>Ga0187854_10001139_pt1 | contig 27215 bp, 19 predicted proteins | sample June2016WEW_6_15_FD_132445 | JGI IMG/M metagenome (GOLD analysis project Ga0187854, IMG submission 132445) | Peatland microbial communities from SPRUCE experiment site at the Marcell Experimental Forest, Minnesota, USA - June2016WEW_6_150 | ecosystem: Environmental > Terrestrial > Soil >...
CGTTGAGGCCGTCCACCACCAGGTCCCGCCTCGCGGCGAATCTCTCATTCAGGGCAGCAACACACGCCTGGCTGCCTGTCAGTGCCGCTATCCCTGCTTCCTGGATGGCCTGGAATACGCCCGAATCGATGTTTGTCTTGAGCGTCCCGAGGTTCTGTATAGCGTCACTGTTGCCTACCGCAAAACCGATCCTCCACCCGGTCATGCAGTAGGTCTTGGAGAGGGAGAGGAATTCAACGGAATACCGCTTCTCCCTGTCGAATTGGAGGATGCTCTTTGCTATATAGCCGTCATAGGTTATCTCGCTATAGGCCGCGTCATGACAGATGAGAATGTCGTGCGCCCGGGCGAGGTCGATCGCCTTTTCATAAAGCCCGTCACTGCCGTGCGCGCCGGTTGGGTTGTTTGGGTAGTTGAGGAAGCAAATCTTCGCTTTTCTCTTCACTTCTTCAGGGATGCTCTCAAAGACCGGCTCGAATCCGTTCTCTTCCTTGAGGGGCATGATGTAAGGGTCCCCGCCGGCCAGAAGCGTGGTGATTTTGTAGACCGGGTATCCGGGAGACGGGATGAGGGCCACGTCCCCTTCCTCAAGGTATGCCCACGGCAGATGCGCTATCCCCTCCTTTGAGCCGATCAGCACGACCACCTCTGCGTCGGGGTCGAGTCTTACGCCGAACCGGCCGAAGAACCAATCGGCTGCCGCCTGCCGGAATGCAGGCATACCCTCGTAGGACGGGTACCTGTGGTTCGCGGGCTTGGCGACTGCCTCCTGCATGGCCTTTACTATGTGGGCCGGCGTGGGAATATCGGGGTCGCCTACACCGAAGTCGACGAGGTCGATCCCTCTGCTTCGCGCCTCGCTTTTCTTCTTGTCTATCCGGGCAAAGAGGTAGGGTGGAACTCTTTCTACTCTTGACGCAGGTTTTGGCATGGAACCCTCTTCTTGATTATTTAGACCGAGCCAATATGATTAGGATGTTTTTTATTCAAAGTAAAGGGAAATCTCTAAAGGACGCAGCTAGCCATCCCCTGCGAAAGGGCCTTCCTCAACACACAAGTCGAGACCGTTCGCTTCTTTCCACTCGATCCCGTACGTATCGAGCAGTCCGTCGACCACGTCCCAGCCGAACCGCTCCAGGGGCATGTCAGAGCCGCACCATAGACGACCGGTGCTCCAGTCTCCACTCCGGAGCAAAAGGTCGAGAAAGAACAGAAGCGATGAGGCGACCTGGAACTGAACGCCGTTTATGCCCCATCGTCTCCACATCGCGGCGTGATCGGTGGTCCAGACGAGGGTGCGCTGATTCCCGCTCGACTTCTCGACCACCCTTACCGCCAGCGTGTCGGTGCCGGAGACGGGAATGGCGTCGCCGGGTCTCATCAAACTCCCATGCGCCCGATTGGCGTCTCCCTGGAGGACGTTCGTCACTGCATCATGAAACGCATAAGAGAAAAAGGAGTTGTCCACCAGGATTTTTTCGACACGCTGAAGGTTCCAGATTTCCTCGTGTCCCACGAGTCGCGCATCGTGATGCCTGTCACCCCAACGAGTCCCGACCGTGAGCGTGGGGGGGCTGTCGAGTTCAACGGGCCGGCCCTCCTTGATATAAAAGGTGGGCGTCAGCATCACTTCGTCGACAAGGGTCTCGGCAGACCAGCTCACGCCAACCCTGCCGCCGTCGAGGGGTACATGAAATTGGTCGTTTTCAAAGAAAAGAATGTCAAAGCGTCGTGCCTTCGGAAAGGTGTCGCGGATGATCTTTCGTGCTATGATCTCCACCACGCCGGGGTTTACACCGCAGCACGTAAAGTGGGGCGCCCGGTTCATCGTGGGCCGGAAGGTATGGGGCATGAGCCTGCTGTACCGGTGTTCGTCGACGCCGCGAATCACGCTGCACGAAGTATCGAGGTAAGCTCCCCCATAGTGGGAAACTACCTTTCGGATGCGATAGGTGTCGGTGGAAGAGCAGAGGTTCACCAACAGACTGGGGCCGCCGTTTTTGTGGAGAACTTCGGAGAGAAAAGAAACGTCCTCGATATCGCCTCGGAGGAACAAGGCGTCTACCGGCACTGCGGGCTCCACCTGTTCCCGTTCGAGGACGAGTACCCTGTCGAAGGAGGCGATGAAGGGAGCGCCGAGGAGTAAGAGAGCCTGCCCCATGCCTCCGTACCCACCGAGGATAAGGGTGCGGTAGTGTTTTGCCTCGTTCACGGCGTCACGTCAGTCAACTGGGCATAGGAGGCGGAGCGTGCCCACAGGTCACGGCCCGTGATCGAATGTCGGGCAAGAGCTCTTTCAATTTTCCCCACATAGTCGCCCACCAGAGCGACATGGAGACGCATGAGCTGGCAATACTGGACAATCCGTGCGACCTTGCCCGTGAGTGCCTGCACCGGGCAACGGCCGCCGCAGTAAGAATGAACCCCGCACTCGTAACAGCCCAGGGCACGCTTGTAGTCGACGAGCACGGCCAGGTTCTTTTCGCTAATGGCAAGTGTCCCGTCAGGCTCGATACGACCCAGGGTATACTCCGGCGGCAGGTCTGCACAAGGGCGCACCTGCCCTCCCACGATATCGTAATTGTGAGCCAGCTCGACCCCGCAGGCAGAAGAATTCCTCTTCTTACCGGTGAGGTAGTAAAGTATCAACTCGTTGACATGCACTATGGAGAAGAGTTCTCCCCCCTCAAGGCGGGCAACATAAGTCTCCATGATGTTCCGCAGTCCATTCTCGTACGCAGCAGCAAAGGTCTCGAGATCTGCCATCGGTTCGCTTTCTTCCACCCAGTGCCAGAAAAAATGATTGACCAGACCTTCGTCGTGGAGGCGCAGGAACTCGTCGAAGCAGTCGGTGAGCGACTGCTCCTCCCTGAGGGTCGACCACATAAGGATTTCTCCCTTGTAACCGCGTTTCAAGGCGCGGAGGTTCTCCCTGATCCTGCCAAGATCGGTGCCCCTGCGAATCTCGTTGTGTTGACGCACTCCCCCGTCTATGGAGACAGAGTAGAGCCAGACATCGGTACCGAGACGGGGAGCTGCGTCGACCGCCTGGCCGAGTAGTTCCCCATTGGTGTAGATCATGAAGCGAAGGTGACGTTCCGGAAGGCGCCTGCGAAGGAGGGATATGACGCGGACAAGCTTGTCCGGAACCAGTAAGGGCTCTCCCCCGTATATGCATACGGTCACAGGGCCGGGATGATCCCTTTCGACGAGGCGCGCGATCGCCTCCACGTCTCTTTCGGGGACCGTGTCCTCGATTCCCGACGGGGACGAGTTCTTGAACGTCACCGCCGAGCTGATGCAGCCCTTGCATCGGGCGTTGCAGCGCATGGTGGCGGTGAGATGGATGTAGAGAGGGTCGGCAACGTCAGGATAGGAGAGGCTGCCCGTCGAGGGAAGGACGACGGCGTCGAAGCGGCTGAGGTCTCCATACTTCTCGTGGCGCAACGCCGAGGACGCCAGCGCCTCGCGAACTTCCGCGCGAGAAAAACGTTTTCGAACGTTCATCGGTTTATCACTAAAACAGACCCTTTTCCCGTTACGCGCCTGATTCAGGACGCCCGTCTGCTCCTCCGCGTTACAGGAGATAATCTATTCTGCCGGCCGGCCGGGTGTCAAGGCGGACGACCTGCCTTCTTTTCGTGTCATGAAAGTAGACACAGGGGACGACGAGCCCGAGACCATCAGGCAGGCACTGCGCCTCTTTCTGTAGATCGGCAGGGGGCGAGAGTGGTAGAATGCTCACCTGTATTGCTTTTGTGAGGGGGGAGGCCGGGGCACCCGCGAAGCGGGTCGTGGCTTCGCTGGTGGAGGGGGCGCTGAGCCCCGGTAAGTGCTTTTGTGAGGGGGGAGACTCCGGCGGCTCTGCCGCTGGAGGGGGCGCTGAGCCCCGGTAAGTGCTTTTGTGAGGGGGGAGACTCCGGCGGCTCTGCCGCTGGAGGGGGCGCTGAGCCCCAGTAAGTGCTTTTGTGAGGGGGGAGACTCCGGTGGCTCTGCCGCTGGAGGGGGCGCTGAGCCCCGGTAATTGAAGGAGTGGAAAGGTGATCGAGGCAGGCCGGGAGTACTCCGCAGAGATACGCGATATCGCGCTGCCGAGCGGCCACGGCGTCACACGCCTGGGTGATCTGGTCGTTTTCGTGCCCGGCGCGGTGCCGGGTGACAGGGTGCGGCTGCGGATTGTGAGGCTGAATAAGCGCTTTGCCTACGGGGAGCTTGTGATGATCGAGGAGGAGTCGCGGCTGCGGGAGCGGCCGCGATGTCCTCACGTGGGCCGCTGCGGGGGCTGCGATCTGCAGGCGCTCTCTTACGAGGCGCAGCTTAAGATCAAGGAGAATCATCTCGTGCAGGTGCTGAGAAGGGTGGGCGGGCAAGACCTCGAAGGGGTCGCGGTAGCGAGTATCGTCCCCTCGGTGGACACGTTCTTTTACCGGGGCAAAGTGGAGTTTTCCTTCGGCGAGGCAGACGGGAGGGTCGCCCTCGGTCTGAGCGAGCGGCCGTCGCCGCTCCGCCCCTCAAAAGGCCGGGTCGTCCCGGTTGACGGGTGTTCCCTTTTCAGTCCTGCTGCGGCGCAGGCGCTCCCCGTGGTCCATGAATGGCTCCGCAGAACAGGTCTGACGGCCTACAATCCTTTGACAGGGAAGGGGACGCTCAAGAGGCTGGTGCTAAGGGAGGCGAAGGGGACGGGCGAGATCATGTGCCACCTCATTGCCGCGTCCCACATCAGCCGCCTTCCCGGGGACCTGGGTGAGCTGCTGCCCGGGGCCGTGGCGCAGCTCAGGAGCTTTTATGCGACGGGCGCCGCCACCAGGCTCCTGTGGGGCAAACCCGCTATCGATGAGCGCCTTGCAGGCTTCACTTTCAGGATATACCCCCTTTCATTCTTCCAGCCGAACCCGAAGACGGCCGGGAAGCTCTATGAACGTCTTATCGCCGTTGCCGGGCTCACGGGCGGGGAGCGCGTCGTCGGCCTTTACTGCGGCGCCGGGACTATCGAGCTTTTTCTGTCCCGCCACGCGAAAGAGGTGACGGGCATCGATTCGAGCAAGGAGAATATCGCGGCCGCCCGGGAGAATGCCGGCCTCAACAGGCTGCATAACTGCCTTTTTCTGAAAGACAAAGCCGAAAAGGCCGCCCGCCGCTTTAAGGCCGGGCGGGTCGATCTCCTTGTGATCGACCCGCCGAGAAAAGGGTTGACCCGGGAAGCGGTCGCCGCGGTCCGCGAGATCAGGGCAGAGAGGCTGGCCTATATATCGTGCAATCCCTCCACCCTGGCGAGGGACCTCCTGAGCCTGAAAGAGGTCTACAAGGCCCGGCAGGTTGTCCCTTTTGATTTCTTTCCCCACACCTCTCACTTCGAGGTGCTCACACTCCTGGAAAGGCGGTAGAAGCGCACCCACCGGTCTTTTTCGCCGCTTTTCGCAAGCGTTCCATCATGGCTTTCCCGAGACCCCGTTCGGGTATTGCTTCGGCATAGATGATTTCCGATGCGGTGCCGTCCAATTCTATCAGGGACGAAAAGAAGCGAGCCGCCGCTTCCCTCATGTCGCCTGCTGGGGAAAGCACCAGGACGTGGCGTGCCCTCACGGGAGTGCGCGGTTGTCTGAAGGCGAGAAAGGCCGAATTCCCGACCTCTATCTCCGCAGGCGTCCTTATGATCCGTAGGGGCGTGTGAGGGGCGTAGTGGTAGGGCAGCTCCCCGGGGGACTCGCACGGAGCGTCGTCATGCTCCTTTTCAATCACCTTTCCGATAACCTCGGCAAGCTGCTCAGCGCTCACTGAGCCGTGGCGGTGAATGCGGACCAATCCGTCCCGTACGGAAACGATCGTCGATTCAATGCCGTAGCTCGCCGGTCCTCCATCGAGGATGAGGGGCAGCCTGTGGTCGAAGAGGTTCGCCACGTCGCGCGCCGTCGTGGTGCTCATGTAGCCGAAGGGATTGGCACTGGGCGCCGCGATCGGGTGTCCCAGACGCGTGATGAGATCGAGGGCCACGGGGTGGCCGGGCATCCTGATGCCCACGGTCTGCAGGCCGGCGGTGACGATATCCGGTATGAGGTCTGTTTTCTCCATTATGAGCGTTAAGGGCCCCGGCCAGAAGCGGTCCATGAGACGTTGGGCTTTCGGAGGCACGGAGCGGGCAAGGTCGACGACCCATTCCTTCCGGCTGATGTGGACGATGAGAGGATCGAAGCGGGGCCGCTTTTTCAGCTCGAATATCTTTGCTACCGCGTCCGCGTTGCAGGCATCCGCCCCGAGTCCGTAGACGGTTTCCGTGGGGAAGGCGACAACCTCTCCACCCCGGAGGAGCGTCACCGCCCGCTCCACTGCAAGGGTGTCAAAACCGTCGAGTAGTTCCATTTTACTTCCCTATGCAGAATCTGCTGAATATCTCGTCCAGCACGTCCACGGCGCAGGTCTCGCCGGTGATTTCGCCCAAACGCCGGAGGGCGTCCTTAAGCTCGAAGGCGAAAAACGCGATGGGTCCGTCTTTTTCGGCGCACCGGCCTGCACGGGCAAGGGCAGCTTCGGCTTTCACGAGGACGTCTTTGTGCCTCACGTTCGTGATGAGGAGGGCCGCGCCCTCCCTATCGCCGGGGAGGGAGGCGCATGCCCCAATGAGCATCTGCTTCAGGTCGTCGATCCCCGACCCGGTGAGGGCGCTCACATTGATGCGCGAGGCTGCAATGGCGGCAAGGCCCCGGCCGTCGCCGTCGATGCCCGGCGCGTCACCGGCGTCGATCATGGGGGGCAGGTCCGCCTTGTTGAGCACCGCGATCACCTTTTTGTCCTGGACGGCGTGCCATACTTCCTCGTCCGCACACGTGTAGGTCTCCGAGGCATCGATCACCCAGAGGATGATATCGGCCTCCGGTATCCTCTCCCGGACCCGCGCTATTCCCTCCCTCTCTATGGCGTCGCCGGGCGGCCGCAGGCCCGCCGTGTCGGTGAGGGTGAACTTGACGCCCTTGATCCGGATGGTATCTTCAACGAGATCGCGGGTGGTGCCCGCAACCGGGGTGACGATAGCCCTGTCCCTCTGCACGAGGGCGTTGAGGAGGCTCGATTTGCCAACGTTTGTCCTGCCCACGATCAGCACCGAGACCCCCTGCCTGACGGCCCTGCCTTCGTCATAGGATGAGATGAGCCGAGCGATTCCGGTGCGGACGGCCTCCACACGCGCGGCGCGGCCGGCCTCGGGCGGCAGGTCAAGCGCCTCGTCGGGAAAGTCTATCTCCGCTTCCACCTCGGCCAGGAGCGTCAGGACCTCCTGCTTTGCCGCGTTGATTCGCGCAGAGAGCAGCCCCCGGACGTGGGCAAGGGCGCAAGCCAGCTCGCTTTCGCTTTCGCTCTCGATGATGTCAAGGACCGATTCGGCCTGGGCGAGATCGATCCTGCCGCTCAGGAAGGCCCTTTTGGTGAACTCGCCGGGTTCGGCGAGCCGTGCGCCCTGCCTCATCATGAGGGCAAGGATAGCCTTCAGCACGGCCGACCCGCCGTGGGAGTAAACCTCGGCCATCGGCGCCCTGGTGTAAGTGCGCGGCGCCTTTATAAAGACGGCAAATACTTCGTCAAGGTCCGAATTTGTGTCGGGGTCGAATACCCAGCCGAGGTAGAGACGGTGAGAGGCGAAAGACCTTCTCCGCTTCCTGGGCCGGAAGATGGCTTTAAGGATCGCGTGGGCGGCAGGTCCGCTCATGCGGAGCACGCCTATGCCCCCCACACCTGCGGCCGAGGATATGGCGCAAATGGTGTCGTCCTGGTCGGTCTTCATCTTTCGAGTATGATACCGAGTCGCCTTCTTCGCCCCGTCTTTGTTGGCTCCTCGTCGCTCTCCTTGACGTGCTCCGACCCACTTCGTGGGTGCCCCGGACGCCTGTGTCGGTTCCTCGCCGCCGCCTCGATGGACCTTTGAATGCAACTCGGTATGGGGCGCGGTTACCGCCTTCCGCCGGCGGGTGCGCCCGTGGAGGACGGGGTGATAATCACCCTTTTCATGTGCCCGTCTCCTTCGCTGTGCGTGGTTACGCGGTTGTTGTTCTTGAAAAGCGTGTGGACTATGCGCCGCTCGTAAGGGTTCAAGAGCTTCGTGCTGGCGGGCTTCCTCTCTCTTTTCACCGTCTCCGCGAGCCTTTTCGCCATAGAGACGATCATTTTCTTTCTCCGTTCCCTGAAACCGTTCACGTCGAGGAGCAGCTTCAGGTTCTGTTTGAAGTGCTTTGCGATGGCCAGGTTGACGAGGTGCTGGAGGGCCTCCAGGGGTTCCCCGTCGTGTCCGGTAAAGACCTCTTCATCCGGCGATTCGATGGTAAAGACGATCCTGTCATCGACGGTTTTCGACTCGACGCGCAGAGAGACGCCGTAGAAACCCGCGACGTCGGCGAGGAATTTCCTGCCGAACTCTTCCGCCGTCTCCTCTTCGACGGGCAGCTTTGGCCTGAGCCTCGCTACTACCCTTATCTTCTTGCTCCCCAGCAGTCCGAGGATGCCCTTTGTATCTACCTCCGTCACCTCGATATCGAGGTCTTTTTCTTCGGCGCCCAGGCCCATGACGGCCTTCCTGACGGCTTCCTCGTAAGTTTTTGCTTCAACTTCGATGGAGTCCATATATCAGCCTCCTTATTCACACAACCTGCTTGTTGATGTAATATTGCTGGCCGATAGAGATGACGTTATTCACGAGCCAGTAAAGGACGAGTCCCGCCGGGAACCCCCAGAAGAGGAACGTGAAGAATATCGGCATCAGCATCATCATCTTCGCCTGCATGGGGTCGCCGCCGGTCGGGGTCATCTTCTGCTGGATCACCATGGTGACGCCCATGATCAGGGGCAATACCCTAAAAGGGAGGGCGTAGCCGGCCACGTGGATGGTAAAAATGTCTTCCGGCGCGGCGAGGTCGTTAATCCAGAGCATGAAGGGCGCGTGGCGGAATTCGATGGCCGCCATGAGGACCCTGTAGAGCGCGAAGAAGACGGGTATCTGTATCACCATGGGGAGGCAGCCGCCGAGGGGGTTGATGCCTTCCCGCTTATAAATGCCCATCATCTCCTGGTTCAGCTTTTCCTTGTCGTTCTTGTGCTTTTCCCTGAGCTGCGCGAGCTTGGGCTGGAGCTTCTGCATGTTCTTCATGGACTTGTAGCTCTTGACGCTTAAAGGGTAAAAGATGATCTTGATGAGGATGGTCAGGAGTATAATGTCGATGCCGTAGTTGTGCGTGAACCCGTTGGAGAAGTTCATCCCCCATAACATCGGTTTTGCGACGATGTCGAACCAGCCGAAGTTGACGATCTTGTCGGCGTCGATGTTCAGTTGCTTGAGGAGGGAGATCTTGTTCGGCACAAAATAGAGCGTCGTGTCGATGCTGTTATCGGTGAAGAGAAGGCGGTCGATGGGCGTAGCCCCCACCTTGGTGATGAGGAGACCCGGCGTCGTTCCCCGGGGCTGCATGATGAACGAAAAATAGCCCTCGTCGAAGCCCGTGTACTGGTACGCGGCGCCGGCGTTCAGGGACGTGTCGAGCTTTGCGACTTGCTCGAACTTCTTGTTGCCGTAAACGAAGGGCCCCCTGAAGATATAACTCGACTTCTCCTTCTGGGACATCACGGCAAAGTCCGCGAACGTCCCCGCGCCGCGGTCCGTCCCTTCCGTCTCTACCTTGAGATTGAAAGAGTAAGCGTCAGGGAAGAAGCTGTATATCTTTCGCACCTTTGTCCCGTCGGCGAGCTTCCCGGTCAGGACGACCGTCTCCGGGCGGGCGCTTACCGCGATGTCACCCCTTTTGTCCGCGGTGAACGGCACGGCGTCGTCAAGGGTCTGCCCGGCGGCTATCTTCGAGACCACGGGGAAGTACTGATAGGGAGCGATATCCTGCACAAGCTCCTTGCCCTCACGCCCCCCTACCGTCTCCTTGTATTCCTTGAGTCGCACGCTTATGACGCCTCCCCCTAAGTTCCCGAGGGTGACCGTCATCTTCGACGTATCGACCGTGACCAGCTTTGCCGGTGTTTTCAGGACTATGGGCGCCTGCGGCATCGGGGAAGGCGCGAGCTGCCCGGCCGCCGCCGGCCGCCCGGTTGTGGCCGGCCCTCCGGCCGCGCCCTGGGTTTGCCCCTCCTGTTTCTGCGTCTGCGTCGCCTGCTGCGGCGTCTTCGGCGTGAAGAGGTACTGCCAGGCGAACAGGATAACCATCGACGCGACGATGGCGATAAGCGCTCGTTTTTCCATTGTGCCTCCGAATTATTTGGAGCATCGACGCCCCATTTCAGCGGGTTTTGCCCGCCTCCCCCATTCGATCTACTTTACCGGATCATACCCCCCGGGATGAAGCGGGTTGCACTTAAGGACCCGGACGAGGCCCAAAGAGAGACCTCTCCAGAACCCCTTCTTCTTGAGCGCCTCCATCATGTAGCTGGAACAGGTAGGGTGGAACCTGCATGCCGTGGGCACATAGGGAGATACGCACAGCCGGTAAAGCCTGAGCACGAAAATGGCAATAGTCGTCATCCGTTGAAGGCTCTTGTTGCCAGCGTCCCGAGCTCCAGGCTGACAGCCTCAAAGGTGAGGCCGGAAGGCATTCTCATCACCCTCACGGAATAGTTTGCGGACCCCGGGAACAGGTGTTTGTTCAGCCTGAAGAACTCTCTCGCCAGTCTTTTAATCCTGTTCCTCTTCACTGCTCCCTTTATCTTTCGGCTCACCACGACGCCGAACCGTGTGACGGAAAGGTCATTCGTTTCATTCTTCGTACTCTTGAATAGAAGGAAATGCGGCGATTTGCCGGACCTTATCCATTGTACGCCGTGGAAATCCCTTTTGTGCAGCCTTTCGGTTTTCCCCAGCGTCTGTTCCATCTGCGTGGTCCACTTAAACGGTGAGCCGTTTTCTCCCTTTCGCGCGCCTTCTCCTTATCACGTCCCTTCCGTTCTCGGTCCTCATTCTGACCAGGAAGCCATGGGTCCTCTTTCTGCTCTTGTTGTGCGGCTGAAATGTTCTCTTCATCGGTCACCTTTTACACACAATATAGTGGGACGGCCTGGAAACGCGCCATCCGCCCGTCGCCCCCCCTTCCGTACATCCATGTATACAAGCATAAGTTAATCATGAAAGGCCGAATCGTGTCAAGACGAGCCGATGGGGTGGCACATTTATCAAGAGAGGTTTATCCTATTCCTGCATGAGACTGGTAGTCATTTCAGCAGTCGTTCTCCTGCTCAACCTGCCCTTCGGTTATTGGAGGGCAGGGGCAAGGAAGTTTTCTTTGCGGTGGTTTCTTGCCGTTCATGTGCCGGTACCCCTTGTAATCGGTTTACGCCTCGTGAGCGGTATCGGTTGGCAGATGGCAACCTTCCCCGTAGTGGTCGGGGCTTTCTTTGGAGGGCAGTTTCTGGGCGGGTTGTTCAAGCGGGCAACAGCCAATCGGAAGTAAGACCGTGCGTGCCCCGTTCGAGGCATCGGGAGTACTCAATTTCGAGTAACTGGTGGAGGTCGTTTCCGTAGGGGCTCCCATGCTCCTCAAGGCAAGATGGGCGTGGGCGCTTCAGGCGGCATTAATTGTTGCTTTTTTCATATAACGCGGGTAGAATTCTCAGATTCATCTGCGCTGAATATTGCCTCGATAAGGAGCCTGCATGAAAAAGTACGAAACCGAGTCTATAAGAAACCTCGGCATGTTTTCGCACGGCGGGGAGGGCAAGACGACGACAGTCGAGGCCATGCTCTTTCTTGCCGGCGAGAATACGAGGCTGGGCAAAGTCGATGAGGGCACGTCGCTCATGGACTACGAGCCCGAGGAAATAGAGAGAAAGGCCACCATATCTGCATCGCTTGCCTGTTTTGACTGGAATAAATACAAGATCAACCTGATAGACACCCCCGGCGACGACAACTTCATCTACGACGCCAAGCTTTGCATGCGGGTTGTGGACGGGGCGGTCATCCTGGTGAGCGCCGTATCGGGCGTGCGGGTCCAGACGGAAAAGGTGTGGGAGTATGCGAACGAGTTCAGCGTGCCCGTCTCCTTCCTCATCAACAAGATAGACAGGGAGCGGGCCGATTTCGGCCGGACCCTCGATGACCTGCAGAAGACGTTCACGGACAAAAACATCGTGGCAGTGCAACTGCCGATCGGCAAAGAGGATGCGTTTCAAGGCGTGGTCGACCTCATCTCCATGAAGGCGTATATGTACAATAAGGACGACCAGTCCGGGGCCTTTGAGCTGACTGGAATCCCCGCGGAGCTGGCGGACGAGGCGGTGCGCTTCAGGGAGAAGCTGATCGAATCGGCGGTCGAGATGGACGATGAGATAATGGAGCGCTACCTGAACGGCGAGGAGATCAAGGACGAAGAGGTCGAGGCGTGCCTGAAGGGAGGCATCCGGGACCGGAGGATCGCGCCCGTGATGGTCGCAGCGGCATCGAAGAATATCGGTATTCAGCCGCTTCTCGACAACCTGGTAAAATATTTCCCCGATCCGCTCTACAAGGGTGCGGCCCAGGGCCTCGACCCAAGGACGCGCAAGGCGGTCGACAGGCGGATGTCGGTGGGTGAGCCCTTCAGCGCCTTCGTATTCAAGACGATCACCGATCCCTTCGCAGGGAAGCTGACCCTCTTCAAGGTCTATTCCGGGGAGCTTCACCCCGACAGCATCGTGCTGAACGTGAAGAAAGAAGAAAAGGAGAGGATAGGCCAGATATTCTACCTGATCGGCAAGAAGCAGAAGCCCGCGGGTTTTGTGTCGGTGGGTGATATCGCCGCGGTGGCGAAGCTCAGAGAGGCGGCGACCGGCGACACGCTCTGCGATGAGAAGTCGCCGATCGAGTACCAGGAAGTCGTCCTCCCTCCCCCCCTCATCTCCTTTTCCCTCTACCCGAAATCGAAGGGTGATGAGGACAAGCTCAACACGTCGCTCCAGAGGCTCATCGAGGAAGACCCGAGCATCCGGTATTCGCGGGACGAGCAGACGAAAGAGTTCATCATCTCCGGCATGGGGCAGATACATATAGAAGTGCTCGTGTCGAAGATGAAGAGGAAATTCGGGGTCGACGTGGAGCTGCGCGAGCCGAAGGTACCTTACAAAGAGACCATAAAGGGCAGGACCAAGGTCCAGGGCAAGTACAAGAAGCAGTCGGGCGGCAAAGGCCAGTATGGAGACTGCTGGCTTGAATTCGAGCCGCTTCCTCACGGCACGGGCTTCGAGTTTGTCGATAAGATCGTGGGCGGCTCGATCCCCAGGCAGTATATCCCTTCCGTCGAAAAGGGCATCGTGGAGGCCATGAACCACGGCATCCTCGCGGGCTTTCCGGTCACCGACTTCAGGGCTACTGTCTATGACGGCTCCTACCATGAGGTCGATTCCTCCGATATGGCGTTCAAGATCGCCGCGTCCATGGGCTTCAAGAAGGGTATGGAACAGTCGCAGCCGACCCTGCTGGAGCCCATCATGAAGGTCGAGGTGATCATCCCCGAGGAGTTCGTGGGCGATGTCATGGGCGATATGAACGCAAGGCGAGGCAAGATCATGGGCGTCGAGGCAAAGGGGCACAACCAGGTGGTCAGGGCGGTGGTCCCCATGGCGGAGATGCTCAAGTACGCGCCGGACCTCCGGTCGATGACGGGCGGCCGCGGCACGTTCACCATGGAGTTTTCCCATTACGAAGAGGTGCCGGCGCATATCGGGCAGAAGGTGATTGAGGCGGCAGCCAAGGAGAAGGAGTAGGGTAGGGGGGTGCGGCCGAAAAGTGGGGTAGGGGGGTGGCGGCCGGGCTATTTTCGCGCCTGGCGCGGTCGCCGGGGCGTGTCCGGGTCCTCACATACGACCGGAGTATGCTCCGGCCCGGACGACACCCCGGCTTCCGCCCCATCCATCAAAAATCCCTCCGGCCGAGAAAGGGCCGTCCGCAAACGCTTTCACCTGCCAGCTCTCCTTGTGCACGTCGATCCCCACGTAGACATCCTTACCGATCACCGATCTCCTGTTCGTCACCATTCTCATTGCGAACCTCCTTTTTTGAAGAGTATATCAGTGCCCTTCAAGAGGGGCTGCAATCTATCATAGTATCTGCAAAGCAAGCATCCGCACGGGCGCCTAAAAATGAGGAATGCCGGCCGAAAGAAAGGTCTATCAGTTCAAGGTGATGAATGAAATGAAACAACCTGCCGGCGCTCTCCGGACATCAAAAAGGGAGGGAATCTACAGTGAAAGATCCGCGGCCTCGGACTGTAATGGAAACGAAAGCAATGAAAATCAGAAGGAGGTCTACATTCTTCATGTTCTCTCCCTCCTCTTTCGAGCAGAATCGGTTTTGCCCGCAAACGATGCTATCGCGAACCCAGCTTCCCACATTGCGATCTATGGGATTTTTTCAGACAGAACATAATAGGTCGGTCCCTGTTCAAAGCTTTCGAAAGAATTGGCATTAACCGGTCTTCCGATGACTCCGAACTTTAGCGTTTCCCTCCTAAAACGATCCTTAATCCGGTTAAAAGCTTTCTGAACCGACTCGTGGTTGCTGATCGCCAGCGGCATGAGTATGTAACGGTACTCGACCGCCTCGAACATTTCTTCCAAGACCTGTTTAAGATGCCGGAAGAAACCGACGTAGTCCGAATCGATATACCTGGGTATCTGAATGCGGTCAAGCAATAGAACCTCGCTCTCTATGGTCAGGTCCAGCATATAGATATTGCCGATCCACTGCGAATCCCTGAATATCCGAATGTTGAAAAAATTCGGAGTGAGGAGATGCTTTTCTCCAAGGTGGAACTCACTGCTGCAGTCGTCTGAAGCTCTTCCTTTGGAAAGATCGAGGTAGTCCTTGGTGGGATAGAACTCCAAGGTGTTGATCCGCGTATAGGTGCTGATGATAACATCACGGTAGGACCTGGTATTTTTCATGACATCCTTGGGCACATAAAGCTTCTGCATGTGTTCGAGCTCACCCTTCAGAAAGAGATCCGCATAAATTAGCCGGGCGCGTTGTATGCTCTGGATAAGTGATTTCAGGTAGTCACGCAGCTTACTTCTTACCACGTCATGGAGAGAAATCCGTTGAACGATTGCGTCGATTTTAGACAGGAGGGAGAAAATGTCTTTCGAATGAACACTCATCGGGAAATACCGATAGAGATTCATTTTTTGTTGAGACGGCATATCCAGCTTTGCGATCTTTGAGAAGAGCTTATGCCGAATGGTATGGGGTTCTACGAAAACGAGTCTTTCAATCAACCGCGGAAGCCGGACGAAGAGCAGTTCCGCGCACGCATTTTGATAAGTGGTCGTGCCAGCTTTGAGGCCCAGCATCACGTCACCGTTTCCACCATCATGGATTGCACACAGCGCGAGCACCTGCTTGAGTTGGTCAACGGTCAGATTCTTCGTTCTTTTAGCAGCTGCGTATGAGTACATTTCCTGCCTCAGCAGCCTGCTGAGGGCCAGCCTTGTTTCGACCAAGTTCGACAACGAAATAGGTTCCGTTGCGTTAAAGACCTGCTGCACATGCTCCGGAAAGCGAGAACGAGAAACATGAGCTGCGTCTCCAACCAGCTGTTTCAGGTCCGGGATTGCCGCCTCTATGAGGGAGAAGTCATCCAGTACATCCAGTGTTGCAATTTCGTCGTACTCCACCTTTAACTCGCTGATCTTATCCTTCCGAACGATGAAAAAATCCTTGCTTACGTTTTTTCGGGCATCTCTAAGTGCGAGAGGGGTCTCCAGCTTGGCCTGCTTTGCCAGGGAGAGCATTTTTCTGTACGCCGGCCTTCCGATTTTCATAAAATTGGCCTGCATTGCTTGCGCCACGACTTCGGCACTATCCAGTCTGTAGGGTATTTCAAATGGCCTTGAATCCGTCATGCAATTTACCTCGTCAGACAGAAATGCCCCCCGGCTGCTAAATCCTCATTCTATCATCCACCCAATCAACTGTTCTAACCTTCAATCCCTCCGGATTAATTCCCCGCCGCAGTCCAGCCATATCTGCGTCAACCCAGCATCGGGAAAACGTCGCGCAAGGATCTCAAGGCGATGCAACATTTCTAATCGGCTCCTACCACTAACATCGTCAAGGCGTCGCGCAAGGATCTCAAGGAGTTTTCGATGAAGATGAACCCACCACGTCTCCCGGCCTTACCGATAAAGGCGCGGGATCGATGGCATCACACGCGGCACGGGTGGTGGTGGCTGATAGGCTCTCTGCGGTGGCGGCTGATAGGACGCAAAAATAGTGAAGGGAGTTGTGCCCTTCTCTATCCCGTCTACCAGCAACTTCACCTGATAATACCCAGGTTCAAAGTTGTCATTACACAATGTCGCTACATTTCCGTTCACGTACTGAACAGTGACGTCAGACGACGCTATCTGCATTCCACCTTTAAACAACTGGAACTGGAATGTCGTACTGTAAGGAACTGCGCCAGTATAAGTTACATAGTAATAGACCCTATTTCCGGTCGGAAAGCTGCTATTAATGCCAAAGGGCTCGTTATTCGCATTCACCCCTGCTGCAACGACAGCTCTGGTTATATTTATCGTGGATGATGCCGGCTCCGTAATCTGCGGCGGAGGAGGCGGGGGCGCCACGTTTGCTGGTTCCTGCGGAACGACAGGCTGCGTAGGTTCATAGGACGCCAAAATTGTAAAAGCCTTCCGAGCCTTTACTACCCCATCTACCAACAACCGTACCTCGTAGTCTCCTTCGGAAAAATAGTTGCTCGCCGTGCAATAAAAACTACCGTTCGCGTTTGGCACCGCAATTGGGTTGCAAGTCGTAACAAGGTTGTTATTCCGGTACCATTCAAAGGTCATGACTGTCTTGTTGGGTATAGCGCCTGCATAAGTTGTATAGGAAACTAACTTGTTCTGAGGTCCAGTGAAAGTATCACTCACCCCTACGGGACCGTCACGTGTGGCATCCGTGCCTATGACTGTCCGAACAATTTGCAAATTGGGGTGTCCCAATTGAGGCTGTTGCGTACTATTATTTCCACTCATGTAAGATAGGATGCTAATGAAAATAATGAAAGCAATAATTAATCCTACAATCAATTTTATCGGAGGCTTAGGCTTGACAGAAACGTCGACCGTGACCGTTCGAGTTCCGCCATTAGTATTGAGGTACAGCGCGCTTTGTCCATTGAAGCTGTACGGTAGATTATTCGCTATATTGAGCTGAATCTCCTGTTTTTGTTGATGACCGCAAGGGCCTATCGAGTTCGTCGCAGTCCTTAGCCATTGAGTGTTAGTGGAAATCGTTCCATTCAGAACTCCGGTCCCGACATTAGTGACCGTTATGGTGGCGGTAGCGGACTGACCTCTACTCAAGTTGTTGAGGATGACTTGGCCCGGATCTACATCAATGACTGGCTGGGCTTGAGGTTGCGGCACAGGCACGGGTGGAGGCGGCGGTGTTACGGTACCGGGGCTTAAGAAGGAATCAAACTCCTTTCCCAATGCCGCTGCCCTCTCACACCAGGGACAGGCATTCAAATGCGATAGATACTTGTGATATGGATTGTTAGGACAGCTCTCGAAGGTCTGGCTTTGCCCGACTCGCTTAAGAGTCAGCCACCATTCCTTGGCGGAAGGTCTCAGGGAAGGGGATTTATTGCCAGCGTCAAAGGCGCGAACGAATAGCGCCCGAACCTCCGGGGGAAGCAGGCTGAAAGGCGGTGCCAGGGGTGGTGGGGCAATGCCATTTGCCGCAGCCGTATAGGGGAAGATGCCTTTTTTGATCTTGTCTGCTGTTCCCGGTGCGTCATCAACAAGCGGCCCTTTGGCGCTATAAGGGTGGAACCCTTCCATAAGAAGCTGAAAAATAATGATGGCCAGGGCAAAATTGTCAGTTTCGTTCGTCCTAACGCCGTCGACGCCCACTTCTGGTGCAATATAGGGCGGTCTGCCGACCGGACACGGCCAAATTGTGGTTGAGTTTGGGTCCTTTACCTGAAAAGAGTCACAGTCGATTATGGTGACTGGAGTGCCTGGACTTGCAAGTATGTTTTCCGTATTGATATCGCCGATGCAGTATCCCTGTTCATGGATGGCAGCAACACAGCTTGCCAAATTGCTCGCCGTATTAGCGAGGTGCATCCATGTGAACTTTCCCAGCAGCCTGTTCTTTCTGTATTTCGCATCAATAAGATAGAGGATATCTTGAAAGGCCGTTTTATCGATTCTCGGCATGATAAAGCCGGAAAATCGAGTCTTCTGCGGATCTGCGTATAGGGTATAGCTCGGCCAGGCGATTGACCGGTGCCTGGTAGGCCCATTCACTGTCGGGTCCTGGGGAGGATTGTTGATCATAGTGAGGATCTTCATGTGGACTTCGGGAGGCTGTGTTTTTTTGTATATCTTGGCGACATCCGAGGGATACCCCTGGATGAGATATATTCTTGCTTGCCCCCCCTCCCCAATTTCAGCTTCCAGATGAATGCTGCTGCCTGTATCCGTGAAGTAGGTGTTTTGCACTATTCTTGACCTTCGCAATGGGTTTTGGACTTTTGCACCACAACGACAAGGGTTTTGTCGTCGGCGGAATTATCCTTCATTCTTTGCGATAGAAGGAGTTGTTCCACTTCGTCGTTTGCCTCCGTGGCATTTTCGACCTCGGCGGCATACTCGAAGATAGGTTCGCAGAAGCCCGAGGACGGGGTATATCCATCCTTCGATTTTCTAAGCGCGGCTCTTTGGCAGCCATCCGTGAGAGCCATGAATCCGCGAATCCCCGACATTCCATTTACACGCAAATACCTCTCCCAATGGTTACCGGTTATTGGCATAACCTCGTTGGCATACTCCGAATCCCCGGGCACGGAAAGGAGCTTGAGCCCTTCATTTGTTTGAGCCACTACCGCTCCGTCGCCTACATGGGCCACGGTTGCTTCATCTCCGTTCATCGCAACAACAATCAAAGTGCAAGCAAGATCTTTCAGATCACATTGAAGTTGCTCTGCTTTTTGCTCAAGGGCCTTGCGCGCCGCCATTGCACTCTTTAGGAGAAGACTCGCCGAGTTCCAATGCTCTATGGGCATGCTTTGGAAAATAGCTGCAGCACCCGTCGTTGCCGCCTCCACGGCCACGCGGGATCCTATTTCACTCTTGCTTTTGCTACCTAGCCCGTCGGCCAAGGCGAAAATAGAATGACGGGCGTCAAGCAGCATGTAGTCAAAAGCATCCTGACAGGGAATGCCGAGCATTATGTGCAGCGGTCCGGCAACAGAAGCACCGAGAACGAAATGATTGGATGCCTCTTTCTTGACCTCAGCTGTTTCGCCCGTGCATTCGTCCTGTGCACACTTTTCGTTCGGCGATTCCTGGCTGGGATGACCGTTTGGAATATAGCCGTTTCCACGGCAGGCGCTTCTTAATAGTTTTCCGAGTGAGAGGATATCGGCAACTTGTTTCGGTGGCGACCCCGGAGGGAATAGGCTATTGTATATCTTTTCGACCGTCACAAATCGTGGTTCATATGTTTCGGCCTTTTCCTTAGCAACCCGCGTCGCTGCCGTTGCCAGCATGGGGAAAAAGCGAAGCCTGTGAGCAACAACGGCTCTTCTTATCTCATTAATCACACCCACATAAGCCTTTGACGGCCACGAAAAATCGGCAGTTTCGGTGCCCTCTATCAGTATGATGATCGGCACAAGATGATTCATATTGTTTTTCTTGTAAAAGGCCTTTCTTTGATCAATGAGCGCCATGCCCCTCAAAAGCCCTGCCAAAACTAGACAAGAACCTTCGGCAGAAACTGTGGGTGGAACGAACTCGGATGAGCTAACGAAATTGCATAATACTGATACGTTCCCACCGCATGAAACAACAGATAGCTCGACATGCTTGTTCAGCAAATCGGCATTGATAAGGTCATCTCTCAATGCAAGCAGCGCTTCGTTCAGGACCGAAATCTTCCCGTTTTCATTCATGGTCAGAGAAGTATCAAGAACTATCACGACCGGTAAACGGGTACCATTATCTTCTTCACAATGACTAACCTCTGCCATGGATTGGCTTTCATTTCTCAGAGTATCGATTTGGTTGTTCATGTTTCATGTCTCACGAGTTCCTCCACGACTCCCCTCACGTGGCATCTCCCTCATGATTCAAACCCCCAGCCGGACTGAGCTGGAGTTTGTATTGTCGTCTGTTCCCCCGGCTTGTTCTGCAAAGTAATCTCCAGACTTTTTGAAAGCCACAAGAACATTTCCTCGAATTGTTTTTCTTTCAATTTGATCGCCGGGAAACTTTTCTGTGCCAACTTGCTAAGCACATCCATATCGGCATCGTTTACACCCACACAGAAAAAGAGGAACTTCTTGCTCGTCTCTCCATCTTGTATGACGCCTCTGACCTTGTTCCATTTTGCGTCTCCAGGTTGCATGTCCAGTCCTTCGAGTTCAGCGTCTGTGATCATGAATATCCAGGGCCTGTAGTAGTCGACCCCGTTGTCCTTGTAGACCTGTTTCCGTTTTTCAACTATGTCGGCCGCCCTAAGGATCGCCTCGCCCATTGCAGTGCGCCCTTCTGCAGACAACGTGGGGGGATCGAAATCATCAATGCCCGAAAAATCATGTACAATTTCGACGACATCATTGAAAGTAACAACTGCCACGTCTACAGACCTTGATGCGATGGGGTTGCCCTTGACGGCGTCCCTAAACACCTTTAAGCCTTCGTTCAACTCACTGATATTTGTTCCCTTCATGGAACCCGATATGTCCAACAGAAGTACGGCGGCCACGTGTTGATATGTCGCATTGTCTACAAATACACTTTCCTCCAACCTTCTATTCATGCTCGTTCCTCCTTATTATGATGATTTGACCCCTACCTCAACTCTATGGTTCAACCCCCCATCCTTCGGCTAATGGGCTTTCGAATTGTACGAGGTCATGACCAATAGAATAATGGGTCGATAATAGTCGACTCCATTTTCTCTGTATTGTCTTTTTCTCGTCTCCACCATCTCGACTGCCTTCAGAATCGCGTCGCCCATACACGCCTGCCCACTTCCCACAAGGGTTGGAGGATCGAATCTCTCCACGCTTGCGAAGTCGTGAATGACCCGAACATCGTCGTCAAATGTGACTACTGCAAGGTCCACCCGTTTCGCTGCGCGATCATGCCGCGTTAGCGCTTCTTTGAAAACTCTCAGCCCCTCCTCTAGCGCCCGGATCTTCGTCCCAGCCATGGCGCCAGAGGTATCAAGCAACAAAACAAGTGCGATGTATTGTTGCAAGTGATCGAACTCCACAAGATATTCCAATGTCTTCACAAATGCACCACGTTAAGTCAGTCCCTATTTTCGAGTTCACCCCATATCTGCAAGTTTGCGCCTTACAAATTCAAAACTTCGTAATTCCCTGACCGGATCCTAATTTGACCGAGTATTTCGTGTTCCTGTAATTGATTTCCATCACACTTTATCCTGCTCAGCCTGCGAAATCAGCACTACCCGCCTTGGTTCTTTAAATTGACCCCCGTCTTATCAGAAATCTGCACGCCAGCAAGAGTCCGACGCCAAACAAACCCGCAATAAAAAACTGGAGTGCGGGCCCTCCTTGCTGGGTTGTGCTACCTGCAGATCCAACGACGACAAAGAAAAACAATACGAAATTAAGGCATGCTATTACCCCAAATGTCCCGAGAAAAATGGCAGGAATACGGTACTCGGGCCGACAGTAATAAAGCGGGACACCGCTCACTGTCTGCAATGTCCAGAGGTTAAACTTCCATAAAGTTCTGAAAACAGCGGAGATCGCTTTGAAAATCAGAACCGGGATCCAGAACCAGAATGCGTTACTCAATCCACCCATTTAGCCACCATCAGCTTTCCGTTGTATCGCCATACGCCCTTGAGATTACTCTGCTTCCAAACTCCCTGGCGTCCCTTTCTATCGGCTGGTTTCTGTATGCGTCATAATCTTTGTGATATTTTTCCGGGTCCGTTCGCGCCAATTCGGCATTAGGAGGCTGCTTGTAGTCCTTAAGATTCTCCGACCATTCTTTTGCCTTTTGTGGATCGTCCACCCTGAAGCCTTTTTCGTAGGCATGAGCTTGTTCATTCTGATAGGAATGCCAGAATTCGTGGGAATACGTCTCCAGTGCTGCTCTGGGATCATCGCCGAACAGCTTCTCATTTCTCTGTGTGACCGCATCTTCGTTCATTTTGATTCCATAGTCCGAGCCTACTATTCTGTCAGTCGTCTTATCGTAGGAAAATCCGTCCCCATATTCCCCCTGCTCGGCGGGATTCTTCATATTCTTGGTTTCAAGAGGCGGTTCTGGACTATTGTAAGCTCGTCCCAACTCCTTACCGCCATACTCAAGAGCAATGCTCTTCTCATCGATACTGAGGGTCTTCCACTTTTCTGGTGTCATCCATTCCTGACCGCGAATGCTCTCCGCTGCCTGATCGATTCTGTCCTGCTCGGCTATTTCTGGTGCGTTGAGTCCGCGCGATTCAGACGCCTTCGTTTTGTCCGTCGTGTTTGCTTTATCTCCTCCCTCTTTCGATGTCCGCAGGTCATCATAGGTATCGATCCGTCTCTCATTGTCGGACCTTCGCACATCATCGTAGGTCTCAACGTTTCCTGTACTGTCCGTTGTTCTTAGGTCATCATAGGTATCGATCCGTCTCTCGGGCTCGGGTGTTTTGGTGATTTCTTTTTCCGGCACTTCACGGGCTTCGCCGATGTCTCCTCCATTCATGATGTCACCGTCATGTCTAAAAACCACTTCTTCACATTATCCAGCACTTTCTTCACACTATCTTGAACCGACTTCTGGATAAAAAAGCAGAGAGCGATGTTCTCTACAAATGCGGCGCTATTGCTGATTGTCATGCTCCTGGCCGTTTCGATACAGTATTTCCTCAGCTCAGCCTTCGCCCGCCCTACATCGGCATTCCTGATGATTTCCTTGTACCTCTCGTCTATTGTCGCATCTTTCACCATGGGTTCAACATCATATCTGAAAAGGCATTTGTGTTTGCAATATTCGTTGCATCCCGGAAAAGGACCGCTCTTGATAAAAAATGTCTGTTCGCAACTCCTTCGAAACTCCTTGAGGTGGGTATCGGCCTCTGCCGACAATTGAGTCTTAACGGGGATAGAGAAATACGCATTAATAAGGTTGGTGTATGCAGCAAGAAGCGCAGGCCCCTTCCCATCGGAAAGGTTGAACTGCCTTATTCTGCTTTGGACGAACTGTTCGCCGGCGGTGATGAGGACGCAGAACATGATGTCGTTGGCCTCTTCATCTTTCTTTATGGATGCCTGTATATCTCTGAGGAAGTATTCCTTCAGAGTATGATAATGAGCGGTGAAATTCTCTGGTTTTTCGACAATCGCGTAAATATACCGGGTAAAAAAACGCATAGCATCCGGCTTCGCCAATACGTAGTTTGTCACATCCCTGTACACGCACTTATACTGACACTGCTTGCATCCGCTCTGTTTTCCGAATATGTGATCGAAGGCAACCAATCTCTTCGCCATAAAGCGACTCACGTCTCTATCCTGCACCGTGATCATTTTCGGGTTCACCAAATTGACCGACGACTGATAATGCGGCACCTTTATAAGAAATGGTTCTCCGAAGCCTTCCGAAAAGGCCGCGGCGTTCCCTCGTTCCATGATAGAGACGTAAGTATTCTGCTTCTCGTTGAGATTCATCGTATGTCCCATGACATCCCTGTCATCTTTCGCCACGATCCTGTGCATTACCTTCAGGTTTGTGTTCTTGATAGCATCCTGGGCGAGCTTCACGGGAATCTGTTCTGCGATCAGCACCCCTTCACCAAATGCTCGTATCTCGGACAGGATATTGCAAAATGTTTCAACTGCTTTTGCCTTTGTACTCACATTTTCCAGGTTGCTCATATCGGAAGATGCTCTGGTAAGAACCCTATGCGCTTCTTCAATGAGAGTCACGTGCTTCACGCCAATATTGCTGCCCTTCTGGCGCGCTTCCAGATCTCTGTACTCGTAAAGCCGAGCGATGATGAGACCCATAAGAAAAGCCTTTTCTTCGTCATCACCGATACTTTGGAGTTCAAGAATCGTGGGTTTGCTCAAGAGAACTTCCATGGGGATGGAGAGGGCTGTATCAAGCATCGAACCTTTTCCGCCGATTCTCAGGCTGCCTATTCGTGCTTTCAGCCCAGCCTTGATGTCCATCATGATTCGTTCTTCATAGCCCAACGCATCGACCACGTCATCTACCTTGTTGTAGAGGTCGGTGAGAGTGGGGAATACTGCATAGAGCTCGTTTTCATTTACGTCGAGAAACCTGTTCCGGTTTGTGGTAAGATCCCAGCCTTTGTCTGTGTATATCTCGTGGATGCATCTCTCCAAAACATAGGGCATGGGGGCATACATGATGAAGCTGGCGTTAAAGACCGCCCTGAGGTTATCAATGTGGGTTTGGAGCTTTACGCCATCCATAATCTCGAAGGGGTTCAGCCGGAAAGGTGATGTCAACTCATCTCCAAGGGTGAAAATCTGGAGCGAGTCGTAACCTTCAACATTCAGGAGGGAGCGGTACTCAGTCTTTGCAGGTTCAAGCACCAGGAAGGGGGTCTTCGATCGACCCTTCCACAGCTGATCAAGGAGGTAGAGACAAGTATTTGTCTTGCCACTCCCGGTAACACCGACAATGAGACCGTGTTTTACCAGGTCCTGAACCGATATGCCGAAAAAATTGCCGGTTCCGCTGCCCCGATCAACGATCTCGCCGAGGAAGAGTTTATTCGGTATATTCCTTTCCGGAAAACAGACCCCAAACCGAGCCGTGTCCTTCACGTCATAGCCGGGCATTTCTTCTTTCGGCAGGTGAGACAGGGTCGCGAGGTCCCTCGAAGAGAGGGCAGTCACGAGTTTGTGTTTGATCACTTTGCGCAGAGGATGGTCAGCGGAATAGGCTGGATGGAAATTCAGTTCGAGTTCGATCTGCTTGAACTGGCTCAATATGGTCGAAGGGCTTGCGCCATTGAGGATTACCGTTCTTATTGCTTCGGGAACTGATTTATCTCCGCTGAACACGGTTTTCAGTAGGCTGCCCATTTTCCCAGTTGTTGCTGGGTCAGGAGAAAAGAAATACGACATGGTCCTCCACATGCCCTGGGCTTTCGAAATCCTCAGCTTTTCAAGCAAGACTTCGAGGAGTTCCACATAATACTGGACCGACCGGTTGAGGGTCTCCCCGCCCATAGCCAGTCGGGAAGTCTGGGTGTATTGGCGGGTTTCTTTGATGAGACCCGACTTGTCCCTGATAATTTGCGTGATGTCATCAAATGCTTCCACTACATCCTGATCGGCTATCGGATCAGCAACTACCATATAGCCGAATTCTTCGCGGTAGAGGCCTCGAATCAACCTTTCAATCTGCTCTATCCCGTGTTCCTCCACTCCCAATTTCGCAGTGGGGATACCGGTCATGATGCCGAAGTGGTAGCATTTCTTGAAGAACTGGGTAATCTGAGCATCAACCGCAGTATTTGTGAGGTATTCAACTTCGATATCGGGAAAGGTGCTTTGAAGTGAAGCCGCAAGTACGTCGAGAAAAAAGGATGGCGTGAGCTTCGGGGCCTGTTTATTGAGAATGCCAATGTATACCCTTACTTCCAGCCGATTGCCTATTATAAGATAGACGAGAGGACCTTTTAGTCCATGAAGTCCTGCAAGAACATCCTCCATCATAAAGCGTTCAACATCTGCCTTATTCTCGGCTATGCTTCTGGCGATTGCTTTCACCCGCAAGAACTCGAATTTTGCGCCACCCCAAGGCGCGGCCGCACCGCCGGTTTTGGCGTATGAAGAGAGATCAAGCACAGGCATGCGGTCAAGATCACGCCGCTCCAGCACTTGGATAGCGCTATTAATCTCGGAGTCAGGAATCGAATTCGAGTGTTGTGCCATGCACCCCTATATCTTCAACGGTTCACAGTCAGTCACCAAAAAGCCGGCTGAGAAGCCCGGGGGGCTTTGTCACCCAGGAACTTGTTGTGACATTATAAATGCTTCGTGCATGGATGACGCCACCTCTGTCAATCCCCCTAACAACGACCTGCTCTCCTATGTCTGCGTCCCCTGGTGGGTCGCCTTTATAGAGTACTTGAACAAGCTTACCGGAAGTTGTGAGAATCCGGAGGCGGAAAACGGGGATGTGGGTGAACTCCTTCGGATCCGGCTTCACGACCCCCGGCCTCATCATCTGGCTGCGTTCTTTCTGGTCTACTTCACCGGAAACCTCTACCATATCTTTCCTACGCACCCGGTCTTCATTTCCTTAACGTTTTCTTCTCACACCTTGGGCACTGCTTGTCTCGGTGTTTTGCACATGTCGAGCAAATGAAGCCGCAATTGCTACAAAATCCGGCTCCCGGCCATGAAGTTTCCCTCGTTTCACCGCACAGCTGACATTTTTGTTTCGACATATCAGTCCTCCACTGTCAAAATCCAGGTTTGTCTCAAGACCCCGCCGTCCGGTTAAGACCTCATGCCCACATTTCAAAACACGTCGTTTTCTAGCAATCTCTGGTCAGTTTCATCTCTGTCCACGAAAAAGGGCAAGCATCACCTGGAACCTCGCTCAATTTTGATGGAATCTCTAAGCATCTCCTCAACGCCCATTCCTATTGCTCCTTCCCTTCTCAAAGGCGATCAGAAAACATGTTGCTCCAGAGGGGCAGCGAGGGGGACGACCATAATTAAGTAAATAACTCCGACCCCGGAAAGAAAAGGGGGACAGGCTACGTTTTCGGTCCGTGCTCACCTTCTCCGCTCCCACCACATGCGTTAATCATAGCCACCAGTAATGGTGTATTGCAAGAAAAACATTTCGCCGCTCTCTTCCAAAAGCATTTAGGGGACATCCTATATCCCTCCTGTCAAGCAAAAAGTTCGTTCATAACAATTTCAGCAGATTAGCGATATCAGCCTTATTCACAGCACACCTCTCCTCTCGCCTTCTTCCGCGCTCTTTTCATTGGTCGGCGAGTCTCCCACGTAGGGGGGAAGAAGGGGACGTTCTTAAGAAAGTAAATAACCTGCCCCGTGCCCTTTCTCCAGTAGCTCATACTCCCCGTTTCTGCAATTATCATAACACTTGCTATCGGTTCGGTCGAGAAAAATCTAGCCTTTCAGGAAGATACACGTACTTTACTGCACCTACAAGTGTTGCATGAGGGCAAGAGCCGGGAATCACGAAATGCCGTGTGAAAG
>Ga0187854_10001141_pt1 | contig 27204 bp, 21 predicted proteins | sample June2016WEW_6_15_FD_132445 | JGI IMG/M metagenome (GOLD analysis project Ga0187854, IMG submission 132445) | Peatland microbial communities from SPRUCE experiment site at the Marcell Experimental Forest, Minnesota, USA - June2016WEW_6_150 | ecosystem: Environmental > Terrestrial > Soil >...
GCAGCCTGATCTCGGTTTGCAATAAAAAAATAGGGACACAGGCAACGTATGCTCGGAATTTATAAAAAATCGCACGCGTGCCAGCTTTAGGCTAAATTTGGCCGGGGGGCACCCCCTCAAAAGACCTTTGGCCTTATGTAAGAATGTTTGCTAGCCCACTTTTTTGAGTTTTGCAAAAGGCTCAATTGAAAGCTCATTCTTTAGGAGAACCAGCTTGAAGGCTGGAAGGGCGATGGGATTCCTGTAGCAGAAGTATGCATAGACAGAACCTATACCCAGTTCTTTTTCGGGACAGCCGCTCTTAGAGATAAAATTGAAAAAGATAGGGAAAAGTAGGCTTTCTAGGAGCGAAGAGGTAATATTTTAAAGGGGTAAGAGAGGCCTTTAAGAAATCCGTTATAATCTTCCTCGGCATGAATGGAGAAGCAGTAAGGGGATACCCCTTACTGCTGGTTAGGGTGATTATCAGTTGAGGATCAATAGTAGCCAAACCCTCCGGACGGTGGAGTTGTCGATCCTGGTGTTAAAAACGGGAGATACCATTGGCCTTCTTCTTCAGTCGAGGAGGGCGCTTGACCATACTGGGTCTGCATCTGTCTTTCAGGGTTCTCAATTTCGGTGTAGGGTTCAGCTCCGTAGTAGCCAAATCCTCCAGAGGATGGGGTTGTGGACCCCAAGCTTAAAAACGGACGATAGGCTTGGCCTTCTTCCGTCGAGGCAGGTGCCTGGCCATAGCGTGATTGCATCTCTGCTTGAGGGTTCTCAACTGGGGCCCCGTGGAAATCGGCCCCGTAGTAGCCAAATCCCCCGGACGGTGCACTTGTTGACCCCGGTGTTTCAAATGGAGCCATCATCCCCATATTTTCCTGTCCCTGAAAATTCTGACCTTCGGTCGAGCCCGCATAAGCATTGGCATAAAGAGCCATGCCAAAGACAGCGGCAATTGATAACGCTATCCATGCTCTTTTCATTTTCTTTTCCTCCTTTCACGAAAAAAGCTCCTATCTACCTTTTCCACCCTTTTGAAAATTTAGATTCAAAACCGAGACGAAGGATTCAAAGGCTATCTGCGAATCAAGGTTTTCCCCCTAAAATAAAAACCGCACAACCGTTCTTCGATTGTGCGGAAAGCTATTTATCTCTCCACCCCCATTTTTCCTCAGGGAAATTCTGCCCTCTCCGGTAATAAGAGTCCACCGGTTTTCCCAAAGGTTAGGGGTTTTCCGCTGACCTCTTCTTTCCAGAAGCTCACGGCCCCTCGGTAATTTCCCTCCCCCGAAAGGAGATGGGCTTACCCTCCCAGCGGTAGGGCATCTCGACCTTTCCCCCGGGCTCCTGGATCGCCTTTGCGGCTTCCAAAGTTTCTTCCAACACTCGTCTTTGTTTAGTCCGATTCCCCGGTTCTCCGAACATGGCCCCCCGCGGGAAGCGGACATAGACCCAACGCGGCGGGCGCACCGGCTCGACCCGGTTTGGCACGTTGCCCATCATGATGGTCGGGATCCCCCACGCCTCGACCTCGCGCGCGACCAGACCCCCGGTCTGGTGGCAGACAGGTCAGACCGGGACGATCAAGGCCAAGGTGACCTTGTCCTGGACCATGGCGGCCGCAATGTCGGACGCCATTTCCAGCGCAACCCCATCGGCCCGCGTTTGGTACCCCACAAAACTGAAAAATCGAAGGGCCAGGCTTCCAATCTTCTTTTCTTTCACAAAATCTCGAAGGTGATCAAAGGGAAGGGCGACGTTTACATCCGCCCGGACCGGTTCCTGGGGGATATGGGTATGGGCCGTGTCGAGCGACTTAGGGTCGATATTCGAGGGCAGTTGGATCACCCGCGGGTCGCCCTCGGCCGTGTCCATGAAAGGAGCATCAATCCCTTTCCTGAACAGGCCAGCCGTGCTGACCACGGCAAGACACACTTCGGAAAGGGGAATCCGGAGCGGGCTCCAAGGGGTCTGGCTGAAGGACACGAAAGGATAGGTCTTGAAAGCGGCGGGACGCTGGTGAGCTTCGAGCAAGGGCCTTGCCCCTTAAGCCATTCCTGGTATTTTTGCCGGAATCCCTGAACCCAGCTGACGTCCGCCTTTGGAGAAAATGCAACCATAAAGGCCTCCTTTATCCCGATTTCAATCCAGCGATTCTGTCTATAGATAGCATACTGTAATAAAGGATGGCAACCCTTTGGGCTTTAGGAAGCGTGGGGTCTGCTCCAGCAGTCGCAGAGTGAGCCTGGGATAATAGTTTTCCAACTCCGGCCGCCTCACGATGAGAGCAGCTGGCATTGACGCGATGATGTTGGGAAAAGAACGATTGAGCGAAGGGACGGGAAGAAGAAGCGGGCGATTTTACACCCGAATGAAGAGAAGGTCTGAAGAGGTTTGCGCGTAGGAAGGCTTCAAAGCAAAGAGGGCGATGGCATTCTCCCCCATGGCCTTCTGCCGCTCTTTTGCTCTGATCCCTGAAAGGACAAGATCACCGCCGGCAAGAAGGACCTGGAACCGAAGGCCATCTGGATTGTAAATAATGATATCAAATAGTGGGGAAGGGACGTTGGCTCAGAGACAACCTATCAAGAAATAGTATCCCAAATTAAATCCGGCCTGTAGATTCTTCATTCGGTTCATCAGTGGTGCTATCCCGGAAATAGCTAAACTTTGAACCAACGTCTCACTTCTCCATATATTTCCGGGCAAGCAATCCTAATTCTTGTTTCGTATCAGCGTTGTTGGAAAAAAGAAGATATGAGTAAGGCGGCAGAAGACAATTCCGCTTGTTTTGGAAGCAGTCTTGAAAATAAAGGTAACTGGCAGGCTCTAACTTGGGAAGATGAATCCTTTGCCGGTTATTGTCAATGCATGCTTGGGTCCCTGCTCCTGTCGCCGGCTGTTCGCTGGGGGTGAATACTCCTGGAGGAGCGTTCTCAATGCTCTGGTGGTGTCCGACCGGGGGGGCAGGCTTTTCCTGTGCGGAACTGACCCCCACAGATCCGAACATCCTGCTTATCTCCCATCACCCTGACAAATTCATTAACTGAAAATGTCTAATAACCTGAGGTCCCTCCGCTGAGTCTGCGCAATTTCGCAAAGGTATTCAAGCAGGGCATCCAAGGTGGGTTATTGGTCTGGCCTACTGTCAAATAAATGACTTTTGAGGCTTTCCGGGTTTCATGGAGAATGGTTCTCGGGGTCACAAACTCTCGTTTAACTGATTCCTTAAGGCAAATTAGGGTCGGTCCTCCCCAAAGTGAAGTCTTTTGCCCCCTTTATTACCCTGCGCACCGGCAGGACATAAAGATCTAAGGCCTTCATTGGCCAGACCCCCACGAGGGGAGAAAATTACAATTGGCCCCAATTTTGCTTGAGCATAAAGATGACAATTCTAGGGAAGGGGCCCTTTTTCTCCAGATCATTACCAGGAGGCCTATTTTGGAAATCGGAAGCTTTTCCTAGTTACAGACTTAACGCAAATCCCGTCCAAGTGCAGAATAAAATTCTTCAACTATGGATAGTTGGCTCAAATGTTTAAAAAGGGGTTCTTTTAGAAAATTGCCCGAAGATCGGCTTGGCTCACAGCACGGGTACTCTGCCTTCAAGACCAACCTCAAAAGCTATGATACTCAAATCGAAGAAAAAGGAGTTAACCTGTCGGAAGGACAAAAACAACGCCTGCCCGACGCCCGGGCCCTGATTAAAGATCCGGACATTCTCCTCCTCGATGAACCGACCTTTGCTCTGGACAGAATCACAGAAGAGTCAATCTTTCAAGTCCTGCCCGCTCTGGTCCAGGATAGGAGCCTTCCAATCGTCGCGCATCGCCCGTCGACCATTCGCGATGCAGACCGCATTCTCCTGCTGAACGAAAATCGACTGGTTGCCATGGAAACCCACCAGTCTCTGCGAGGGAAGAACGATTATTACCGGTCCACGGTCTGCTATCAACAGGCAGAGGGGAATTTTAGGATATCGATGGAACCCGGAAATGGCGGTCTCCATGGATGATTTCAGGCCAGAGATTCGTCTCCTCCTCTCCTGTGCCCGGACATCTCTGGAGCCAGAGGGAATCGAAAAGGTGGGGGAGCTTCTCCGCTTGCCCCTTGATTGGTCAGAGGTCCTTTCTTTGGCCGTAGGGCATGGAATTCTTCCCCTTCTCTATCGGAATTTGAAAAACACTTTTCGCGGCTTAATCCCCGAGGCAATCCTCGAAAAGCTCCGGCAGAAATACTATACCCAGGTGGGAAGAAATTTATTTCTAACGAATGAACTCTTTCGAATCCTCAATCTATTTGAAGAAAGGGGAATTCCGATCATTCCCTTCAAGGGCCCTGCCCTGGCCGCCTCTGTCTATGGAGATATCACCCTAAGGCCATTCGGGGATTTAGACCTTTTAGTTCACCGAAAAGATCTTCCCGAAGCCAAACGTTTGCTTCTCTCCAAGGATTATTACTGGTCTTTTCCTCTCACCGGCGACCTAAAGGAGGCTTTTCTCCAAGCCGGTGATGGATGTTTTCTGCAAAGGGCGGATGGAAAAGTTATCGTGGAGATCGACGCGGAAATCACCAATAGGGAATTTCCTGTATCGCTCGACACGAATCTTTTTTGGAAGCGAATTCGTCGGAATCCCCTCGAGGACAGAACGGTACAGGCCTTTTCCCTTGAGGATCTGTTCTTAATCCTGTGCCTTCATGGAAGCAAGCATTGCTGGGAAAGATTGATCTGGGTCTGTGATCTCGCAGAAATGATTCGGATGGGGAAAGGGCCGGATTGGGGAAGGATCCTGGAAGAGGCCCGCAAGCTGGGTTGTGAACGGATGCTTTTTTTCGGCTTCTCTTTGGCCGCTCGTCTTCTCCATTCCCCTATTCCCCCGGAACTCCCGCCGAGGATCCAAGAGGACCCCGCGGTTCGGGAGCTCTGCGGATATGCGCTCCGCCGGTTTTCGGGAAAGGCCCCCAATGAACCGTTGATCGGGCTGGCGCTCACGTCTTACAATTTACAATTAGGCGACTTCTGGCATGATAAGGCGGCCTATTGTCTTCGGTTGGCTTTCATCCCCACAGTTCTCGATTGGGAATTCGTGCCTCTTCCTTCTTTTCTATTTTTTCTGTACTATTGTATCCACCCCCTTCGATTGGCTGGCAAGTATGGATGGAATACAGGAAGACGCTTCCTGCAGAAAGCGGGCTGTGCCCTGGTTAGAAGACGACCGGTTTGGGAAGGGGTAGAACTTCAGAGAAAAATGGCCGGGAGAGACTGGAGGGAATGACGGATGGCTTCTTGAATGGGGCCTGTTGAAAATCCGGGGTTAAGCGGCTTAGATCTGGGGAGTATAATCCGGGATCATTTCCTGCAATTTCCTCTTGATAAAGGTAGCATCGTATTTTCGGGTAATGGCCAAAAGTTCCTCGATGTGGTCATTGAGAATCTTTGGGTCCCAGGTATGATTCCCCCTCAGGACCATGATTTTCTTGTGGGAAGTATTTACGATCCCTTCTCCTTCCGTGATGAGCTCCTCGTAGAGTTTTTCCCCGGGACGAAGACCGACATACTGGATGGGAATGTCGGCTTCGGGTTCGTAGCCGTGGAGGCGGATCAGATCCCGGGCCATATCCAGGATGCGAACGGGTTTGCCCATATCCAGGAGAAAGATCTCTCCCCCCTTCCCCATGGCCCCCGCCTGGAGGATCAGTTGGGCGGCCTCGGAGACACTCATGAAGTAGCGGATGATGTCCGGGTGGGTGACGGTCACCGGGCCTCCCCGGGCGATCTGCTCCTGGAAGAGAGGGATCACGGACCCTGAACTCCCGATGACATTTCCGAACCGCACGGACATAAAACGGGTCTTAGAATTCCCGTTGATACATTCGACCATCATTTCAGCCAAACGCTTGGTGGCGCCCATCACATTCGCCGGGCGTACCGCCTTATCTGACGAAACCAGAACGAAACGATCTACCCCCGCCTCCAGAGAGGTTTCCACCAAGTTACGGGTCCCAATCACGTTATTATATACTGCCTCCCAGGGGTAGCGTTCCTGGATGGGTACATGCTTGTAGGCTGCAGCGTGAAAGACCACCTGGGGTTTGAATTCTCGGAAAGTCCGGTCCAATGCCTCCTTACGCCGGATGTCCACCAGATAATTAGAGGTATTTACGTAGGGGAAGCGCTGGCGGCACTCCATTTCCATGCGGTAAAGGTTCAATTCATTCATCTCCACCAGGGCGACTGCCTGGGGACGGAACCGGCAGATTTGCCGGATGAGTTCACTCCCCACTGACCCGCCCGCGCCGGTCACCAGGACTCTCTTCTGGCGCAGATAACGGGCAATCTCTTCCTGGTTCAGCTGCACTTCATCGCGGACTACCAGATCTTCGAAGGAAACCTCCCGGATGGTCTTGATGGAAACCTTTCCGTCGATCAGTTCCCCAAGGGCCGGCGTCGTGCGACACTTCAGGCCGGTGGCATCGCAGAACTCGACGATTCTCCTCATCTGCCGAGCTGTGGCCGAAGGGATGGCAATCAGGATCTCACCGAATTCATCATTGTAGGCCAGGTCCATGATTCTTCCTACTGGCCCTAAAACCGGAACGCCGTGGATTCGCATCCCCTTCTTATTGGGGTTGTCATCCAGGAACCCGACGACCTCGTAATTCAGCCGGGGATTTTCTTTGATCTCGCGGAGCATTTTTTCCCCGGTATCCCCTGCCCCGATAATCAGGAGCCTCTTCGCGAGTCTCTGCCTACTTTCCTTCCCCCGCGAAGATATAATTCCCCATAAAGACCCTAACTTCCCTTCCTTTGTTGTAAGGAGAAGCCGGACGGTCACCCGGATTCCGCTAATAAAGATAAAAGTCAGGACCCAATCCAGAATGAAAACAGAGCGCGGGAACCCTTTATACTGATAGGTCAAGAGGATAAACAAAGCCAGGATAGCGCTGGAGATCAGCGTCGTCTTCAATATGTTGAAAAGATCGACTAGGCTGGTATAGCGCCACATTCCCCGGTAGAGTCCGAACGCCGCGAAAAGGATCAATTTGAGCGGGACGATATACGGAAGGGTGTTTTTGAGATTTACCCATTCACTTGGTGGAACCTGGCCTTCAAACCGCAGAAGAAAGGCCACCAGATAGGCGGCCATGACTAAGCCGCTATCCAGTACCAGCATTAAGTAAAAATTGGGGTTGCGCAATAGATTAGGCATTGCCTCTACCCAGAAAGATGATTATCTACTATCGCTGAACTGGATTTTTTCCGCGGAAATATCATCCTGTTGAATGTTTCCCGGAGAATCTTTAAGTCGCTGCTAAACCGGATGCCTTCGACGTATTTCAAATTTAACCGTAATTTATCAGGTAGGATTTCGTGAGTGTAGGTCCCTTCCGGATCAATACTCTGGGTCAATAATTTCTCTTCCTCGCGGTATTTGACTGAAGCAAAGTCGGTCATCCCTGGTTTAACGTCTAAAACTCTTCTGAATTCTCCCCCATAAAATGGCCGGTACTCAGGGACTTCCGGTCGAGGGCCAATCAGGCTCATATCTCCTGCCAGGACATTTATCAACTGGGGCAATTCATCCCATTTGGTTCTACGCAAGATTCTCCCGATCCCGGTCACCCTACTTTCATCCCCTGGAGTAAATTGTTTGAACGACGGTTTTTGATCTTGCACCATGGTTCGAAACTTAAAGAGCCGAAATACCCGGCCATCTTTTCCCATCCGTTCCTGCTGGAAAAACACTGGCCCGGAACTGGAAGACTTGATGAAAACTCCTAAAATCCCGAATAAAGGAAGGCATCCCACCAACCCGATTGTGGAGCCGATCAAATCTAAAATCCTTTTACCAAACCGCAAATACATCACTTTCTAAATTTTTGAACCGCCTGAAGAACTGCATTTATGACATCTTCCACATCCTGATCCTTCATCTTCGGATACAGGGGAAGGGATAACATACGTTGATATTCCTGATACGCGACGGGGAAGTCATTGGGTTTGAATCCATATCTATTCCGGTAATACGGGTGGATATGGGCGGGAATAAAATGGACACTGGTACCGATGTTCCTGGCCCTGAGTTCCTCAATGAATTGATTGCGGGAAATCGTCAACCTCTCCAGGTTCAGGCGTACAATGTAAAGATGCCAGGCGTGTTCCACTTCCTGCCGGGCAACCGGGATCTCCAGCTCCTCATACCGGGAAAAGGCTTCCTGGTACCGCGCGGCGATCTGGCGCCGGCGAGCATGGAGCAGGGAGAGCTTGCGCAACTGATGCAACCCCAGGGCCGCGGAGATGTCGGTCAAGTTATACTTGAATCCTGCGGCTACCACTTCGTAGTACCAAGAGCCCTCCGAAGAGTATCGCTTCCACGCATCCCGGTTCATGCCATGGAGGCTCAAGACCCGGGCTTTTTCCAATATTTCTGGAGGCCCGGCAAGCATCCCGCCTTCACCAGTGGTCAAATTCTTGGTGGCGTAGAAGGAAAAACAAACCAAATTTGGAATGCCGGATCCGAAGTGAGGCTCAGGGGACCCAATTAGACGGCCTTTATAGCGGGCTGGCAAAGCATGGGCAGCATCTTCAATGACTGCCCAATTGTTGTGGCTCGCCAGCCTCAAAATCTGTTCCATCTCACAAGGATGGCCATACAGATGTACGGGCAGAACCGCTTTGATTTCGCATTTCGGATTTCGGATTTCGGATTTTAGTGTATCCTCGATACGCTGGGGATCAATGTTTAAAGTATCTGGCTCCACATCTACCAGAATCGGGCGAGCGCCAACCTGTTCGATTACGTGAACCGTGGAGCAAAAGGTCATCGGAGTAGTGATGACCGCGTCCCCTGGCCCTATATCTAAGGAAGCAAGGGCCAGATGGAGGGCTGCTGTCCCGGAATTGAGTGCCAGGGCTGAGGGCAAGGTCAAAAAGGCGGCAAATTCCTGCTCGAAGCGTTCCACTTTAGGCCCGGTAGCGAGCCAATCGGAACGAAGGGTATCTACCACCTCGGCAATTTCTTCTTCCCCGATGGACGGGGCCGAGAAAGGTAAAAAGGTGGCTCGAATCTTTCTTTTTGAGAACACCTTTCGATTAGTGCCCAATTCCTTGGTTTGGGGAATCATCTCACCCTCCTGACCCTAGTATATTGAGGGCCTATCCACTTTTCTTGAACCGCCCTTTTCCCTATGCCATAGAGATGCAAAAAAGGGACCAAAAAACCTATCCATTGCAGGTTTGGCAGAGTTGTATGGAAACAAAGTAATCCATTCCCTGGCCGGGAATTTTGAGTATCCGGTATCTCCCCAGTCCAGCTACGAGAGTTTCGATCATCCTACGGTCATAGAAGTAAACCGGGCAACGCTTCCACCAGTACCGGGCTTTGCGGATCGGCGTGCGGATTGGTGATTTACTGGGGAAGCTCATAATCAACCCCTCCTTGGCCACGGACCTCATCTTTTCCAAAAAAGGCCGGGGCCGGGAAATATAATCGAAAACCCCGATGGCCAGGGCGATGTCAAAATGCCGGTTGAGGTTTATCTCCCAAAAATCTCCCGCAATAAATCGACAGCGATCCTTCAGGCCATCCTTCTCCGCATACTGATCGGCCAACTTCACCATATTAGAGGCTAAATCGAGACCCACCACCTGAGATGCACCCCGTTTGGCAAATTCGATTGAATAACGTCCGCCGCCGCATCCAATGTCCAGAATTGTTTTTCCGATTACATTTCCACAGGTCTCAAAAGTTAAGAGATAGCGCTCGTACATGTCCCGGCGAAAATGGCGATCGACCCATTGGCGGAATAAACCTCTCCCTTCGTAGATGGCGTCAAAGTCATTAGCTGCCCGGTCAAAGTATTCTTGCACCCCGGCATTCACAGTTTGATCCCCTCTCGGATGGAAACAAAATGGAACTCCTGGAATATCAAGCGCAACTTGGATTCCGTCTTAACCCGGTTCAAACCCTGCGACCAATATAAAGAAGGAGGGATCTTTCCCTTAAACTGCTTGATCTCCTGAGGATCTAACTCGTATGGATGAAGGTAAAGAATCACCGGGCGCCCTTCCCCATTGATCCGGCGCATGGCCCATCGGGTCAATGGGTAGGGGTACAATCGCAAGTACCCCCCCCCGGCAACCGGCCAATCTCGTCCCGCAAAGCGGACCACTGAGAGAGGAACCTCGATAAGGCCATCCAGAATCTGGTGGGGTTGATGCGGACTCCCCATGATCCCGTAACGGCGGCCCCGGAAGGGAAAGATGCTGGAAGAGTACTGGATGCCCTGGTCTCGTAGAATCTCCAGAGCCCAGAGCGTGTCTTGGCGGAGAGAAAAATCAGGAGCCCGATACCCTAAAACAGGCTGTGGGCTGAGCTTGCCGAGGATTTCCAGAGATTGTTTCAAATCGGCAGCGAAGCCGGTTTTTTTGACCTTAAAAAGAGGGATATGGTTGTGGCCGTGAGAGGCAATCTCATGCCCTTCGGCAGCGATGCGCCGGATCAACTCCGGGAATTTCTCAGCCACTAAGGTCTGGACAAAAAAAGTTCCCTTCGCCCCGAACCCCGCCATGATATCCAACAAATGATTCGTGTTGGTTAGAGCTTGTTCAGAAATTGGCAATCTAGGGTCAAGCGTCGATTGTGGCCAGTCTTCCACATCCACCGTTAAGATATTATGAAAACCTGTATTACCTGCTACGGCATTCATGGGAAAGAGACCCTCTTTACCTTAATCCTCAATCGATTCCTAGAAATTTCCCTGTTTCAATCCCGCCCCCCCACATTTTAATCCCCGATACTTTCCCCGCCAGGGGTAACGGAGTTTTTAATTCATCCCCAGCCCACAATTCAATCTTGTCCACAATCCGCATCCCGGCCTGCCCATCCCAAAGAACCGGCTGTTTTCCCGAAACCCACTCTCCAGCTAAAATTTCTTCAATACCCTGGCTAATCCTTTCTGGATCGGTACCCACCAGGCGATTGGTCCCGCCCGTAATGGTTACGGGTCTTTCGGTATTCCCCCGGAGGGTCAGACAGGGAATGTTTAAAGCAGTCGTCTCTTCTTGAATTCCACCAGAATCCGTCAACACGCATCGGGCTTTGGCTATGAGCCCGAGAAAGATCAAATAACCGAGGGGGCCGGTAAGGTACACCGAAGGGTCTACCGCAGCACCCAACTGGTTCATGCGCTCCCGCGTTCGAGGATGGACTGGAAAGAGAACCGGAAGCCGGTGGGAGATTTTATTGATAATAGCCAACAGTGGTTTTATGATCGTGGGATCATCAACGTTGGAGGGGCGATGCAGGGTCAACAAGGCATAGCCGCTAGGCTTAACCCCAAATCTTTTCCAGGGTTCCTGCCTTATCGCCAATTTTACGTGCTTCCGAAGGGTGTCTACCATGCAGTTACCCACGAAATGAATGTACTCTTTCGGAATTCCTTCTCGCTTCAGGTTTTCGTTCGCCGTTTCTTCGGTAGTAAAGAGCAGGGTGGAGAGATGGTCAGTCACTACCCGGTTGATCTCTTCAGGCATGGTTCGGTCAAAAGACCGAAGCCCGGCTTCCACATGGGCCAGGGGAATCTGCTGTTTGGCGGCTACCAGGGCAACGGCTAATGTGGAGTTTACATCCCCTCCCGCAATGACCAGATTTGGAAGTCGCTCTTGACACACTTCTTCAAAAGCCATCATGATGCGCGCGGTTTGACGCGCGTGGCTGTTCGAACCTACGCCTAAATAAATATCCGGTTTGGGCAACCCCAGCTCCTCAATGAAAACCCGGGACATGTTTTCATCATAGTGCTGTCCTGTATGAACAAGAAACTGGGGAATTCCCCGCTTCTTCAACTCCAGAACTACCGGGCTCAGTTTCATGAAGTTAGGGCGCGCTCCAACGACGTTACAGACTAACATTCGCCTCCCCTACAAAATTTTTGGTCTCCATTCTCCATTCTATATCTTCGAATCCAACCAATGTCCCCTGGAGGTTAATCCGGAGCAGACGATTGGAATAATCATAAGTCCCAACGGGGGTGCAGAAAAGGTTGGGCCAGACACTCTGGCCCTCGGGTAGAATGACCGTCCCATACCCCACCAGCTCCCGCCATAGTTGGTTCATCTTCCGGGCTCTGAAATGCATTACCAGGCGGAAGGAATTTTCGTTTCCGGCCCAAAGGGTTATTTCGTGATTCTTCTTTTCTACCATGGTAGCGAAAACTGCGTATTCGCCTACCTGGCAGGCATAAAGGACCGGCCCTGGTATTTCTTGAATTGGCTCTACCGTTCCCCTACGCCGGTCCAGAGATATGATGTAGTTTTTTCCCACTGGATCATCTGTTCCATAGAGGATGCTTTGCGGGCGGACAATCAAAGAGGTAGTACGATATCGCTGCGTACCCTGAACCAGCGGCTTCAAGTTACGGAACCCATCGGTCGTCTTCCAGATCCCCACTTCGGGATCCCGGTCGCCGGTGCAGACTAAAAGGGCATCTTCATACGGGTCATAAACAATCCGGTGCACATGGCATACGGAACCTTTAGGAAAGGTGTATACAACCTCCCATTCCTGCCCTCCATTTGTTGACCCAAAGATACGCACGGGGGCGGACCTGGTTAAGTTTAAAAAATATTCCCCCCAATAGATCCTTCCATCCTTTCCCTGACAGAGGTTCAAGGGTCGAGACCCACGGGGAAAGGAAAAGACACAGCGGTATTCCGAAGAGCCGGCCCCCGCCCGAAGGATCATTTTGGGACCGACACAGATCCTTGCTCCGTCGCTTTGAGGCCATATCCCAAAGATTCCCCCCCGGCTCATTCTTCTCATTAAGGGGAAGGGATCTACAACCCTGCGCCAACCTGCGGTTGAAACGTATCCATCCTCTTGCCAGCTTTTTCCCCCGTCCTGAGAACGACATACTTCCATCCCCCGGCTGGCCCAAAGGACCTCTCCTTCTGTCCGATGAATCGTCACCCCTTTTTGGATCTCTCTTATTTCCTCATTCAGGCTGACTGGTTCCCCCATCGATTTATCCTCACCCTTCCCTTCCCAGGAGGAGGGTCTCAAACTCTTGGGCGATCTCAAATCGATCATAAAATCTTTCTGCCGTTCGCCTTCCGGCTTCTCCCATTTCCCTTCGCTCCTCTGGATGGATGGCCATCTCACGAATGCTTCTTACCAGTTCATCGATATCTCCAGGAGCCACCACAACTCCTGCCCCTGATCTCCGGACAATTTCCCGGGCCTCTCCATTGGCCATCAAAAGAACAGGAGTACCCGAAGCCATAGCCTCGTAAATTTTCGAAGGTACTGACCCATGAATGGCCCCCTTCAGGGGGACCAAGGCCACGTCCATGGAGGCGAGAACCGAAGGGACCTGCTGATGCGAGATCGGGGGATGAAAATCAACGTTAGCCAATCTGAGCCTGCTAGCCATGTTCACGAGCTTCTCTTTTTCCGGCCCATCACCAAAAAGGAGGAAACGAAAAGACTCCTCTTTTAAGCGGTCGGCAGCGAGCAGGATCTGGTCAAGCCCCTGGAAGAACCCGAGTAATCCGGCGTAGACAAACCCAACCTCTCCTACCTTCAAGAATCGGCCCCTAATTTTCTCTTCCCGTTTTTTAGGATGGAAGGAATGGGGGTCGGCCCCATTGGATAGATGATGAAGACGGGCGGATGGGACTTGGCGTCGAATCTCAGCCAGAATCTCCTTGGATTGCCCGGTGACTAACCAGGCTTTCCTGTAAAAAAATTGGGACGTTCTGCGGAGAAGTTGATAGGGGAATTTCTCTTCCCGCAAAAATCCAAAATCCTTTACCGATTCCAGCCACAAATCCGAGAGATTAAGGATCCAGCGCGCCTTTTTCAGCTTAGCCAGTAGCCACCCGGTAATTCCCAGAAAAATTGGAGGAGTTTCACTAAGGATATAATCCACCTTGGGCAAGGCTGTGGCGCCAATAACTAAAGAAGAGAATACAAAGGAAAAGTAGTGCAACAGACGGAGGGTAAGGCTGGTCCTCTTGGTAGGATAGATATAGGTCCGGATGATACGAATCCTCTCCTCTTCTTCTCTGCTGAAAAAACCACCATAGCCCGCATATATTCTGCCCCGTGGATAATTGGGCATGGCGGTGAGTATGTAGATTTCATGGCCGTGCTTAGCCAGCCATCTCGCCAGATCTAAAAGACGCGCCTGGGGAGCACCTATTTCTGGGGGATAGTATTGGGTATGGATGGCGATTCGCATAAAGAATTCCTAGGGTGCGCTAAAATGCCTAAATTGACTAAAATTTCCTCTACAAAAAGATTTTGGGACGCTATGCTTGAGGGCAAAACTTCGAGGAGCTCCTTCACTTTTTCTTTCCGTGAGGCCCGAAGGGCCGATCCTCGAGACAGGCCAAAGGCCTGACGCTCTTTAAGCACGGCGGTCCTCGACCGAAGCGCTCATCTCTTCGTCACTTCTATTATCATCCGGCTCTCCAGGGGTGCCTGACCTTTCCACCGGAGAACATAACGCGGGGCTTCCTGCTTTAGGTTCCATCCGAAGGAAACCCATCCTGGTTCCAACCGTGCCTCAGCATTGGGGAGGGATGACGGGCATATCACTTTTAAAGCGATTCCTTCCGGCCACCGGATTTCTCCGTTCAGACCGTTTATTTCCCCTTGTGCCTCAGGTGCAAATTGGAGGGACCAAACAAATTCGTGCTTACCGCGACCGGAAAAATGGTCCCATATTTCCCATTCGCCTTTTCCCTTCCTTTCAACACTCCGCCGATGTACCAGGGGATATTTTAGCCTGCGGTAGCCTTCATGCTCCCCGACCGCTCCCTTTTCCGACCATTCCAACAAACGAGCCTCAGGTGGGTAGGCAACTCGGAATGGACCCCAGAAAACACATTGATCCTGGCCATCGATGGTAACCGTGTTATGTGCCCGGGTGCTTCGAAAATGATCCCGCCATTGGGGGTCGTGATAGCTAAAAACTCCAGGGTCTACGATCAACCAGCGTCCTTGGGCGAAAAGAAGAAAGCTCAAAGCATCCGCGTGCCCATGGCCGGGAAGATGGGAAGGTCCCATGGGTCCGGCATCAAAATAGAGAATCCCGTCTGGTTCGGAATGAAAGATTACGTACCCCGCGTTGGGATAGATGATAACTGGAGGATGCGCTTGGGATACACTTCTTGCCGTGTCTTTGTCAGGCGGATTCCCCGTTAACCAAGCGGCATAAGAGGACTCCCCGCCTCGTATCCAAGGAGTCCATTCTGGTCTATTTAGCACATAAGCGCCAGCCAACAATAAATCTCTGGGGTCCGCTGGATAGTTCGGAACCGTGTCGTTCAACATAGGATAACTTCCGTCGGGTGCTTGCATGCGAAGTATGAATTGGGCCATTCTTTCAAGGGTGGGGATAACCTCATTGGGTACCGGCTCCCTCACCGCTAAAGAGAGCCGCCAGATCTCCAAAAGATCTTGGAGCACGATGGTATGATAGCTGATACTTCGCTCATCATGAACTCCATCGGAGAGTACCTGACGTTTCATTTCCCACCAAAGGCCTTCTAGTCCTATTTTCCGCCAATTGGGGGCATCAGGCCACCCAGGGAAGAGAAGTCCCATCCAGGCCAGAGCCTTGTAATTAGCTATCAGGTGGTTGTTTGCCAAATCTTTTTCCAAATTGGTGGCCAATACCTGGGCCTGCTGGTGCAGGGATGGGGCCAGGATGTTGCGCCAAAATTCGGTCCAATTTTCATCTTCTTTCAGAGCATTTCCCGTCCTGGACCAATAGATCAGTCGTTGAGATATTGGATAAGGCTCCCAACCAGGACCCCGGCCAACGGGGTTGTGTTCAACCCAATCCTTAACTAGCCGAATGAGAATATCGCGGAAACGGATCTCTCCTGCAGTTATAAAAGCTTTAGCCAATAACCACGCCCATTCACCGTAATGGAGATTAAATTGCCAAAGAGGGTCTCCCTGTGGGGCAAATTGCCAATCAACCGGGTCACCGAGGTTCACCGCGGGCAAATTAAGGAAAGAAAAACAATTCCGGCATAGATCTTCCGCAGGCTCTAATATACCGGTTCGAATCTCTATGGCTCTTTCCAGTGCTTCGCCCGAGCTTTCGGAAATCGAGAACGTATTCCAACCTTTTCCATTTGGAGTAGAGATAGGAAATAGGTATGAGCCGATCCAAGGGTACAAATATTGATACCGAATGTTCCGGATAAAGCGATTCTTTATCCTATTGGGGCGGAGACGGGATAGGGTATCGACTCGATGGGAAAAGGCAGTCTGGCTCATGTTTCTAATAAGACCTGCTAAAATAGGTAGGTGCGGCAAGATAATGGCCGTAGCTAATTTCCTCTAAAGAATTAATCCTTTTGAAATTGGAGAGGCTGGTCAAAGAATAGTCAACCTTATTTAACTCGTTCCAAGCATCCGAGATGGAATCGGGTCCATGCATTTCAACAATAATGGGTGGTTTATGTTTCCTCAATAGTCCCTCCATCCCCCTGAAAACTTGTCCTTCGGCATGCTCAACATCCATCATTATAAGGTCGGGAGCTTCCCCCATTTCATCAACATAGGTATCGAGTCGCTTGCAACCTACCCGAATAACATGATCAGGTTGAGCGCCGGGCAATTCAAGGAAACGGCTTTGCGTATCACCAATTAATGAGAAATCCGCTTCGCCATCAAAATCATTTAGAGCCCATTCCTCCACCCGGATACAATATCCTGCAACATTCAGAGATAAATTTTTGTGAAGTCGTTCTCGTACGAGGGGATTGGGTTCAAAAGCAATTACCTTTCCGCCGGGCTTTACAAGTTTTATCGAAAGCAGTGTAAAAAATCCCAGATTGGCGCCTATATTGTAAACGACCATGCCGGATCTCGCTAAATTGGATAATGCTGACTGCACATCTAACTCATGTAAACCAAAATAGTAATGTCGCTCATTCCTAAGATGAAGCATCATTTTCATGCCTTTGCCAATACCGCCCTGGATTTCTACGCTCTCCATTCGGTCGGGTAAAAGCTTATAGGCAGGAATATATCGAGACAATGAATAATAACGATTCCTAAGGGAGGATGGCACCTTCCCCCATGCGTGGGCTATAAATTTATGGAAGGGCATTATTCGTTTGCCTTGGACGCAAGGGGTTCATACATTCTTATGGGTTTCCCCAGATGCATGGATTCCAAAATCTTGAAGGTGGTTAGGGAAGCCAGCAGGGCTTCTTCAAAAGGTATGGGGGTAACAGCTCTCGCCTGGATGGCTTGGCGAAAGACTTCCCATTCTCCCCGATGACCTTTGTCCTGCCCCAAGTACGACCGAAATACCCTCCGATGTCCGTCTTCTATGAGTTCCATTCGCCGAAAATTATCCAGGACTGCCCCTGATCCGCCCCCAAACACTTCTATCCTCTCTTTCGCTAAACTTTTATCCCCGTTGGCGACATAGGAGATCACTCCGATAGAGCCATTTCGGAATTCCATACTCATTGTAAGGTTGTCATCCCGATATCGACCGTTATTCGGAATGCTTCTCGCATAGACCTGGCAGGGTGAAAGACCGGCAAGAAAAATTAGAAAATCCACAAAGTGGCAAACTTCTCCGATAATCCGGCCACCCCCCTGTTCAGGGTCATGGACCCAGTGATCGGGCGGAATATAGCCGGCATTCACCCGGTAGCTCATCACCAGGGGCTCACGAATTCCGCAGCAGAATTCTTTCAGCCGAATTCCCATGGGCGAAAAGCGCCGGTTGTAGCCAATCATCAGCAAAGGCGGTGAGGAGGGAGGAGGGATTGGTTCGGAAAGCATCTCAACACCCGGGATTGCGGATTGTGGATTGCGGGTTTCGGAATATGTCTTGATAATTTCGTTAAGTTCATTTTCATTCAGGCAGAGGGGTTTCTCCGCAAAGACATTCTTGCCGGCCTTCAGGGCTGCGATTACCTGGCGGGCATGAAGGTTGTGGCGGGTGGCGATTACCACCGTGTTGATATCCGAATTTTGAATAATTTCATTTTCCTCCGTTGTGGCGAAACGGAAGCCGAACTTCTTTGCTGCGTGGGCTGCATTGATTCCGCTTGCGGCACAAACCCCCATGAACTCGATGCCCGAAACCTTCTTCAGAGTCGGGAGCAGGATGGAGGTGGCGAACTGACCGGCACCAAGCAAGCCCAAAGCGACCGCAGATGATCGTCGGAAAACGCACGAATCTACCGGGTTCGTCGGTCGGCGGTCAACGGTTGTATGTTCCATGATTGCTTTTGAGCAGTCGGTGGTCGAATCTTGGACGGTCGTCGGTCGGCGGTCGGCGGTCAGATTGCCAGGTTGGTCAGGGTATGTAATGAGGATCCCTAGAAAGGGTTCGCCATTATTGCCGAGGAGAAGATCGTACGCCTGTAGAGCTTCGGTGATGGGGAACCGATGAGTGATGAGGGGTTGGACCTTCACCTTCCCTTCGGCCAAAAAATGGAGAAAAGCCTGCATGTTCCTATTTTCAGTCCAGCGGACGTATCCGATGGGATAATCTTTTCCTTTCTCTTCATATTCTGAATCGTAACGCCCCGGGCCGTAGGAACGGGAAACTCTAAAAGTCAGTTCTTTTCCATAATAAAGTTTTCGGGGGATTTCCAGCCCTACCGCTCCGACGGCAACCACAACCGCATGGTCCCTTGCTGCTTCTCCTGCCAGACTGACCGGCTCATTTCCTTTCGTTGACGCGGAAATCAGCACGGCGTCAGCTCCTTGGTTGAGGGACAACCGACTAACAACCGACAAGAGCTCTTTCCTATTCAGAGCTACCCCATCTGCCCCCATTTGGCTGGCAATTTCAGCCCGCGCCGGGTTTGGGTCCATCGCTGCCACCTGGCAGCCTCCTGCTTTGGCTAGTTGGACTGTAAGAAGCCCAATCAAACCCAAGCCGATTACCGCAACCGTTCCCCCCAACTGTACTTCAGCCAGGCGCAGGCCTTGGAGCGCAATGGCCCCAAGCGTGGAAAAACTCCCCGACTCCAAGTCAACTTCTTCTGGCAGCCGTGAGGCCAATTTTTGCGGGACGAAAACGACCTCTGCATGGTTGGCATAACCGGTGCCTGCACAAGCTACCCGGTCCCCCACCCTAAAATTATCTACCCCTTTGTCAACCGCGATTATTGTTCCTGCTGAGGAATACCCGAGGTTCACGGGGGTATCTAGGCGATTTTGAATTACCTCCAGGGCCGAAAAAAAACCATCCCGCCGAACCTTTTCCCACACTTGACGAACTAAATCTGGCCGGTTCAAAGCTTTGTTGAGTAGGTTTTTTTGGGCGAATTCCACCATCATTTTTTCCGTGCCGACACTCACCAGCGAGACCCTGGTGTGCACCAGAAGACCCCCTGCGCGAAGGGCCGGCGCCGGAATTTCCTCAATTGTTAGATTCCCTTTTCTAAGATTTTGAATGACAGCTTTCATGAATTTTTTTCATTGCTCCGAGGAAAAGCGTTACCACAACTTTTCAAAATCCTTTTTAGTAAAGGAATAATTTCTGATGTTGAAATAGCTATTTACGTTCTTTTCTTTCTTCAACATCAGGGGATTTTTGGTCAACAGCCGGTACAAAAGGGCCAGAGGGGTCAGGAAAACAAAAAAGATCATCGATAGGATGACCCAGTTATTGACCTGGGATATTGCCCTGGAAAACTGGAACCACAAACTGGACACCCGGGAGATGAATCTTTTGAAAAGCAAGCTGGCCAGGAGCCAGGTCAACGCGAGGTAAATCGGGATCTCGCTCTTAAGGATAAAACGGAGGAACAGCAGAAAGATCGCCCAAAGGACTACTGTCTCTAAAGCCTGAATTCGACCCGTGCTCTCTGTTTTTTCCATTGTTTTTTCCATTCCATTCCCCGTTAAAATAAAGCGTAGATAAAGGGCGATACGGCGGACCCCCCGCTTAGCGCCACCAGCATGCCCACCACCAACAGAACCAGGACGATGGGCCAGAGCCAAAACTTCTTCCTCTCTCTCAAAAATCCCATCAGGTCTCTCAAAATCTCCATAAAACCTCCTTGATAGCAGGCCCTCGGCCCAACGATTTCTTTTCAGGGATTGTCGGCCATGAGCTTTTTGATTTCCCTGGCAAACTCCCGGGCAATCAATTGGTTCACCCAGGTCCGATAGTGGCCTCCACTATGAGGATTGCCGGGCGGAAGGGCTGGGATTGATTTCCGAACCGAATGCACCGCAGGAATCCAATCGGCAAAGGCATATCCTTCTTGCTTCGCCCAGGATCGAAGATATTGGTACGAAGGGCTGTCGTTCGCCCAGGAGAGGATCACTTGAGCCCCGTTTCCCTTGCAGGTTTGGATAATCCTCTGCAGCACATTGATTTCCAATTCGGCCACCGAGGTCTTCCCTTCACCCTTTGGAGTTCCTGGAGCCGGGGTGTCAATCCTGATTGTATCCCGCTGGGCTTCCAGTCTTTTCTTTTTGATCAGGTATTTCACCCTTTTCCCGATCTCGGTATCCACGAAGGCCCATTTCACCGGAATATACATCCAGCCCCAATACGGATTCCCCTCGACAATCCCTTTATGAGCACCTCCGGATTTGAACCATATGTCGTCGCTGTAATCATTATCACACCCCAAATAGAGGACCAGTGCCGGTTTACCAATGAGACGGGTATATCTCTTGAAAGCGATCAGGGATTGCTCGCCCCCAAAGGCTGAGAGGCCTAAATTCACAACTCCGAATTTCTTCCGGTAAATCCCCCCCTCATCCAAATTTAGCAAAAGGTCAAGTTGGAAGGGATAAGAGGCGTCCGCATGTACGCCGATCCCCTGGGTGTAGGAGTCTCCGAGAGCGAAAATGAGTTTCTCATACTCACGGAAATCCTCCTGGAAATTGATGGTTCCCAGCCCGCTGACGTAGACTTCCTGCTGGTAATCTTTCAGGGTCAGGTGGTGTCCTGGTTTGACGACGAACCCCATCTCCGGATCATACCGGTAGAATTCATTGGAGCTCACAAAATGGAGGGGCAGGTACAGGCGAAGAAGGAATTCTATTCCCAGAAGGGTGAGGACAAAGGTGATGACCAACAACACCCAGTTCCCCGCTCTCTTCGCTTTCCGCAAAGAAAAAGGATCAATCCAGGCCATACTCTTCCCTCCAGGTTTGCTTCTCTTCCCAAGGGGGCTGCTCCCTCTTGTTGAAGAGGAAATTTCTAATGACCAGGTAGTCCATCTCCGTCCGCATGAAACACCGGTAGGCATCCTCCGGAGTGCAGACGATGGGTTCTCCCCGAACGTTGAAGCTGGTGTTCAGAATGACCCCACAGCTCGTCCTTTCCTTGAATTTCTGAATCAACCGGTAATACCGGGGGTTGGAGTCGGAGTGCACGGTCTGGACTCGGGCGGAGTAATCCAGATGAGTGACGGCGGGAAGGTCCGAGCGGAGGAAGTGGAGCTTCTCCAGCCACGGGAGAGTTTGATAATCAGCAGGCAGAGGTCTTCTCCTCTCCCCCTTCACGTAGTCAATCATGAGCATGTAAGGAGAAGCGACTCCCTCCTCAAAATAAACCGGGGCCATCTCATGAAGAAGAGAGGGGGCAAAGGGACGGAATCCCTCCCGGAATTTAATCTTTAGGTTCATCCTCTTTTGCATCTCCGGCTTGCGGGCGTCTCCCAGAATGGACCGGTTCCCTAGGGCCCGGGGCCCCCATTCCATCCTTCCTTGATACCATCCCACCACATATCCCTGATCCAGCAGCGCCACGACTTCTTCGAGCAATGGATCTTCATTTAACTCCCGGTAGACGGCCCGGTGATCCCGAGCCATCGATCTTATATCCTGCATCGTAAAATCAGGGCCAAGAAGAGAACCCTTCATTCCATCCGCAGCATGGCAGACCTGTCGGTCCTTCTCGAAGTAAAGATGGTAGGCCGCCAGGGCCGCGCCCAGAGCTCCCCCCGCGTCTCCGGCCGCAGGCTGAATCCAGAGGTCATCAAAGATCCTGGCCTTCCAGAGCTTCCCGTTGGCTACGCAATTTAGGGCCACTCCTCCGGCCAGGCAGAGGAAGGGGGCTCCCGTGAGCCGTTTGGCCTCCCTGGCCATCCGGAGGATCATTTCTTCGGTCACCAGCTGAATGGCCATGGCCAAGTCGCAGTACTCCTGGGTGATCTCCCCTTCGGGCCTTCGAGGGGGAAATCCGAAGAGGGACTTCCACTTTTTCTCTTTCACCATGTTAAGCCCAACCAAGTAGTCGAAATATTCATGGTTCAGCCATAGGGACCCGTCTTCTTTCATCTCCAGGAGATGGGTGTAGATGAGGTCCATCATCTTTTGCACCCGGCCTGAGTCCGGGTCTCCATAGGGAGAGAGCCCCATGAGCTTGTATTCCCCAGAATTTACTTTAAACCCAGTGTAATAAGTAAAGGCCGAATAGAGAAGGCCGAGGGAATGGGGAAAGTTCAGCTCCTTCTGGATGGTGATTTCCCTTCCCTTTCCGTAGGCAATCGAGGCCGTCGCCCATTCTCCTACTCCGTCCAGGGTCAGGATAGCCGCCTCCCCGAAGGGGGAGGGATAGAAGGCACTGGCCGCGTGGGAGAGGTGGTGTTCGGAGAAGAGGAGCTTCGTTTTTTCGCGGTCCAGCCTGCCCAGTTGATTCAGCTCATCACCAATAACCTTCTTGATGAACAGCTTCTCTTTCACCCAAACCGGAATGGAAGACAGGAACTGCCTGAGCCCCCGAGGGGCAAAAGCATAATAGGTCTCCAGGAGCCGCTCAAACTTGAGAAAAGGTTTTTCGTAGAAAACGACGGCGTCCAGGTCGCTCAGCGGCCAAGAGGGACCATTTCCGTTCTGAAAGCCCAGGCTGAACCGGATGGCCTGGCGCGGGAACGAGGGATCATGCTTTCGACGGGTAAACCTTTCCTCTTGGGCCGCCGCTACGATTTCCCCATCGATAATTAAAGCAGCTGCCGAGTCATGATAGAAGGCCGAGATGCCTAAAATCTTGGACATCTTACCCCTCCCCCCTCCATCCAGTCCTGATTCACAGTCCGATCTCTACTGTCCTCCATCGATGCCTTAAATCCCCCTGGCCATATAGAATAGAATGGCCAGGTATTCCCGAAAGACCCAATTCATTTTCTCTAAGTTCGCGAAGGATGGCAGTATATCCGTCCATCCATAGTTGCCAGAACTCAGAAAATTCACCGGATAGGCAATCGGGTTTAATCCAGCCTTCTGGAAGGAACGCATAGACCTGGGTAAGTGATAAGCAGAAGTTACCAAAACAAAGGCTCCCGGATTTAGCAAAGGTTGAACATTCCGGGGGTGCTCTGCCGTAGTTTCGGATTTTGCTTCACCCAACACCTGTTGCTGGGGAGAAATGAGCTGCGCCAAATCTTTCATGGCCAGGGCCGTCATCAAATCTCCTCTCCCACGCCCGGCCGCCCCTGAAAAAATGATCGTGCAATCTGGCCCCAATCGGCTACAGAGTTCCAGGCCGCCCAGAAATCGGTAGGCCGAAGCCGGAGGAAGAGTATCAGAAAGCATCTCCCCTCGCATCTCAAAACCCCCACCGGTCAGCACTACGACCTGGCGCACTCCCTTCTTCTGCAAGCTGGTGATCTCGGGAACGGGATAACGATATTCGAGAGGCCACAGGAAGGCCTCGGCCAGGGGTCGCGTACTCAGGATCCAGAAGGCTAACAGAAGAAATACCCCCAGCCATCTTCCCTTTCTGTTGCCTCGGGTCGCCCACCAGAGGATGCCCAATCCCAGGAACCAAAGCCAGAGAAAGAGGTTGGAGAGGAGAGAGGTGATTATGAGAGAAATAGTAGCCATCATAAAATAGAATCAAAAGGCCAAAAGAAATACTCAGCCCTCAAATTCAGAGTTCCAATAAACGTCCAGATCCAAGGTTAAAAGGCTTCAACCCCTCGGGCTGGTTTTTGATCAACATAGATCTGATGCCATACTTCCAGAGCCACTACAGCCCAAAGGAAAAGGGAGCAGTCCCGCAGTCCCTTCTCGTGGAATTCGATGAGGGCCTGAACAGCTTCCGGTCGAAAATACCCTCGCTCACTTAAACGATCCGGAGCCAGCAGAGAACGCACCCAACTCCGTAACTCATTCCGAAACCAGGAGGATAATGGCAAATTCAACCCTCGTTTGGGGAATTGCAGGACCTCGGCGGGAAGAAAAGGAGCCATGGCTTCACGGAAGAGACCCTTGGTAACCCCTCGAGGAATCTTCCAATGCAGTGGAATACCACCAGCCACATCGATCAGCTTCTGGTCCACAAATGGAACTCGCAATTCCAAAGACTGGGCCATGGTCATCCGGTCGGTATAAGTTAATTGATTAAAGGGGAGGTAGGAATTCACATCCACAATCATCATTTTTTCGATCTCGGGTAACCCATTTCCAGACTGGAAATGGGTTCGAACAAAGGAAAAAGGATCCGAACCCTCAATAGATTTAAGGAAGGTTGGAGTAAGGACTCTCTCTTTTCCTTGGCCGTCCATGACCTGTAAAAAATGCAAGTAGCAGTCCTCAAAAGGCATCAGGCTCCCCTCAAGAAATCGCCGGATCCGCTGGGATCGCAAGCTTTTATCCAAAGAATCGTATCTCAAATAGCGGCCTAACATGGCAGTGGACTTCCTGAAAAATTTGGGGAGATGTTTGTATTTCTGATACAACATCATGCCCAGGTATCGAGGATAGCCGCCAAACATTTCATCCCCTCCGGTACCACCCAGGACCGCTTTTACATAGCGGCGAGCTTCGCCTGATAGTAGGTAAAGGATGAGGGCTGTGGGGTTGCCGAAGGGCTGGTCAAAATGCCTTATGGCCTGCGGAAGGAGGTGGACGATATCAGGGTCCACCCGGAATTCGCGGTGCTGGGTATTAAAAAAGGCGGCAATGCGGCCGGCGAGGCCCAGTTCATCCCAATTTTTTTCCCGGGATCCGAACCCGATGGAAAACGTCTGAACTGGTTCGCGGGTGTGGCGGACCATCATGGCGAGAATACTGGAGGAATCCATGCCCCCGCTCAAAAAGAGGCCTAGCGGGACATCAGCCACCATCATGACTTGAACGCTGTCCTCCAACGCTTTGCGAACCTGCTCAATGGCCTCCTCCCGGCTTGAATATCGCTTCGGTTGAGGTTGGAACTTCCAGTAATCCCAAAGATCGACTTTCTCGCCTTGGCAGGATAGACTGTGTCCTGGAGGTAAAGCTCGAATCGCTTTGAAAATCGTTCGGGGTTCAGGTATGTAAAGAAAAGAAAGATACTGATCGATCGCCTCTCGATCGATTTCCCGTGAGAGGTCTTGGCTGGAAAGGATCGATTTAATCTCTGAGGCAAAAATCAAAGCGCCATTGACCCGGGCATAATATAATGGCTTTATCCCAAAGTGATCACGCGCCAGGAAAAGCCGGCCGGGACTAGAGGACTGAGGAACGAGGCTCGAGGAACGAAAAGCTAAGGCCGAGGGCCGCTGATCATATACAGCAAAAGCAAACATCCCCCGCAGGTGGAGGGGTAAATGATCTCCCCATTCTTCATAACCGTGGACCAGCACTTCGGTGTCGCTTTGGGTGGTAAACTGGTGCCCCTTTTTTTCCAATAAGATTCGCAATTCCTGATAATTGTAGATTTCCCCGTTGAAGATCACCCAAATGGTCTTGGTTTCATTGGTCATAGGCTGGTGGCCCATCTGGAGGTCTATAATGCTGAGGCGGCGCATCCCCAGGCCCGCTCGACAATCCTCATAATACCCCTCTTCATCGGGGCCTCGATGTTGTAGGAGTCGGGTGGCCTTTTTAAGATTTAGGGGGGCCTTGGTTCCCGGGGTGAAAATGTAATAACCAGCTATTCCACACATACCTATCGAACCTTCAAATCTTCACGGAATATCTTGACGCCATGCCATTGAAGTCTTTTTAAAGACCTGCGCTGGGGATGATACCCTCTGCGAGATTTCTCTACCGGTCATGCTCTTTAACCGTTCCTGCAAGAAAAAAGCCAATACCACCAGAATCGATGTAGCGTTCCCCAAAGCGAGCAAATAGTTTTCGAAGGCTGCCAAACCCAATCCAGTAAAAATTACCCGCGAAAAAAATAGGTCGAGAGGATCGGAAGAACGCCAGAGGCTCAAACAACATTTGTAGCCAACGATGGAAAAGAAAAGGAAGATCGGGAGGGCGCCCACCAATCCCACTTCTTCCAGCAGGCCGTAATAGGTACTGCCTTGTTCCCGGTACCCAATGGTAAAGAAGCCGACCTCCAGATCAGCCATTTGTTTTTGAACGCCAAAGCCATATCCCCACAAAGGTCGTTCCTGGAAAGATTCCAGTGTTCGTTGCCAGACACCCACGCGAGAGGCTAGAATTTCTGATTCGTCAGGGTACTTGTACAATAAATGGGAAAAATACTCATCGATGTGCGGGGTCATAAAAAGGAACAAAATCCAAACTCCAAACAGGGTGACCTTCAAGAAAGCAAAACGCTCATCCCGGCGCCACCTCCATAAAGCAAGGCTAAGAATAAAGAATGAGGTAAAGGTCCCTGCTCGTGACCCCGAATAGATGGTCAAGAAAACTGCCAGGAAAAGGGTAATGGTTAAGAAGATCCTCATCCCTCTTTTGAGGGGGTAGGTAAGCATGAAGAGGATGGCCGGAATCCCGAAAGCACTCAAAAAGTGCCCTAGGGCATTGGAAAATACCAGAAAACCATTGATATACCCCAAGGAGGATTGAAGAGGTTGAGGAAAATATCGAGTGCTGATGGGGGTCAACCAAATGAACGCCACAAAGACGATGATGAAAGGGTACAGCGCTAGAACCATTTCTTCTCGGCTTTTTAGCAAAGCGGAATAGGCTCCGCAGAATAGCAAGAAAAGCAGAAATACCATCCACTTCAGAAAGGAGAGAGGCGGGTTCACTGATTCAAAGACGGAAATCCCTAACCAAGAGAAGGATATGATGAACAGGATCTCTAAAACGGTCAAATGCCCCTGCTGCGGATGACTGTAAAGGAAACTTTTCGACAACAACCATCGAATCAAAACGAATCCTGCGATCCCAGCTAAAACGATCCAGCGCCCTACGATCATGATTTCGTCTAAGGGTGCAATCAGCGTGTTGGGAAAGAAAAAGCCGAGAAAAAGCAGAAGTGGGAGATATATTTGCATCGCCCATAGTTTGCTTAA
>Ga0187854_10001147_pt1 | contig 27062 bp, 25 predicted proteins | sample June2016WEW_6_15_FD_132445 | JGI IMG/M metagenome (GOLD analysis project Ga0187854, IMG submission 132445) | Peatland microbial communities from SPRUCE experiment site at the Marcell Experimental Forest, Minnesota, USA - June2016WEW_6_150 | ecosystem: Environmental > Terrestrial > Soil >...
ACCACCTCAAGGATATAGCCCGAAAAACGATGTGCGCTCAGTGCACTCGCAGCCGTTATCGATTCCCCGATCCCATTGTCGGCCACATGGGTCAGCAGACCCATATTTATCCGGCCGGCGGCAAGAATCGAGCAAATGTTCCCCAGGAGGTCCTCCCCCCTTCGACATGATGAATAGAGGTAGGCCCGCTTTTCAACGACTTTAATGCCGCCAAGTCTGATCTTGGACATGAGGGCTTTCTGATTCCTATGAAACTAACCTCTCTATGCTCTCGATGAGCACCTGAGCATCGACCGGCTTTGGAATATAATCTTCGGCCTCAGTGGCCATGCCGTCAGCGTGCGAGTAAGTGGTGGCAGGCACAGCTTCCCCTACTGCGGTAAGCAGAATTATGGGGATATCTTTCGTTTTAGCGTTCTTTTTCAGTTCCGCGCAAAGGACGTACCCATTCTTGCGGGGCATCATTACGTCCAGGACCACCAGGTCCGGCCGCCTCTTCCCGATGGACGCCTCACCCTCGACGCCATCGTAAGCTTTCCCCACTTCGTAGCCTTTGCTCTCAAGCATCATGCCCACGGTGTCAACCATATCCGGGTCATCATCGACTATCAAAACATACTTACCCATTTGCAGCCTCCTGAGCTATGTTGGATAAAGGTTGGTAATTAGTACCATAGAGTTCTATGTCGCCGACCGGAAACCAGTCCAAACTACCTGCCTGTGGGCAGGAGTACACGGAAAGTGGTCCCCAAACCGGGCCTGCTCTTAACCTCCAAAGTTCCACAGTGTGATTCGACAATTTCCTTCACAAGGGCAAGCCCAAGACCACTGCCTCTCACGTGCCTTGTTCTCTGGTCCTTAATCCGGTAGAACTTATCGAAAATTTTTGGAATCTCTTCCGGTTCGATACCTACCCCGGTATCGCTGACGCAGACCTCCACAAAATTGCCGCTCGGAGCGAGCGATACGACTATTTCCCCACCGTCGGGGGAATAGTTGACAGCATTGCTGATCAGGTTTGAAAAAAGTTCCTCCATGCATCTGGGATCGGCCTCAATGAGAGGCAGGTCCTCAGGAATTTCGAGCCTCAACAAAATATTCTGGCCCTCCGCCCTGGGTCTCGTCAGTTCGATGATATGACCGATGACTTCAGGCAGATTGACAGGCGTATGTTGCTGAAAAGCTTGACCGCTTTCGATTTTAGTAACATCCAGCAAGTCAGTGATGAGATCGAGCAAATCCTGAATCTTCTGTCGAGAACGGCCCAGAAGTTCTTTTTGCTTATCCCCCAGTTCGCCGGCCAGGCCATCGAGCACGACAGTCAAAAGTTGTTTGATCGACGCCAGAGGGGACCGCAGTTCGTGAGAAACCAACTGCACAAAATTGGACTTCATCTCATTTAGCTGTTTGTAAATGGTGACGTCCTTAAGAAGGGTTACAGTACCCAGGACCTGGTTGTCCAGTCCGGGGATTGGAGCGGACACTGCATGGATATATTTACCCCCTCTGCAGAATTCTCGTGAAATCTGCCCGGCCTCTTCCCAACATGAATCCACAATGGCTCTGAGATCTTTCTCCAGGCCGTCAGATGCCATGTCCTCCGGCAGAGCATAGGGTTCCTGCAAAGATGCCGGGAACTCGAACATCCTCATCAAAGCAGGATTATGAAGCACTATTTCCAAAGAGCGATTTGTAACAAGGACTCCATCCGCCATACAGTTAGTTATCGTCCTGATTCGGCTTTTTTCCACAGACAGGTCATAAAGGTTTTGGGCCTGGGTCTCCTGTAGTTGACGGGCACAGCGCTCCAGCGCCCGTTTCTCCATTGCTCTTTTTACTATCAGGATCATGTGGTCGGCCGTGAAAGGCTTGGTGATAAAATCGTATGCGCCTTTCCTCATTGCCTCTACCGCGGTAGCTACCGTACCATGGCCGGTGATAACTATCAGCGGCAGATCGGGATATTTGACCCTGACTTCCTCGATAACCTCAAAGGCGCCCATTACCGGCATAAGGAGATCGCAAAGAATCACGTCCGGACATTCTGTCAAAAGTAAATCCAGCGCCTCCCTGCCGTTTTCCGCAGTCAGGACTGCATACCCTTCGGGCGCCAGGACCCGGCGACAGCCTTCTCTTATAACCCTCTCGTCGTCGACAACTAAAACGGTTTGCATACCGTCACCCTTAATGATCTCTGATTCTATCCTGCTGACCTTAGTTTCAACAGACGAACTCAATTGTATTTTCAGGACATTCCAATGGCAACACGACCGTGAAGAGTGCGCCGCCCGAAGGAACGTTCCTGACCGACATACTGCCGCCATGCTGCTGAATTATTCCGTATGCAACGGAAAGCCCTAGTCCCGTGCCTTCCCCGGGCCCCTTTGTGGTAAAAAACGGCTCAAACACCTTGCTGATGATTTCATCCCGAATTCCCGGGCCAGTATCCTCAAATTGCAGGCTAACCTTATCGAAAACCGGATCGAACCTGCTGGTAATAGTCATCCTCCCCCTGCCGTTCATGGCCGTACCGGCATTGATTATCAAATTGATGAAAACCTGCTGAAGCTGGCCCGCATCGCCGATCATCGCCGGGATATCGGCCTGAAGGTCGAATACGAAGTTTACATTGTGAAAAAGCGCCTGATGAGTCAACAGTTCTGCTGAACGTTGAATGACGGAGTTTATGTCGTAGTTAAATCTCTGGTTCACTGACTCCCTGCTGAATTCCAGCAGACGCGCCACAATTTCTTTGCAGCGCATAGTTTGATTGAGGATTTCCTGAAGGTCCTGATACTGTTGCGTATCGGAGGCAGACAAATCTCTCATGAGTATCTCGGCAAATATAAGGATGCCGGAAAGAGGGTTATTGATTTCGTGAGCAATGCCCGCCGCCAGCCTTCCGATGGAAGCGATCTTTTCGGTCTGCGTCAACTGCATTCGGGTCTCTTCCAACTCTTTGCGCATCCGCAAGTGTTCACGAAGGTCGGAAAATATGCCTACAGTCCCTATCTCACGGCCGCCTTCAAATATGATTGCCGCTGAAAAATTTGACGGTACCTCTTCACCGTCTTTGCTGAGCAGGGTTTTTCGGGTGGAGGTGAGTTTTCCAGGCGGGCCATGCTCGGCGCTGCGCAATTGCCGCATATTTTCTTTTGCTATTTCAGGGTTGACAAGCTTATACAGAGAACCAGGAACGCCCACCAACTCATCAGCGCTGTATCCCAGAATCCGCTCGGCCGCATCGTTGTAAATAAGTACGGTGCCTTTAAAATCGGATACAACGATACCGTCCGCCGAACTCTTGATTATGTTGTGCAGAAAGCTGTTGGCGCTCAACAGTTCCCGCTCCATTTGAATATGCTTGGTCAGGTCCTGGAAATACATACATGTAATAAAGCCCTTACCAAACTTGGCGACTACAATGCAGGTTTCAAATACGCGATCCTTATGGTTTGAGCTGGCAGCAGGCTGGATTGTACTGCAGAAACGCACCTGCTGGTAATGTTCTTTGCCTACCTTCAGGGCCAGGTCGCGCGTAATGCTAAGCAACTGGGGTGGAAGGAGTCCGCCGACGTCTTCTCCTACCAGATCATCTTTATGCTGCTCGAGAATTTCAGCCATCCTGGAGTTGGCGTAAATTACCCGGTCACTTTCATCAACCATCAGGATACCCTCCTGGGTAATTTCCACGAGCATCCTGATTTTCTGTTCGGCTTCGAACAGCGGGGTTATGTCTCTGAGTGCCTTAAATCCACCAATCACCCTGTTTTCCGAATCCGTAATCATGGCACAGTGCGCCGCCACATGGCGTTCTCTTCCCTCACGATCGTGAACGGTGCGCCGCAACCCGGCGAGAGACGTCCTCTTTTCCATCGCCTGCTTCAACAAGCAATGATCCGTATGGCACAAAGAACTTCGCAGCACTTCGGCGCAACTCATGCGGTTGACCACCTCACTGCTGTCGTAGCCTGTGAGTTTCTCAAAGTGGTTGTTCATGTACGTAATCGTCAAGTTCGTATCCACGATAAAAAAGGGCATCGGGAAATGGTCGATTACGCTGGCAAATATATGATGATCCTGCGCCTTGTCTCCCAACCCCAGGGCAACTGATGAGGAAGGCCGCAGCATGAACACGCATCCCGCAGGGTTGCCCTCGCTGTCATTTACCAACCGCGCGGATAGTAAAAAAGGCAGCCAGCGGCCTGCGTAATTCCTGACATCGACCTTAAACTCATCCAGCCTCCCTCGACTGATACACTCCTCGATCACGGATTGCTGTCCATCGTGAGCGCTGCGCAAAACATCGGAACAGATCAGGGGGCCTCCCCCGCTTAATTCACAGCCGGTAAAAGTTTGCGCAGAGTCATTGAGAAACAGGATAGACTGATGCAAATCCGTAACTATCACGGAATCGGGCAAACAGTTGAAGCAGGCCCGGAAGAATGTCGAATCAGGCAGACCGGTGCTGTCTCCGGTTAATGGACGCCGGTCAGTTTCTCCAGTTTCAACAGCTTTGGAACCCATCTTCCTAGTCCTCTCTGGCTGAATACCTTTTCTAGCTCAGGGCCTTGACGAAAAGCGCCTGGGAAACCGGATAAGCCGAGATCAAGACTGAAGCCATGATGAATCAAGGCTCAGCTCATCTCTTATACAGCAAATCTCATGGGAAACAAAGTTCAATATGGCTGCGCGTACAGGGAGGCGGAATGGTTCAAAAACCCGTCAACGGTTCACAGCAGCCCACCATCCGCCGGGGACACCCGATGCCAATCTATGCGAGGCTCGTGGTAGCATGCCAAGCCATGCGGGAAAATACGCCGAAGGCCCTCTGGCAGGGTGCTGAAAAAGGGTTCTCCGGTGGGAAAAGAGCCTTAAAAAGACGGGTGATTTCGTCATTCCGGCGAAGGCCGGAATCCAGAGCTTTTTTGAACTATTTGATATTTAAAGCAAAACACTGGACCCCGACCTTCGTCGGGGTGACGGCCCCACGGGGTTTTTACTGCAAAGTGGGAACTTCAATCCTTTTCATCACTCTGCTCGGGCCAAAGAGGTGATATTTGCATCGGTTTTCAAAAGACGCCAATCATATCCCACAAGGGTTCTTCCATCGGGTCCAGGCTTCCAAAACCTCAGACCGGCAAGGCTTAGAAAGCCCATGCCTATAACAGAATAGCAACTACGATTATAATTTGCCGATTGATAGTTTTTCATATTCAATCGACCCTTAGTCAGGTTTGGGAGTCACAATGCACCAATGCCTTTAGACACACTGCGTCCTTGCCTTCAATATAACTCTTTAAGTAGTGTGGACTTTCGGACTTTTCTAGATCTTCTGAAAAATCATCAACTGAGACTTCTATAATCTCATTTAATGTTCCGAGATCTTCATTTCGATATGCCCAATCATCGGCAACAGTACCCCAATCACTCTTAACCTTATTTTTATAAAAAGTTTCCGGTTCGCGCCAACCAACACGCCGGGGCGGCAGAACTGGACCATGCACTGCGGGGAAAGAGGTCTTTCCTTAATTTGCAAAAACCTGTCTCATTGACCTACAACCGGTGGCCACGCGCTTGCCCGTAGCAAGCGATTGTGCTATGAACACCCTGCCATGCCGCCGTCCATGAGCATTATCGGCGTTGACGCGATATGGCAGTCCGTAAAAGTAACCGCCGTCTCCGAGGTCAACCTGTTTATGGAAATCGGATCGAACTTTCCGACGTCCCCATCCGGAACATCCCGTCCCAAAGGAAGTGATCTGCTGGCGTTCGTGGTGGTGCTGACAATAAGCGTGGTGTTCGCCGCTCACCTGTTTAGCCTCAGTTGGCCAAACCCACGCTGGCACTGGACCATCCTGGATCATGACCGCAACGGTCATTACGAGTACGGTCTGAACATGGGCCTGGCGTTGCGCCAGGGCAATCTGCCGCAATTCTTTGCTAACCTGGAGAAGGGAAAGGTGTGGCCGCCGGTGCACGGCCTGCTTGTTGCTGCCGTGGTCGCGGCGGCCGGACCGGACTATAGACTTGCGGTGCTCCCCAGTCTGGCCGGCTGGATCATGACCGTCGTTTTCGGGTGCCTGGCAGCGAGAAGGCTCTTGCCAAGCCCCGGCGGGGGCATCCTGGCAATGGCACTGACCGCAACATTCATAGCCGCCAGCCCGGCATATCGCATATACGCCACTGACGTAATGCTCGAGAGCCTTGGGGCCGGCCTGACGATGCTGACACTCTACCTGTACCTACGGATGGTCCAGACCCCTGGTGTTCGGTGGCAGTACACGGCCCTGGCTGTCACGATGACTGTCCTGTTCTTCGAAAAGTACAATTATTGGGTCCTCGTGGTCCTGGCCCTCTTGGGCGACCAGCTCATCTGCGAATGGCCCCGCAATCTCGGCTGGCTCCGAACCATGGGCAACTGGCCGTGGCGCGCGTGGCTGAAACGACAGTGGTATGAACCACTGAATTACCTGTTCGCAGGCTTGGTGGGTGCTGTAATTGCGATCCAAATGCACGGTCCCGCGTCCATTGAACTCCTGGGACGTCAAGTATCTCTCTATCCACCGCAGAACCTGACCACGGTGGCATACGCCATTTTTTTAATACGCGTGCTCAGGGAGATGTTTAAACGCCGGCCGGCCATCATGGCCTGGCTGGGCGTCCCGGGCCGCCGGTTGTTGTGGGGGCTGATGGCGCCGATTGCGGTCTCGTTCCTGTTGCCTCAGCGTTTGTCGATATTCCTCTGGTACAGCAGCCCGCAGAATAAAGGCGGGGCATCCTCGCTGCCGTTGGACAAAGCATTCGGTTTCTATGTCCAGTCGCTCATCCATGAATACCACCCTGCGGCGTGGTGCCTGGTGTTGGTCGTGGTGCTTGCGACAGTCGCGGTACTACTGCACAGGCATTTGCAGCGTGGCTGGTTGGCGCTCGCGCTTCTGGCAGGGCTCAGCATGGTGCTGGTGACGGTGCACCCCAATCAGCAGACCCGGTTTCTTCATTCGTGGTTGCCGGCGCTGTGGGTCCTGGCTGGAGCGGGTGCCGACGCCCTGCTCTACCATGGGTCGCTTGATCGCCTCGGTCGGGTCAGACCCCTACTGGCGGCGGCAGTAGTCATCGCCTTGCTCCTCGCGATAGGTCCTGCCTGGCGTGGACCAGGATTTGCGGCAGGTTGCGGCACCCCCTCCTCCCCGAGCACACTGGACATCTCCGATGCTTACCTGCCATACCTCGACGATGCGAACCGCACTGCCGTTTTTATAGCCCAGGGTCAGCCTGAGCCATTCGCCAATTGGACCTATTGCGAGCGCTTCCACAGCAGCCGGGGCCTCGAGGACACCACGTGGTGGGTGCGATTGACGCCGGCTGGCGACGTTCAGCGGCAACTGCCTGCGTGGCTGGCAGCCAAACGTGTGGATTCGGTGGTAGTCATCGAATTTTCGCCTGACTCCCCACACTATCGCCCCGGTATCGAACAGCAGGTTACCGCTGCCGTCGCCTCCGAGATGCTGCTACAAAAGGACTTCACGCTTTTTCACCGATCTTACCTGGGCCGCCATGGGTGCACCGTCACGCTCTGGAAACGTGGTTGAACCCCATCAGGCGAGGGCTTAATCTGAGCCCCGTCCAACACCATGGGGTGGGGAAACGAACTCAGCAACTTCGGGGAAGGAAGTGTGTCCTAAACTCGAAAAAACCGGCCTCGCTGACATATCCTTGCATGTTAGATTGGTAAATCGTATGATTTGCGACCAAGGGATTGTTCCAGAAGTTTTGCGCCGGAATCCGATCCGCAAAATGCGATTTGGCATCTGTTGGCTGCCAAGTTGATGCATTATTCAGGGTAAATCAAGTTGGTGTCCGCCCGCGAGCAAATCAGGTCAAACAGGCTGGAAGAATGGAGCAGAAAACTATTGCTGGCAAGGCCGAAGGAGACCCGGATACGCGAGCAATGGGTGGATTGGTCCTTGTGGTCCTTGTGGCCCTTGCTCTGTTCGTCACTCTGCTAAATGCCGCCAAGCCTCTCACTGTGGACGACTCCGTTTATTACTCCTTTGCGGCCCACATTTCGAAGAATCCCCTTGATCCGTACGGCTTTCGGGCCTGGGGGGTGCAGGACGCCAACACCATTCTCGTTCCTCCCGTTTTCCTCTATTGGTGGGCCTCGGCAGTGCACCTGTTCGGGCAGGAACCGACATGGTGGAAGCTTTGGCTTCTACCTTTCAACCTCCTGTTAGTGTTCATGCTGTATAGTCTGGGACATCGTTTCGCCCGCGGAATGGAGATGCTATACGTCTGTGTTGTCACCTTGTCTGGCGCTGTTCTTCCATGCGTGAACCTGATGCTGGACATCCCGGCTCTGGCATTGAGTTTGCTGGCTGTGGTGCTGTTCCTGCGAGCCTGCTCCGCAGATTCGCTTTCCGGAGCGGTGGCCGCAGGCATTGTCGCGGCGCTCGCCACGCAGACAAAGTATACGGCCTTCGTCGTACCTGGAGTTATGATCCTTTATGGCTTGCTGCTCGGCAAGTGGCGTTTAGGGTTGCTTGCCTCTGCTTTGACCGGGCTATTGTTTGGCGCCTGGGAACTGCTTATAGCCTGGCGATACGGCCACTCGCACTTCTGGCTCGCATGCATGCAGTATCAGACGCCGCCCTTGGCGAGACTCAGGCTGGTTCAGCCGCTATTCGGCTACTTGGGCAGCACGATGGCTGCGGCTCTCCCACTGGCTCTCGCCGCTTTGGGGCAACGGGCGCGTTTGGTTTGGACCGTAATGGGGCTCGTGGCTCTAGTTTTCGTCTTCGTCGCCTTCCCACCTGGAGCGGCTCTCGATTTTTTGCGCGACTCCCTGCATGTCTATCCTTATCCGAAGTTGACCGGTGTGCTGTTCGGGCTAATCGGCTTGTCCCTCGCTGGAGCCGTTACGGCTATCGCTTGTCGCTTGAAGCGCAGACCGCTCACCGTTGAAGGGCTGCCGGCCCGAAGGTGGTGTTTCTCCGTCGATGGTTTCCTGATCTTGTGGCTGCTGTTGGAAATCGGCGGGTATTTCGCCCTGAGTCCTTACCCCGCTACCAGGCGTGTGTTAGGGATTGTGGCAGTTGGAACCCTACTCACTTGCCGACTCGCGAAGCTGACCTGCAGGAACAGACCGGGACTGATCTGGGGAATTGCGGGAATCAATTTCCTGCTCGGGCTTTTTTTGTTTGCCGTAGATTATAATTTCTATTACGGACAACAGCGTATGGCTCGCAACCTCGCCAGTGAGTGTCGGATGCAAGATCATGGAGCGAACATCTGGTATTTCGGCAACGGGACGTTCGAGTTCTACGGGGAGCAGCTTGGCATGAGCGGCCTGATCACACCGGATGCGGTGGTCTCATCCGGGGATTGGGTCATTGTCGTCAACGGATTCGAGGCCTTGTATTCCCGCCATCCAATCTCCTCCCGCTGCGTACTGCAGGGTACCCGCGAATGGAACTCTATCTTACCCCTGAGAAGTCAGTACCAATATGGTCATGCGGCATTGGCGCGTCTGGACGAACCGCTCATCCGGGTTAGCCTTTACCGCGTTCGATAAAGGGGCCCACGGTGATCACCCGAACCGGTATCCTGCCACACCTTAGAATCCTGGCACCTTTGAGCAATCATCCTGAATGATCATCTCAAAATCGCTAAAACTCTGATGTATCAACGGCTCGATCGCGAAAGGTCGAATGCGATCGAAGCCGGCATTATGACGCTGATAACCGGCATGGATGACATACGTGAAGTCAGATTCAGCCAGTTTTGTCATGGAAATACGTCCTTTGCTGTATTATACCGCGCAAAAAAGGGTTGAGTCTTCGGGCGCTTATTTGTTTCGGGGTCTCAAACCCTTGTTTCCGTTAAGATCGGGAAGAACCGACTCTCGCTCCATCAGAGGCAAAAAAGATGGACTCAGTTTCCTGTACGGCCAGTCCGTTACTTTTAAGAACAGCCTGAAAAACGGTTTTATAAGCTTATAAAGCGGATATGCCAAAAAAAACCGGCGAACCGGAAAGCAAGCCCCGATCCCGTCCATGGCCCGTTTACGATCTATTTTACCTTTTTTAGCCAATCTCCAGAATTGATACACCGCATCGATAATGATGTAGTGTTTAACGGCCCGCCATCCGAGAATGTTGGGCCGCCAAACATAATCCTGGAGCAAAAGAACATTATCGTGTAGAGCGATCAGGTTTGCCACATTCTCGTTTGTTTTCTGCCGCGGATGAACCCTATACGATGTGAGCGTCTCATCAATAAAAACGAACCTTCCACTCTCGAGAAGATGGAACCAAAATTCCACATCGAGAGCGTGGGCATATCTTGGGCTGAATCCCCTGCCGGAATCGGCCCTTCTGAACATGACCCCCGAAGGCTCGCCGATAAAGTTTGTCAGTCTCAAAAGGCAGTAAGAGATAATCTTGTGCCCATCGGCGGTAAAGGACCCTCTCCCAAAGTCAGAAAGGACATGCACAAGACGGGATTGTGAATCGATGATATTTCGCGCCGAACTGACAAGGGAAACCGATCGGTCGCGGTCCAGTACTGAAACCATTTTGGCCAGACAATCCGGTGAGGCAAGCAGATCGTCGGCAAAAATGAACTTGATGTATTGCCCTCTCGCCTTTGACAGGCAGAGGTTCCAGTTGCCGGCAAGGCCAAGGTTTCGCTCGTTTGTTTCGAATATCAGCCTCCGGTCGGAAAGATATCTCTCCACTACCTCGGCCGTATTATCACTTGAGCAATCATCCTGAATTATCAACTCAAAATCGGTAAAACTCTGATGCAGCACCGACTCTATCGCGAAAGGAAGGTAATCGGCGTAGTTATAGGTCGGTATACACACGCTGACTTTGGGCTGGGCCTGCATCTTTTCCATCAAACTTCATTCGAGGACGAATTGGCCAGCGACCAGACTCGGCCGGCAAAGTCGTTCGAGAAATCTTGCCAGCTCCGCGGGCGGAAATGAGACCTGATCCATTCCGATTCCGAGACCGGCACAGATGGATCTTCGAACCGCCGGATAATCTCCTGGCGCCATGTCATGAAATCGAGCGGATCCAGGTGTGTTGCCAGTCCCTGACTGGCTTCCGGCATGGATGACGTGTTTGAAGCCAGACAAGGCTTGCTATGCTGAAAGCTTTCGACTATCGGTAGCCCCCAGCCTTCGTAGAACGACGGATAGAGCGTGAATTTCGCATGCCCGTAGAGCCAGCTAAGCTCCGCATCGTCTACACTGTTAAGAACAATGATAGAATCCCGCACCTTGAGGTCCGTACGAATTTGAATCAGGAGGTCGTCGGTGAGCCACCCGTGGGATCCGGCCAGTACCAACCGGGGAATCCTATCCCTTCCTTCTTCCGCAAAGCGGCGCCAGAGCTGGTAGAGCAACTGGTGGTTCTTACGCACTTGTATGGTGCCGACGCTGAGCACATAGCCGCGTGACAACAGATCTTCGGGCATTCCGGCCGGCTGTCTGGCCTGAGGTGCAGGTGAGCTGGCGCCTAGGTGAATGATTTCCATTCGGCCGGGTTTGACCCCCACCTCGGAGGCGAACTCCGCGAAGTCTTCACTCGTAGTCCGCGAAATGCTCAGCACCAGCGAAGCACGCCGAGCTGCCAGTTCGGCCAAACGCAGAAAGCGAGAGACGGATTGCTCGCTTTGGTACTGATGGGGAAAACGCCAGGGAATCATATCGGCGATCAGGACCACCAGACAGACTCCATCCCGATTGATCATCTTCTCGAGGACCGGGGCATCCACCATGTCCCACGTCGCGCCGCTGAGCACGAAGATATCCCCGGGGTTAAACCGGACCAGTTTGGTATCCCACGGAGCCCACTGTCTGGCATGTCCCAGGGTCTTCCGCGAACCGACGCGAATGCCGCGTTCGATCTCCCGTAAAGCGCGAAGCAGCAGGTTCTTTTGAGGCCGGCGCGCCCCGTGACCATGCCCGCCTGATTGACCGTAGCCTGCCAATAGCGCCTCCACCCTGGATCTTGCCAGCTTCTCCATGACATTTTGATAGCGATTATAGCAACTGAAACCGACTCGTTCAGCATCGAGCTTCAATGCACCGATCAGTACGTGCGCTTCCACTCGGGACAAACCGACCGGGGATTGGCTGCGCAGTCGCATGATCGTGGTGGCATCGAACCAGATTACGGGAGACCCCATCGTTTACTGACTCCTCAAAAGACTATACACAAGGTCGTTATAGCATAGCCGGATTGCTTTGTTGAACCTACTATAAATGCACCATCGATACCGGGGCGTGAAGGCGACCGGGACTGACAATCCGGCCGGGGGGACCGCAGATCGCCTGCCATACGCTGTTTCCGATTCTATCGAGGAAATTATCTGAGGTTATAATAATGTTGAGTGAGACTCTTTAATCTAAAGTTACCGTAATTGGCAAGGGCAAAACTGAAGGCTGGCAAAGTGAGGCACATAGTCAAACGGGCAATCCTAATGCACTTTCCAGATCGCCGGTGACATTAAGAGGCGGATTGGGTCCAAAGTCAAAGTAACGAGACCCTCTCTCAAGATGCCGGAGCATCCATTCTCACGATGTTGACAACACTCTGTCCCACGGAGTATGATTCTTTAATGAATCGAATTGAGGCTGCCTGAAATTTATGAGATAGACTCAATCGTGTGCCCCGAAAAACGGAGGCAGCATGGCTTTGCGCTGCCTGCCCACAATTACGGCGGGAATCGGATCAAATGAGACAGGTAGTATGGGATTTTGTATCCATCGTAGCTGCTGTTCTTCCGATCGAAGAGCCGATCTACGAGTTTGGTTCTCTGCAGGTTGGACATGCCGGCTCCGGAGATCTACGACCCTTGTTTCCTGGTAGAGAATACGTTGGGGCTGACTTTCGTGAAGGACCTGGGGTTGACAGGGTACTTGACCTGCACGGCATCGACCTGCCCTCGGAATCAGTGAGGACAGTGCTCTGCGTGGAGACTCTTGAGCATGTAGAATATCCTGCCAAGGCATTGGAGGAAATCCATCGTATTCTGAAGCCTGGTGGAATTACTGTGATCAGCAGCACGATGTGTTTCCCGATTCACGACTTTCCACATGACTATTGGCGATTTACTCCGGAAGCATTCAGATCTATTTTGAAGCCTTTTTCTCAATCTTTCGTGGGCTTTGCAGGAAATAAGGATTTCCCTCACACGGTTGTCGGCATAGGATCAAAGGGAAACTGCCCGCAACTATACGAATTTGATGACATGTATAGACAGTGGCAGTCGCGAAGTATTCGTGGGGGCCTATCGAAATTCACGTGGACACGCAGGCTTCTCACTCCTCCAATCTTTTCCGGCAGTGGCAGGAGACTTTTTGGGCTGACAAAGCACTTCAGTTGAAAGCGTTCGGCCTGGTTAGCCGGTCATCAACCCCGGCAATCTCCTGATCTAGGCTTTGCAATTTGAGGTATCCCCTCGCAGTTCCTTACTTATGCGAATCAGGATTTACCCAACTTACCTAACCAACTTAGGGCGTATATATAAATAACACCCATTTTTCTCAAAGCGATTATGGGGCAGCAAGATGCGGTAGAGCCTGGTATGTTTCAACCAGCTTTTCGTGCCGAACAAGAAGCTTTCTGACACAGACCTGATTAACTATTTCCAGTTAAGATTTGCTCTGGGAATTAAAGACGCTGGCTTTTGGCAATCTGTTTCCAGGTAGCGAGCGGCTTCCGCACAGTTCACCATTTCTTTTCCCGGTTGACATTGCTTTAGTTCGCGTATGCTGCAAGTCGTTCGGAAGAATACGCTTGGCATAAGGGGGCTCAGCTCACATGCATAGGACTGCAACGCACGGCCCGATGGGCATCCCGTGGTTGCACGTGGTGGCCGCAGGCCTGCTGCTGATTGCGCTCAACGCCATCAAGCCTGTCCATGTGGATGACCCGGTTTATTTGTCGTATGGCGCCGAGTTTGTCAGACACCCGTTAGACCCCTACGCCTTCCGCTTCGGCTCGCCCTATATTATGCCGGCCAACAACACACTGGTCCCTCCCGTCCTCCCCTACTGGCTGGGAACAGGCACCTTGCTTTTCGGGGACCACCCTGCGCTGCTCAAATTCTGGCTACTCCCCTTCGGCCTGGCCCTTGCCTGGGCAGTTGACTTTCTCGCAACGCGCGTGGCCCCGTCCCTCCGTGTGCCGCTGATTTGGCTCTGCGTACTCTCTCCCACTACACTGCCGGGTTTTAACTTCATGCTCGATGTGCCGGCACTGGCACTCGGGTTGACTGCTCTAGCCATCGCCATGCGATCCGTGGAGCAAAACTCTTGGGGCCTGACTCTGCTGGCGGGTTTGGTGGCGGCGTTGGCGATCCAGACCAAGTACACGGGAATCACCTCGTGCGCGGCCATCCTGGTGTGGTGCGCACTCCAGGGGCAGTCGAAACGCGGCGTAGTCGCGGTTGCTCTTGCCCTCTCACTCGTGGTGGGTTGGGAGTGTATGCTGGCGTGGTCTCAAGGGGAGTCGCATTTTCTGGTGCAACTGAGGATGAGGCAGGGCGCATTTTTCTGGCGGTGCCTACACTTGGTGTTACCCCTTTTGAGCCTTATGGCAGGCCTGGCGCCGGCGGTCGCCCTGCTCGGCCTTATGGCGCTGGGGTGGACCGACCGTTGCGTTTTGGCGGCTGGGCTGGGAATGTTGGCTGGATTCGCGATACTGGCGATAGTTCCCTCCCAGGCGCCCCTGCTCATTGGGGCGAACGGCAGGCCTATTCTCACCTTCTCGAACCTCGTTTACTTTTTGCTGGCGGCGCCTGTATGGTATGTCTTCATGCGCGGCTGCCTGCAATTAGTGCGGCAGACTCGCGGCCCGGACGGTCCCGACCGGTTGGTGGGATTGTTCCTTCTGGCCTGGCTTGCATTGGAAATCGGGGGCTACTTTGCGCTGTCGCCTTTCCCTGCCGCCCGCAGGGTGGTAGGCCTCCTGCTGGTCTTCACTTTTCTTGTGGGTCGGATGGCGCACCAGCGAGGAATCAGCCCGCGGGCCGCGGGCCGGGTGGCCGCTTGCGGTGCCGCGCTGGCCCTGCTCATCTTCGTCACCGACTCGTTCGATGCGTTCGCGGAAAGGGCTGCTGCGCTTGAGGTGACTAGGCGCGCTTACCCTCTGGCCAAGAGTTGCACCTTCTGGCACCTGAGTTGGTGGGGATTCAGCTATTATGCCGACCGCGAAGGACTACTGCCTCTGCAGCTAAACCGGCAAACGCCGCGTCCGGGCGACCTGATCGCACTGCACGATATTCGCGAACTCGATGAGGCCATGGCCCACCACCCAGAGATTGGCCTGGAGTTGATCGACATGGTAAAAGTGGGCGACGGCTTTCCCCTAAAGGCCCCGGGGTGCAAACTGGGCCGCACCCCCTTGGAGAGCCAACACGGCGAACGGATACGCGTGCTGATCTACCGGGTAACCTCCCTGGATCCGCCGTAGTTGCAGAATAAGCGCTTAGTCGTACACTGCTGTATTTTATCGCGCAGAAAGGGCTTGAGCCTCCGGGAGCTTAATTGCTTCAGGGCTCAGACTCTCGTCTCTGCTAAAATCGTGAAAAACCGGCCCTCGCTCCATCAGAGGCAAAAACGATGGCCTCAGTTTCTTGGCCGGCCGTGAAATGAAATGCGGCTCCATTAAGTATTTGCCGGCTGTTTGCGGGATAATAATCCGGACTGCACATAAAGTCTCAGTGCCTTAAGGTATCGGAACCCGGCCAACTTTCTCATAGCATCCCTGGAATGCCGGCGCGCCCCTTCGTAGTCCTTTTGGGCAAAAAGCTGCTTGGCGATCTTATATTGCAAATTCGCGATTTCCTTCTGCACTATGTCGTCGTAAGACAAATTCAGAGCGGCATGCATTTTTTGAACGGCAAATATTCTTCTCTCCAAAGTATCGATTCGGTCCAACTTCGCCCAATCGCTTTGGGGGTGAATCCGATAGGTAGACAGTACCTCGTCGATATACCCCGCCGGCCCGAACTGCGCGTTCAATAAATAAAGCGGCCAATCCTGCATTAACATGGTGTAGTACCATTCGGGGAAATCCTTGAACAGACCGGCTCGAAAAACCATTGAACCGGAACAGATCGGATTGGCCCCTACCAGGTCCTTCAAATAAAGAAAAGGCTTCGGCGGCCTTGAATAGTACCGGCGCGTTAGCCCGGGATCTGCCTCATACAGGATATTAACGTTATGGTAACAACCGGAGCATTCCGGGTGAGAATCCAGAAAATCCACCTGCTTCTGAAGCTTTAGCGGGGAGTTCCAGAAATCGTCCCCATCGAGCATTGCAATATATCGGCCTCGACAGGCCCGGACCGTTTCCGCGAAATTTCTTACCATCCCAAGGTTTTTTTCGCGAAAAATCGGCCGCATCAGGTTTGGATATCTCCTGTGATAATCGGCAATTATTTCCCTGGTTGAATCTTGCGAAAGGTCTTCTCCGACCACCACTTCAAAGGCGAAGTTCGTCCGCTGGGCCAAAGCCGTGTCCAGGGCCTGGGCGATAAAAGCTTCTACATTGTAGGCGATAATGCAAACGCTTGCTTTCACATTGCCACCGGCCCCGGAATCATGCTCCTGTTTCCCGAGTGGCGTAAATGATGCGGTTACCCCAAGCTCGTTCACTTCGCGTTCTACTGGTCCTTCCTGGATGGTTGGCTGTGGACACGAATTCACGAAACACTGAATTTGCTGGATTATACTTAATGCCATCACAGCTTCAAGAGGTTTCTAGCCCAGCCTTGATCCTCGACTCTTGTACATGGCATTGTCCGAGTTGTCCTGGCGGGAAATCAGGACATGAAAGTTCTTGACCTAACCATTGGGCAGGTGTTATCCCTACACCTTCCTGGGGTCTAGTAGCAGCCATCTGTATCTTGCTCGTTATTGCCACCTTTCAGGATAAGTTCTAGCGGTTTAGTTGGCGAGCTTTGCATGAAGATCATACCACCCGACTCTTCTCACCAGTGAGTATAGCTTATAAAACATAGTTCCAGTTAATTTCTTACCATCTCCGAAATATTTTTGCTCCATTAGTATAAACTTATATTCTAGTAATGTTTTTTCAACGGACATCCATGGCCCAAGGGTTTCTTCTCCAAAGGGTCCACTGCAGAAACCATCAAAATCATAATCGACATATTTTCCTTCAAGAGGCGGATTTGGACATTTCACCTTGTGATTTAATGCCTGATTAATAATCTTGAACTGCCTGTAACCAAGGCTCCATAAAGTCGAAAGCTCAGCAAATGCCCCTTCAAATGAGCTGACATCTGCCTCTATTGATATGTATCGTGGTCGCTCTTCATATTCCTTAAGAGCTTCAAGGCATAGTATATCTGATCCCTCAATATCTATTTTCAAATAATATGAAATTCCATAAATATCTAATAATGTCTTGAAACGATTACAAGGAACTCTAATTACTGTGTTGGTTATACCAAATAGCTCATTTCGCATAGCAAATTAATATGAAGTCGTTACCCAGTCAGATTTACTATCATTAATATAAAAATCTATTTCGCCATCATTAGCAGCAATTGCAGTATTACAAATTATCAATCTACCGCCTAACACGTAGTCATTGAAATAGGACAGAGCGCGCGTTACAAGGTGTGGATTAGCTTCAACAGCAACAACATCAAACCCTTTTTTTAAATAAAAGTCAGTGTCTCTGCCAGTATGCATTCCAACATCAATAATCAGTGATTCTTTCATAAGGCTCTATCCTCCTACACTTTGCGGGGCGTTCGACCATGGAAAGAAATTCTGAGCTTTGTTGAACTCTAGTAAAACCCGCATGGTTCGTGCTTATTTTCCCGCAATTCCGTGGCTATCCCCACATGGATTAAGCACATTGAAGTCCGGCTTAGCAATTCGAAAAACGCAACGAATTTCACCACCAAAGGGATCGGGCCAGCGCAATGAAGGCTTAAGAACCAAAAAGCGAGGAGCCAAACCCGGCTCTTTGCCTTCCTATTTGCTACAGGCTTCAGCCGAGTACCTGAACCCGATCACATGCGGCTAAGCAGGAATTAGCCGTGGCCAGATGCGGCCCCAGCAATCGGGCGAGGGTTAGGCGCTTTTCGGCCGCTAGTTCGGGCCGTCCCGACTGGCCTAATTCATGCAACCACGATCCGCACCACTGCATGGCCCCTTCATTTATAACCAATCCCGGCTTGAAAGGGAAAATAGAGTACGCGGGTTCACGCAGTTTGGCCCGGTCGACGTGACGATAAAGTACCTCCCAATTGCCGCCCCCGGTGTCTAGTCCCACAAACCAATCCTGGCTGAAATCCAGCGGCTTGTGCCTTACACTATCGAACTTGAACACGCAAAAGCCAGCCCACAGGAACCAGCGGGAACCGGCTGTACGGGTGAGTCCGTAGTAGTCCTGCATGGACAACATTGCGAAAGGGTCGTCGGGCGCCGTCGGGAACAGGTCGTGGTCTAGAAATCCGAATGCCTCCGGTTCACCCGGGAGTATGACGTTTCGCCAGAGCCAATTCATTGCGATTCCGTGCGACCTGCTGCCGCAACCCCACGGATTTGCCGGAAGCCGAATATAGGCGACACCGTGCTGTTCGGCAATCCTCGCTATAGCGCCCGCAGACCGATCATCGGGCGAATTATCGGCAATGAGGTAAAATGATTCGGGCACGTAAGTGCGCATCAATTGGGCCTGCCATTCTATTAGCTGCGGATCGGAGTAGGCGATGGTCACAAGTACCTTCCTGCCGCAGATGGAGCGCGCCAGAGCCCCCGGATCGCCCTTGCGGGCCTTACGGAGCATGTGGACGGCATTGACAAGCCGGTAACGGAGCGTCTTATACTTTTGGGTTAGCGGCCTCAGACGTTGCCAATCTGAAAGGGTGTATTCCGCAAAGCGCTTTGGCATAAAAGCCCTCATGGTTCGAGCAGCATTAATAGTGGGTGATAAACCAGAATAATGCGTGAACTTGACCCCAACTGGAGCCTAACCGCATTTCCGGGTCCGATTCCATCCGAAAAAGCTCTTGGAATGACGAATCTCCGTAAATCATACGATATTCCGATCAAAAGCCGCAAGAAAAAATGCCGATCAGACCGATTTGGGCAATTTCAGGACATACCACCAACTCCTCAGTTAGTAGCTCGCATCCCGCCCCCCATGGTCTTGTGCAGGCTCCGGCGAAAACTCCACACCTCGCGGAGCGTCGAGATCACGTCCGTGCCACCGCCGAAGGCAGTGGCCAAGTCGGCCGGCGGTCCCATCGCCCCAAGGCGGAAAAGGACTTTTTTGAGGTCAAAGAATCCGGACGGAAACTAGGCAATCCTTCACCGTGGAAGCCCGGTATCCATGGTGACTGTTTCAGAAAGAATACTTGTATATTCCCCGATCATCCTACCTAGTGAGAACCTGTCGCACGCCGACTGCCTTGCCCTTCCCCCCATACTGCTTCTTAGAGCCGGATCGGATAAAACCTTCAGGTATTTGGCCAGGTTATCGATATCTCCGGATCTATACAAAAAACCGGTCACTCCATGCTCGATCTGCTCGGGTGTGCCTCCCACTTCGGAAGAGATAACCGGCTTGCCCATGGCCATCCCTTCAATTATTGAAAGGGGGAAAGCTTCCCCTTGAGATGTAAGGGCGATGCAATCGGAGACTGATATAAAGGGCCGGATGTCTTTCTGAAACCCGGTGATAACGACGTGTTGCTCCAACCCCTTTGATTTTATAAATGACTCAATATTTGCCCTCTCAGGCCCATCTCCTACTATGAGGATTTTGGCGTCGATCCCCGCTCTCCTGATCGTATCCAGGGCCGCGATCAACTCAGTGTGTTTTTTCCCCGAGTGCAACCGGGCGCAGATTCCCACAACATAGGCCGTTTCAGTGAACCCGAGCTTGCGGCGGAATTCGAGCCTTTCCTCGCCGGAGTAGTGGTCTTTATAATGATCGACATCAATACCGTTATATATGCATTTTGTCTTATCGGCTTTCATGAAGCCGCCTGAGAGCCAATACCTCCGTTGCCCCTCGCTGACAAAAATCACCCGATCGCAGCGATTGAACAGTGGTCTATACAACAGAAAATTCTTCAGCCGCTGGTACAAGGTGACAAGTGTGGTCACGTGGATCGCCTGGATTATTCGAAATTTGTGTCGAGTAAGCCGGCGCGCAAGAAAAGCGTAAAGCATCGGACGCTGGTTGATGCAGACCACGGTATCTATCTTTTCCCTTTCAATGTGGCGGGCAAGATAGAAAGGGAGTCGAAATTCCAGGCTGTTTGTTCCTTCATAGCAGGAAACGGAGTTCAACCTGCTTTGGTTCAGTTCGTCAAGCATAGCTTCTTTCTTGCGTAAATAAAGCAAGGAGAGCGAGAACTTGGATGTGTCCAACTCATTGAGCAGCGTCACTGCCAGCTTTTCCGCACCACCGAAGGTTAGAGAATTCAGAATGAACAGAATGTTCCTGGGGTTACTCATATTCCGGTTCCCCTCCCACCTTCGACACCCTTCGTTGCCTCGGGACAGCCCTCAGGGCGAACGGCTGTATCCCAATCCGTTCGTACAGAGGAAACCAGCCTCGGACGCAGCAGACCAAGGCCCAGAACAAGAACCTCAAAAGTAGTAAGAAGTGCAATTCCTCGCAAAGGCCACGGGCATATCTTATAGAACATCCGCACAAAAATGAGCAGCAGGGCCGTTCCAAACGCGACACGGCGGTCGAACGCCCCGGTGACCGGGTCAAACGCGACAGCCGTGCAAAGAATGGCGCCCGGCAACAATGGAACTGCGTGATAAGGCTCAAGCCAGGGGCTGAAAGGCAGCGGTGCAAGCATCAGCACCGTCCAATCCGCAAGGCTGGCAAACGATGGCTTAAGACCGTTGCGAGCGTGCAGGCCGCGGCGAAGATACCATGCGAGCGACAGGGCCCACACGGCCCAAAGCATATCCAGTATCCAGACTGTGAACACTGCGTCCGGGGCCCTGCCGCTAAGGGCAGCCGCGGCCTTCCTCAGGCAGATCACAGGCGCCGCCGGGAAATGTAGGTAGGACGCCGAATCGCCGATGAGCTTCAACTGCTCGAACCAGCCGTGATAGAGCCCGAGGGTCCCGTCAATCCCGAAGATACAGACCGGTGCGATAACCCCAAGAAAAGCACCGGTTGCAATGCCTGCGATGCCTGCCAAGCGGGGGCCTCGCCACAGAAGCCAGAGGATTATGAGTATGCTGTAGGGCTTAAGACACGCGCTAGCGCCTACCAGTATGCCGCACAAAACCGGCAGCCGGCCAAGCGCCCCATATCCGGCAAGCACAAGGCCCAGACAAACGAGATTGCTATTCGCATTGTGCAGGTCCCAACTGATCGGGTACTCGGCAAGAAGAAGACCGATTGCGCCGAAAAGCATCCAGGCCGACCGGATCTCGGCATCCGCCCCGGCTACGCTCATGCGCATGGATATGAGAAACCCCATGACCATCAGGACAAGCCAGCCTGACATGAAGGCCGCTCCGCCACCCTGGGATAGCAGGTGAAAAATCAGCACAGCCGAAGGCGGATATGGATAAATAAGGTTGGAATAGTCGCTGGTCTGCCAAACATGCAGAGAACTGGAGAAAAAAATTTGCGCGTCACCGAAGGGAGCGGGTATCGGCCATGACTCGCCAAGGTGGGTCAGCACAAGGTTATATGTCAAGTAAAGGCAAAAACCCAGCCCGAGAATAGCCATCACAAAACGATTGCGGGACAATGCCGGCAGCTTGCCGAAGAGTGTCAGGAGCATTTCCCGGGACCCTCCAACCCGGTCCCCATGCATTGCAGGCAGAGCAATGCACCCGGCGCAACGAATGTACGGTAAGGTGCTCCGCAAGCAGGGCATTGCCGCTCGGCCCCCTGGGGAATCCCGAGTGGTACGGCTGGACGCCGGTCCAAAGCAAGCCGAAGAAGACTGAGTATCGCCTCCGCCACGGCAGCCCTCGGCATTTTGGAAGATCCACGCAGACGGTCGTGGAAGTGGATGGGAACCTCCTTGATGACCAGTCCCTCGCGAGCAAGAAGGGTTATGCAGGTCATGAAAAAACTATAGCCATTGGCGTTCACCGACTCGACCAAACCCGGCGTAACGCGGCCCAGCCGGACAGCACGAAGAGAAGTCGTATGCTCGGCTACAGGGAGCCGCAAAACCAGGCGGGCAAGGCAGTTAGCCATCAGGCTCAAAAAACGCCGCCAGCCCTGGTAGTCGGTTCGTCCGCCGGGGCAGAACCGGGAACCCACCGCAACGTCGGCGCCTGCGCCGGCGTCCAATGCAGCGAGAAGGCGCACCACATCCTGTGGGTCGTGGGACAGGTCTGCATCCAGTGTGACAAGGCGCAAATAGCCGTACATCCTAGCATAGAGCCACCCGAGCTTATGTGCGGACCCGACGCCGAGCTTGCCCGGTCTGACTATAACATGAACCCTTGGCTCGGTCGCAGCAACCGAACGCAGATACTCCGTAGTGCCGTCGGTGGAGCTGTCGTCCACAAACAATAAATCGGATCGTACCGGCAGCGCCAGGAGCGCATCGATAAGCGTGCCGACGGTTCCTTGTTCGTTATAGGTTGGGGCGAAAATAAGCGTATTGTTGTGTGCCATTAAAACAGCCTGCGGTCGGAGGCCTTATTTTCATGATTTCGCATTCTTTAACTTTTCGAAATCCTCATCGACCATTGTGCGTATAAGCTGATCGAAGGACATTGCAGGCTCCCAACCGAGTTCCCTGCCGGCTTTGGAATGGTCTCCCCTGAGGTCGTGTATCTCCGAGGGCCGATAAAGCTGTTCATCGACAGCCACCCAGTCCTTCCAGTCCAACTGGAGCTGCGAGAAGGCCAGTTCGATCAAATCCTTGACGCTGTGAGTCTTTCCGGTGGCTATTACGTAGTCGTCCGGCCTGTCTTGCTGAAGCATCAGCCACATGGCCTGAACATAGTCACCGGAATACCCCCAGTCTCTTCTTGCTTCAAGGTTTCCCACCCGCAGCTCTTTCGCCAGTCCCAACTTGATCCTTGCTGCGGTATGACATACCTTTCTGGTCACAAATTCAAGACCTCTCCTGGGGGACTCATGGTTGAAAAGAATCCCGCTCACTGCATTAATACCGTAGGCTTCACGGTAGTTCCTGGTTAGGTGGAACCCCGCGAGCTTCGATATCCCGTACGAAGAACGTGGGAAAAACGGGGTACGCTCGTTTTGAGGGCTATGCTCAGCGTTGCCGAACATTTCACTCGAACCGGCAAAATAGAGCCTGCATTTCGGGCACACTTCCTTAATTGCAGCCAATACGTAGTGGGTCCCGCTTATGTTCGTATTGATCGTCGAGAACTCATCCTCAAAAGAGTAGCTGACAAAGCTCTGAGCAGCCAGATGGTAGCACTCGTCGGGCTGCACCAGGTTGAACACCTTGAAAATGCTCGCAAAGCTTTCGAGCGATCCTGCATGAAGAATAAGCTTGTCCTGGATGTGCCTGATGCGCCAAAGCCTGTGCTCCGGGACTTCAATGGCTACTCTTCTGATAATTCCATGCACTTCATAGCCACGGCTCAACAATAGTTCCGCCAGGTAGGAACCGTCTTGACCGGTTATGCCTGTGATGAGCGCACGCTTCATTTTGTATCCTCAGCCGCAATAATCCATCAAGTTGTGTGTTATGCATCCTGCCCGCATTTTCGGGCCCAATCCTGCCTGAATAATTCTTGAGACACGCTGAAGGCCCGTCGGATAATCGAATATCCCACTAAAAAAGGCAATAGAAAGCTCCGCGAAACTTATTATTTTATTCCACTTTTCATAATCAGGCTATACTGTTTTTATTAGATACACCCATCACGTGGAGACTCAACATGGAACAAATGCACTATGAGGGCCTTATCATCCGGCCTCCCAGCGAAGCGGACAGCCTATTGCTTCAGGTTACCCTCGGGTGTTCCCACAACAAGTGCACCTTTTGCGGCACCTATAAGGACAAGCGGTTTACGATAAAAGAGGACGCCATAATCGATGCGGATATCGATTACGCTTCCACCAACCTCGGTTTTTTCCGAAGGGTTTTTTTGATGGACGGCGACGCCTTGATTATACCGCAGCAAAGGCTCGTAAGGATATTGTCACGCATAAGAGAAAAGATGCCGTGGATCCAGCGGATCGGAATCTACGGCAACGCCAAGGGGATTCTCCGCAAAACCGAGGAGGAACTTGCAATATTGCGCGGCCTTGGGTTGGGGATCGTTTATTTCGGCCTGGAGAGCGGGGATGCGCAGGTATTGCAGGACGTGGGGAAGGGGCACACGCCTGAGCGGATGATCGAGGCCGGACGAAAAATCCGGGCTGCGGGAATGAAACTCTCGACAATGGTCATTCTTGGGATTGCCGGCCGCGAAAGGTCCTTTGAACATGCGCGCGCAACAGGCAAGGCGCTTTCAGCAATCGATCCCAACTATATCGGGGTGCTCACGCTAATGATTACCCCAGGTACTCGTTTGGCCGCACAGGTCAGCGATGGCCGATTCGAGCTGCTCACCCCTCACGAAATGCTCAGAGAACTGCGGGAATTGCTCACTCACACCGACATTACACGCGGCCTTTTCTTTGCCAACCACGCGTCCAATTACATTCCGCTCAGGGTTAAAATGCCTGCTGACAAGCAGAAGGCCATCCAGTCGCTGGACAGTGCGCTTAGGGGACAAACGGCGTTGAAACCCGAATGGATGAGGGGGCTCTAGTGTCCTGAGTCTAAAGTTCATAACATAAGTCAAGCTTGGGAACTGGGCCAACGCCTTCGTCACCCCGGCGAAAGCCGGGGTCCAGAACTGATTGAATTTTATTAAAAATACTGGATTCCGGCCTTCGCCGGAATGACGGCCTAAGTACTCGGGACTGATGTAGTGGATCTCTGACTCAGGATACTAGAATCTCAAATCGGCGGAGCGATTGTCACGAGCACTCGCATGTCCGTCTTCGCCCTCAAGCCATGGGGTTCGGAAATCTCGGAGATCAATACGTTTCCGGGCTTCGCAGGCAAAAGCACCCCCTGGTCTCCCAGAAACTCACCCTCGCCCTCCAGTATGGCAATGCTGACCTGGCCCTCGATATCGTGTGAATGAATTGGGAGTTCCTGCCCGGCTTTGAAATTGAAGTTGAGTATCTTGAAATAAGGCGAATCTTGTACCAGAAAATTGCGGAAGTTGAGATCCGAGAACCCGTTTTCGAATAAGTCTACTCGTTTCATGTCCGCCTCCTTTTTTACTGACAGCAAACCGCTTCTTGATGGTTTTTGGCTAACAGCACCCGCTCTCTTTGGCGGGGCTTTTTTCATTCAATTCGTACTGGTCGATGGAACAGCAGCAGCCGGAAGTTTTTATTCCCAGCATGCTGTTTATTATTGCTGTCGCGCAGCCCACGCCGGCCCGAACGGAAACGGCCCCCGCCGGGCAATTGAGGGCGCATGCGCCACATTCGATACAGGAATCCCTATCGGCAACCCGGGCCTTGCTGTTAGAGATCTCAAAAACCCCTCGGGGGCAGACGGTCGCACACATAGCGCATCCGGTGCACGCCTCGCCATCCAGTTGCAGAGTCACTACATCCTTAAGATAAACCAGCTTACCCATAGTTCCTCGTCAGACGAAAATGGAAGTTATCCAGAAAATAGTCCCCAGGGCCACCGCCGCGATTTGAGCCGGGACCGCCAGCTTCATCTCCTTTTTAACACCGGAAAGAGATGTATAGGTGGAGCAACCGGTAAAATTCATGGCCAGGTAACCTGAGACGCCGGGAATTATCAGTGCCCAGGCGGCAGTCTCCAGCCGGCCCGATGCGGGCAGTGCCCCAACGGCATTGCGCAGGGTCAGAAAAAGGAGCGCGCAAGCGATGCCCGGCCATATGCCCTTGAGCGAAAAAGCCCTTCCGGGGAGCCAGGGCAGGAGCGCAGGCGTTAAAAGGCAGCCGGCTGCTATCGCCATGATAAGCCCCAGGGCCGCGAAACCGCCGGACCTCAATGCGTTGGGTAAAAAGCCGCCGTGCCCGCTAAATCCGCTAAGCAAAAACACTAACGGCAGGACCGTTAGAAGGGTCTTGAAAGCGTGAACCATCTCGACGGGAACCAGCGATAGCCTCTCGCCGGTTGTGAACGTCTTCATTCGCATGCCGGGTCCGGCTTTCATGCCTGCGTCCATAAATTCCGGAAGGTCCGCTGCCCGGACAGGGCCGTAGACGACTTTGAATCCGGAAAGTTTTTGTACCTGGTGCGCAGAAATTCCCGCAGCGCCAAGCTGTGGGACGATGACCCTTCGATGGTTCACAACCATTGCAAGTCCGCTGGATTCGACCATGCGCGTCAGTTCGTCAGTCCCGAAAATCCCCTTTCCCGCTGCGCACCACACGTTTATCCCGTCGGTGTCGAGGACCAGGATCCAACCGTTTCTGCCGGGCAGGGCCTCCCGCAGCAGATCGAAGCTCATTTTGAAATTAGCCGATATCATGACCGGCGAATCTGCATCCGGGGCCCCCAATGCATAAAGGCCGGGATCGACCCTGTAGCGCATGCGTCCGATGGCCCAGCGGACTTTATAAGTACCTGACCTGTCCCGGAAATTAAGCTTTGATTCGACCCTGGGCACTTTTCCGGCGGGGGTTTCGACGGAACCGCAAACAAACCGCTGAGTCAGACTGGGAAGACCCTGCCGGGCCTTTGTGGTCTTGGACGGTCAGCATTGAGGCTTGCCCGCCTGGAGCGATACCTGCGGCGCACAAATATTACCTGGACTTTCCGGCGCCACCGTTACGGCCAGGTCACTGCAGCAAGTTTTCTCTTCTGTTTGGTTCAAATCAGTTCCCTTCGCATGTAAGAAAGGGTCAACAAAGCAGGTGCTCGTTGCCGAGGCGGATCCGCGTGAGGCCGGCCTGTTTTGCGGCTTCCAGACACGCACTGGCATGAGCGGCGGAGGTGGTTGGCGAGTCGTCCATCAGGAATTGCGGAGCGTAGGCGAG
>Ga0187854_10001153_pt1 | contig 26964 bp, 23 predicted proteins | sample June2016WEW_6_15_FD_132445 | JGI IMG/M metagenome (GOLD analysis project Ga0187854, IMG submission 132445) | Peatland microbial communities from SPRUCE experiment site at the Marcell Experimental Forest, Minnesota, USA - June2016WEW_6_150 | ecosystem: Environmental > Terrestrial > Soil >...
ATCCTTTTAACGGTTCCCTTACAGCTTCTGGCCTACAATGTAGCCGTTCTCAAGGGGACGGATGTGGACCAGCCAAGAAATTTGGCCAAGAGCGTAACCGTGGAATAAGCTGGCTTTTGAGCCGAAAGGAAGTAACCGGTGAAGAGAAACCTCGATCCCCTCCGGAGAGATGCCAAGAAGATATTTCTCCACGCCATTCGGGCTGCCGACCCTCAAAACGTTCTGTCCTCTCAGGTATCACTTCACAGGAACCTTCTCCGCATCGGAAACCGGAGATATCCCCTTTCAAAGCTCCACCGGATATGGGTCGGGGGAACCGGGAAAGCCTCCGCGTCCATGGCGGTCGCTCTGGAAAAGATTCTGGGACCGCGAATCTCGGGGGGGTTGATCAACATAAAGTATGGGCATGGGCAGAGGTTGAAGAAAATCCGAATCCAGGAGGCAGGACATCCCCTTCCCGATGAGAAGGGACTGGAAGGGGCCCGGGAGATGGTCAGGATGTTGAGCAATCTCAGTGAAAGAGACCTGGTCATCTTTCTGATCTCGGGGGGTGGCTCGGCGCTTCTTCCTTACCCAAGGGACGGAATCACTCTGGAGGAAAAGCAGTCGACCACGAACTTGCTACTGAGCTGTGGGGCCACAATTCAGGAAATCAACACCCTGAGGAAACATCTATCGGTCATCAAAGGGGGAGGGCTGGCCAAAATTGTATACCCTGCAGCCCTTGTCGCCCTGATTCTATCCGATGTAATCGGAGACCCTCTGGATGCCATTGCTTCCGGGCCCACGGTCCCAGATCCTACGACCTTTGAGGATTGTGCCCGGATTCTGGCCCGGTATGGCCTGTGGGAAAAAATCCCGCCTTCCGTTGCCGCATACATTCGGGAAGGGGTAGAGGGAAAGCGGGAGGAGACGCTCAAGGAAGGAAACCCGGTTTTTGAGAAAGTCTACAACCTGATCGTGGGAAATAATCTTTTAGCCATGAGGGCGGCAAAAAAAGCGGCCCAGGCACTGGGCTACCGTACTCTCCTGCTCTCTTCCATGGTAGAGGGGGAGACTCGTGAGGTCGCCAAGGTCCACGCGGCTATTGCCAAAGAGGTCCTTCTCTCGGGAAACCCGATTCCTCCGCCGGCCTGTATTATTTCTGGAGGAGAGACAACCGTAACCCTAAAAGGCAAAGGAAAGGGAGGGCGAAACCAGGAATTTGCCCTGGCTGCCGCCCTGGAGATTGCCGGATGGGAAGAGATCATGGTTCTGAGCGCCGGCACCGATGGAACGGACGGGCCCACGGACGCGGCAGGGGCCTTCGTCGATGGGAAGACGTTACAGCGGGGGAAGACGATGGGGCTGGACCCGTGGTCCTTTCTGAGAGAAAATGATTCCTACTCTTTCTTCCAAAAAATGGGAGACCTTCTGATTACCGGTCCCACGGGCACGAATGTCATGGATCTTCGGATCCTGCTGATAAAAAAAGCGGGTTCGGTAAAATCAAATTAACAACGCCGGCAGGTAAGCGGAAATCGGTCTACTGATCGCCAGCCTGATCCGGGGTGGGCTTTCGGGTTATAGAAGGGCCGTGGGAGGGGAGGGAAAAGATGAAATTCCGGGAAGGTTTGGCTGGAACCTGGTTCTTCAAGGGTTTTGAAGAGACCCAGCTCGATGCCCTGCTGGGCTTGGGTAAAGAAGCCGTCTTCCCAGTCGGAAAGGAAATCATCTCCGAAGGGGACCCGGCAGAAACTTTTTATATCCTTTTGGCCGGGGTGGTTTCACTTAAGATGAGTGCCAAAGAGCAGGGGGAATTGGTTTTGAGTACCCTCCGACAGACCGGAGAAATTTTCGGATGGTCGGCTTTGGTGGAAGGGGGGCGGTCAACCGCCAGTGCCGAATGCCTGGAAGAATCCTATGTGCTCGTATTTAAAAAAAAGGACTTAGAGAATCTTTTCACCAAAGACCCTCGACTGGGATATCAGTTCATGAAGAAGCTCGCCAGCCTCGTCTCTCGCCGCCTGGAGAATACAAGAAGTCTTTTATTAAGAGAGATTTCCTGATGCTTAAAAGTTGACCTGGAGTCGCGCTCTTACCCTTTGATTTATCGATCTGAATCAGAAAGGGAGTGACGATCTCATTCTCCTCATACGCCCTATATGAATCTAATCTCTTTCCAGGGTGAACTCCTCAATCTGGGAACCTTTCAGCTTCAGGATTAGCCTGATCTTCGTCGGCGCCTTTGGCTATTTCTTTCCTAAGAAATAGTAAATTAGCCCCCCCAAGCCGACCACTGCCCCCGCGGTGATTCCCCCCAAGAATAGCGCCTTGGGCTCGTACTGCGTCAGGGGCGGGGGGCCATCATCTAGCACCCCATAATCGATCTTTTTGCCGTTTGGGAAGGTGACGAAGCGGATGGGTTCTGTGTAAACCCAGGCATAGACTTTCTCCCGGTCCGGAGAAAGCCTCCGGTAAAAACGGATGAACTGAGGCGAGCCCATGGTTTCATAGACGGATTTTTCATCGGGGGAAAGAAGGGGAGGGTTGATTTTTTCAACGTTCCATCTTTCCGAAACTTGGGCTTTTCTCTCCTGCTGAAGGTAGGCGGGTTTGTAGGTGCAGGCGATGGAAGGCACCAAAAGGGCAGCCAGGGTCGTATACACCCAAAAGGATTTGAAGGTTAAAAAAGGGTTCACACCACTTTGTGATTCGGCAAGAATTTCAGGTCGGCGAACCGGCCAGGAAAACTGGACCGAAATGGAAGATCTCAAATTCTTCGTGAAGGTCCGGATTCCTACATTAGCAGGAATAGCACTTTAAGGGGGGAGTTGTAAAGAAAAATTCGCCTCGAGAAAATGGCTTATTTCCGACACCTCCCCTGAAGAAGCGGCCATCGTTTCATCCAGGACCTTCGCCCGGGGAATCAATCCCAGCCGATGGAGGGCATATTTGAGGCTCAGGGCCGGGTTCTTCTGCAAAACATGGCTGAGGTCCCTGAGCTTTTGGCTCTGTTTCAAAAGAAGCAGGTTGCGCGCCGGATCCTCTGATATTCTTAGAGAAGCCGTGGCGATCTCGCTCCATTCCAGGGGGAGGATGTTGGCCCCTCCGGATACCAAGCCCGACGAGCTGGGGCCATTGAGAAAATTCTTTTCATCCCCATCATAGAAACGAAATTCCCGCCTGGCCCGAACCGCTCTTTGATAATGGATGGTCCGTTTGAGGTCGCCCGCCTGGATCACGCCGACGATCTGCTCATTCTCCGCCAGGCGCTTTAGGATCGCGGTACGGATGTTGCTCCTTTTTAGCGAGCGATTCAGCTTTCCAATGAGCGAAGGGTTGTTGTACAGGAGAATGGGAAAGGGAGTGCATTTCGTCCATTCCTGGTAGAGCTGCGGAAGTTTGCGATTGCTGTGATACCAGAGGGGAATATCCACCCAGAATAAGGATTCTTTCCCCGGGGAATTTGCAAAACCCTTACTCAGGTCCTGGATGTTGTTCAGGGTTTCTTCCGTCGTGCTGGCCGAGGGGCAGAGGAAAAGAGGTTTTTTCCCGGATATGGCCTCCACAGAGCCTCGCAGAAGGTCGAGACGAAAAGGATTGGGCAGAGAAAGGCCCTCTCCGATGAGACCCTCTCCGATCATCAGACTATCACAGAAGGGTAGGGCCCTCTCGATCAGTCGCCGGAGCGACACCCAATCAATTCCGCCCTTTTCATCAAAAGGGGTTACCAGGGCAACAATCAATCCCTTAGGGGGGTAATAGGTCATTTTTTCTGCACCCATCGGTCTCTCTGGTTTAGAATATCCCGGAGGGTGACCACACCTTTCAGCCTTTTTTCCTTGTCCAAGACCGGAAGGGCGACCAGGTTGTTTTCCACCATGGTCTTCATCGCCTCTGCCGCCGGTATATTTTCTTCGACGGTGGCCGGACTCGGGTTCATTAAGCCTGCAATGAGGCGGTTCAAGAAATCGGGAGAACCGATTTCTCCCCGCCTTAAATCCCGATCCGTAACCATCCCGGCCAGACTTCCATCCGGGTTGAGCACCAGAGCAAAATCCGCCCCATAACGATTGATGGCCGAGAGAAATTCCCCGACCGTTTTTTCTTTCGGAAGGGTGGGAAAATCGGAGACGGGTCGCACAATGTCCTTTACCCGGAAGCTCAAACTCTCTCCCAGACGTCCACCGGGGTGAAACAGGGCGAAGTCATTCTCACCAAATTTTCTCTGTCTCATCAGAGATACGGCCAGGGCATCGCCGATGACCAGGGTAGCGGTCGTACTGGAAGTTGGAGCCAGGCCTAGCGGGCAGGCCTCCCGCTCAACTCCCACGTCAATGACAATCTGGCTGTTCTTGGCCAGGGTGGAGTCGAGAGAGCCGGTCAGGCTGATAATTTTGACCCCTATTTTTTGAAGGCTGGGCAAGAGGTTGAGGATTTCGGCTGTTTCCCCGCTGTTGGAGATGGCCAGGATGACATCCTTGGTAGTTACCATCCCCAGGTCTCCGTGGAGACCTTCTACGGGATGAAGGAAGACGGACGGAGTTCCCGTGCTGGTAAGAGTGGCAACAATCTTCCGGCCCACCAGCCCCGACTTTCCGATCCCCGTGATCACCACCCGTCCCTCACAGGACAATAGCATTTTCACAGCCCGGACGAAATTTTCATCCAAACGGTCGAGGAGACCCTGGACCGCTTCCGCTTCAATCTGGATGACTTCCCGAGCTTGTCGCAGAATCTCTTTCAAGATCGTTCCTTCAGAAAATTGGGTCCGGTTAAGAGTCTCGAGCTACGGACGCGGAATTACCAGTTTGTTATATTGATTTTTAACTTGAAACGCGAAACCTGAACTCGTAACAGAAAATTTCTGATCCCTTGGCCCCTATATTACCGTAAGCAAATTTCTCTGTCTATTTTTAAAAATATTGCCCAAGATTGCCGTCAACCTCCTTGAACTTACCTCATGGGTAGCGTTCCTCAGGTCAGGTCACAGGCGTGAAGGTCCATTAGCCCTGGGCTTTTCAAATCTTTCCTCGTACCTTGCTCCTCGGGCCTCGATCCTTTGGGCGGTTGACGGGGCTGCAATTTTAAGCGTATAGTAATCGATAGGTGGGTGTGATTCAGGCATCCATGGAAGAGTTTCCTCAAAGGGGCCAGGAGGGAGAAGATGGGCAGTTCGCTCGACCGTCTCAAAAAAATTCTCCAAGATCTCTTCTTTGGAGCTGCCTATCTGGAGTTCGAACAGGCTGCCCGACATGAGAAGTTGACCAGGCTCGACCTCCTTTTGCTTTTTTCTTTCGGAGATGTTCTGGGGGTTCCCGTTTTCCCCCCTTACCATTCCTTACGACTTTTGCCCTATTTCTTCCCTGCTCTGGGTCCCTGGAAAAAGAGGATGTTGAGAGAGAAGGATCTAACCGAGATAAAATCCCTTTAACCTATTAGCTACCGCTGTCAGGCTTAGCAGTCCCTAATGAGCGGACAGCTCTCACGAACGCTCTGTCACCCGCCCTTGCAGGATATACCCTCGAGACCTCTTTTCCACGAGAGGGTTGATAGTTGAATGGGATCAAGACCGTGGGGTCGGAGGACCAATAGAGATCAAAACGGGCGTAGGTGTCGCGTGAATGTTTAGGCATCATCAATTCGACGGCCACTGCGGTCTCCCCTTCTTCAGGCTTGGGCAAGCGCCAATCACCATGGTTACCCAGCCGTAGATTCTTGCAGTACTCCTGCGCCTCGTCGAAGGTGACCTCCTTCCCATTATCGTCCTTCTGCCACATAATTTTCCGCCTCGTGTCCGTAACCGTACCATCTCCGTTATCCACAAACCTTCCCTCTGCGACAACAATGGGAGACCTGTGCAATGGTAATGGGTAGACCCGATCTTGGGCATCTGGGAATTGGGGTGTGGGCCAGTCAGCATCGTATTTCTCGACTACTCCTCTAACTTCCATCTTCCTCTGTTCCGTTGACTCAGCCATATGTGGCTGGCTGAGAAGCGGTAGGACAGAGCCTATGACTATGAGCAGGAATTGCAACGCATTTCGCATCTCGTATCTCCCTCCTTCAGTCTAACGAGCCTGAACTTGTAGGAAATCCCTCGTAGGGGCCCTCGAAGGAGCCCTTCTTATTTCAAAAAGGCTGGGCTATGCTTCCGAAACTGGGCCATCTCCGACACCTCCCCACCCTTGGGCAAATAACTGTGCAGCCTAAGCCTTGTGAGTCCGTCGTGAGCCTCCGGGGAAAACCTTGACGATAACCCAAGCTGCCGCGTAGAGCAGGCCAAGGAGGACGACATCTGTCGGGCCGACGGGCATGTCCCATTGATATGCGATCCAGAAACCAAAAAACGCGGCCGCGCCGCCGACCAGTGAGGCCAGCATCGTAAATTGACGCATATTGCGTGCGAACAAATGCGCCGTCAGCGCGGGGATAAGCAAAAATCCGAACGCGATGAGCGGGCCCACACTGAGCACGGCCATCGAGACGGTCAGGCCGATCAGTAAATAGAGAAGCACGTCCCAGAAAACGACGTTCCTCCCAAGTATCATGGCCATCTCACGGTCAAACGAGACCAAGAGTAATTCCTTGTGGAATAGTCCTAGCGTCGCAAGGACGAGCGTGAGCGCTGCTGCCGTCAGTGCGAGATCGGCATTGTGGACGGCGATGACCTCTCCTTTCAACATATCGAGCCAGCCGATCTCGCCGTAAGGGTTTTTTGATAGTAACAAAATTCCCAACGCGGCGGCCACGACGTACGCAGTGCCGAGTCGGCCTTCGGACTGACCCCGCCCGCGTCGTTCCAGAAATGCCAACACCAGGATCGCGGTCAGCGAGAAGGTGATCGAGCCAAAAAAGGCGAGCTCGTGTGCGCTGTGTGTGCCGTGAGCAGCCAGATTGAATCCGAACCACAAGGGTAGGGATAGGGCGATAGCGACGCCCGTCGAGGAGATCTGCGGCAGTGCTACGCCCATAAACACCAGCCTGCGCATCACGAGAAAAACACCGACGAGTGGGCAAGCGAAGCCGACGAGCACGCTGGTGTAAACCGAGTTACGCAGGAGAAAATCGGGTGAGAGAATCTGACGTAACGCTTCCATATCAGCCAGCCCCCATTTCAAAAATTTCGGCCATCCGGCGGGGCGTGAGCAGTTCGTCAGCAGTACCGTATAGCACTTTGCCCTCGTGAAGCCAGATGACTTGCTGGGCGTGTTGGCGCACCAGCCCAAAGTCGTGCGTGACGAGCAGGACCGTGATCTTCCTTTCCTCGCGTATCTGGGAAATAAACTCCAGCACGGCATGCGTCGTCGCGTGGTCCACACCCGCGGTGGGTTCGTCGAGCATCAATACGTCAGGGCGTGTCGTCAGTGCCCGGGCGATGAGCACACGTTGTTTCTGGCCCCCGGAGAGTTCGGCAAACCGCTTGTGCACAAACTCCTCCATACCCGCCGCGCGCAGACATTCGCGCGTGAAAGCACGTTCGATTGGCGGGACAAAACGCCCCGGGCGGACGCGCCCATACGTACCCATGAGGGCAACCTCGAACGCCGTCAGCAGATAAATCGAATCGAACTGAATGGATTGGGGGACATAACCGAAGACGAGCGGTCCACCTGTCGATGCGGCCATGTCAATACGCCCTGCGACTGGCGGAAGTAGTCCAAGCAGCGTCTTGAGCAAAGTCGATTTGCCCGAACCATTCGCCCCGAGAATGGCGGTGAAGCTGCCGCGCGCAATCGAGAGCGAAATCCCGGAGAGCACAGGCTGGCCGTTGTAACCGATGCTTAAGTTGTTTAGGGTAATAAAAGGTTCATTCATATGTCTGTTGAGCGGGGCCCACCCAGGCAACCCGCGGGCGGACCCCACTTTTCTCCTTTTTATTTCCTGCCTTGTATGGCGCCGACCAATGTGCCAATGATGTAATCCATCATTTTAATGTACGTCTCTGTATTCGGTACACCACCAGGCATGATGGGCAGCGTTACCATCGTTGCGCCAGTCTGTTGGGCGATGCGTATGGGCACCTTTTCGGGAAACTGCGGCTCCCGCACGACGATGGAAGCGTGCTCGGCCTTCATGGCGGCGATCAATTGCTCAATGTGGCGTGGGGTCGGATCGATGCCGGGTTTCAGTTCAATCGTGCCGAAGTAGTCCAAGCCGAGGCGTTCCGCGAAGTATGGCCAATGTGCGTGATAGGACACGAATTTTACGCCCTTGAGCGGTTTGGCTTCCTTCTCCCACTCGGCAATCTTGGCGTCGAGCTTGACGAGATAAGCATCGCGGTTGCGGGTGAATTCTGCTTGATCCTTCGGGGCGAAGGCCACCAGCGCGTTGTAAATGTTCTGGATCGCGGTCTTTGCCAATACCGGGTCGAGCATGTAGTGCGGGTTGCCGTAGGGATGAACGTCGCCCTCATTGTGATCGGTTGACTTGGGCACCTCGCGCGGGACGATGCCCACCGAGCAGTCTATGTAGCCGGGCTGGCCTCTCTGGATCCGTGGATTCTTGCTCGCTTCCTGCAGCGCGGGCAGAAAGGCGTGCTCGCATTCAAAACCTACCAACATCAGCAAGTCCGCCCGGTTCATCATCGGCACGTAGCTCGGTTTCATCGGAACCCCGTGCGTGTCTTCAACGCCCGTGGCCAAGCTGCGAACCTCGACCAAGTCGCCGCCGACGGCGCGCGCAAAGTCCGCCAAGTCGGTCAGCGTCGTGACGACGCGGATTTTGGCCGCATGAGCGGGCATCGCTCCCGCCAACAACACCCCGACAAGCGGGATAATGGACAACAAACGGAAAAAATTCGATTTCATGTTCAATTCCTCCTCTCCAGGGTTAGCGTTGCTGCCACCCATGCGCGTGTGAGCCGATGATCCACGACCATTGCAGATAAATGGCATCATTACTGCGCAGGCCGGTCGCGGCGTTATTGTCGGTGTGCGTGTATTGAAGGCGCAGTTGATTCCAGTGGCTGAGGGCCCAAGTGATATACGGAGAATACCCGTAGGTTTGGGCCTGGTTGTTCTGCGCGTTCTCCATCCATTCAAACAGGACCCCGGTTGTCCACTGCCGATGGAACTTGTAAGCAAGATAGGAGTACAAGCCAAAGGAGCCAACATAACGGCTCGACGCGGCGCCGACCGGTGAATTGACGTCATACCGATTGTCGCTGTAAAGCACTTCAGTGCCCCACGTGAGGCTCTTGAACTGATTGTTACGCAGCGGCCGGTAGGCGAGCACCAGGTCTGCCCCCACCAGGCGGCGCTCGCGTTGGGTGAACATGCTGCCATCGGGTTGAAGGAGGGCGCCGCCACGGTCAATTGTGCTCGGATTGAGTAGGCCTGAAACGCCGGTCTCGAGTGAGACGTCGGGGGTCAGGTCGAAATACGTGGACGCGCGGCCCCAAAAGTTCAGCGCGCTGAACTGACGATAGTCGCCGGGATTGTTTGGTGGACTGCCGAACGAATTGCCCACGCCCAATGTCACGCTCACATAATGCGAGGTCGGCAGCAGGTAGTTGAGCTGTAACCCGTCGGTCCTCGATTCGCCACCGATGTATTTATCGAGCACCAGCGGACGATTCACGAAGGGGAGTTCGTGATCGTGGATGTACGCCAACCGGCCGAACTCGCCGAAGAACCGTCCGGCCTGAAGCGTCAAATTCCACGGCAATGAGGTCGTGAGGAGCGCGGCCTCTTCCACCGTCGCGGTAGCCTCGCCAGTAATCGGGTCGGCAGAGGCATTGATCACCATATAACCGCGCGCAAAGGGATCGACGAATGCGGACGCGTTCAATTCCACCGAACGTTGGAACACGTCGAACCCTCCAGGCCGGTCGCTGCCAGTATCCTTCGATCCCTTGCTATTATAGGAGAAAATCGTCTCGCCCACGAACCCGATGGAAGGATTGAACACGCTCGGGACGTACTTCTTCTGCGCTTCGACCACCTGACCCACCGTCTCCTTCAACTCCTGTAACTGCTTCTGCATCTGCTCGGGCGCCGCCGGCTGAGCCGTCGTGGCTGCCGGGGGCGGAACAGGGGGCGCCTGCTGGGTGGTTTGCGCCGGCGCGGGGGATTTCTCCTTATTTGCCAGCTCCTTCAATTCATCAAGAGCTTTCTGCTGCTCTTTTAAAACTTCTTGCTGTTTCTGGATGGTCTCTTCCATTTTCTTAATTCGCTCCTCCAGGGTCTCGGCCGAGGCGCTGGAAATACTAAATACGAGAAACATCAGAATTAAAAAAATAAAGTTCATCTTTCCCTCCTTAGTAAGGCTAACGAAGGCCTTTATCGACCGGGAGAAAAGAAGCCTTATCCCGGAAATAAAGGGATACTTTGGGGACAGCAAATTTTTAAAGGTCGAACCGTAAGGTCAGAGAGAAAGAGCAAAAATGGGAGGTGCGCGAGGAAGAAAGGGATTCTGGACGATTAAGGGAAGGGCAAAAGAGCCTTCTGTGAAATTAATAAGGAAATAGAAGAATACTGGAGCGGCGGAAGGCACCATCGAGATGGAATAGACTGAATCCTGCGACGCCAGCCTGCATAAAAGGCAACCGTCCTGTTCGCACCCATCCGCATGATGATGAAAGGCTCCCCCGAGAGTGAAGAGAGTAAAGAGAAAGAGAAAGAAAAAGAATAATTTCTTAGGCAAGGGGCCTATCCTCAACAAACCATCCTTTGATCTGCCGCCTTTGGGCGTCTTAGTTAAAATGTTACTCTGTAACACCTTGCTTATCAAGAAAATTCGACGCCCATCTTTTTGCCTTTTTCTTTGAAGAGCAGGTATACTGTCAAAAAGGAAAAGAATTCAAAAGTATCTAATGCCGTGCTCCTAAACAGGGCGTAATCACATCTTTTAAAGCCCGAAACATTGGGTTGCACATAGGAAAGAAATTCGATTGACTTAAAGGAATCCCAAGAGGGATGAATGGATAAAAAGGCCTTTTTTAACGAACTCGCTGTTGGGTGGGACCATCGCTTTTATTCCCCAGAACTAAAAGAACGTCTTCCGAAACTGGTTTCCCTCTTTCATCTCAAGATTGGCTCCAAAGTCCTAGACGTTGGGGCAGGAACCGGCGGGATTATCCCGTATCTTTTGGAAGCAACCGGACCCGACGGGACTGTCTGGGCAATCGATTTTGCCGAGGAGATGGTGAAAGTGGGAAGAAAAAAGTTCCTGGGAGAAGACCGTGTCTCTTTTGAGATCGCTTCCGTCGAATCTCTCCCCTTTGAGAAAAAATTCTTCGATCATGTGGTCTGCTTCGGAGCCTTTCCTCATTTTGAAGATCAGCCCGGGGCGTTAAGAGAGATGGGACGGGTTTTGAAGCCCCGGGGAACCTTGATTATCGCCCATGCCTTGAGCAGTGCAGAGATCCGACATCATCATCAAAATTGCGCTCCCGTTTCCCAAGATTTCCTTCCCGATGAACCCCAAATGAGGTCTCTCTTAGAAGAAGCCGGATTCAAGCTGATAAGACTGATTGATCAGCCTAAGTGCTACCTATGCGAGGCAATTAAAGGCTAAACGCGCAGGATGTAGGAAATATATTCAACAATGATGCTACTAACGTGCAAAATCATGAAATTTCTTAAGCGAATTGTCCGCGGAATTTATCAGAACACCTGCACTCCTGATATTCATTTTGGACAATAAACTGAAATCAAATGGAGACTAGCCATGGAAATGAAGGAAGGACTCAAAAAGCTTGAAGACTTAAGAAAGAAAGCTTCTGTTGGGGGGGGAAAAGCGAGGTTGGATAAACTTCATCAGGAAGGATACCTTACGGCCGAGGAGCGCATTCATTTGCTTGTAGACCCCGGGACCTTTTTGGAGGTGAATACCTTTGCCGGGCCTCAGCCGGCCGAGTTTGGCTCCCCTCCGCCTTACATCCCCCGCGATGGGGTCATCACCGGCTTTGGCCAGGTGAACGGCAGAACGGTCGGGGTGTATGCTCATGACAAGACCGTACAGGGGGGATCGCTGGGCAATGTTCAAGCGGCCAAGATTGTAAACATTATCCGCCGGGCCTGTGAAATGAAGGTTCCGGTGGTGGCCCTGCAAGATTCGGTGGGCGCCCGGATTCAGGAAGGGAACAAAAATGTAGGATTCGACGGCATTTTCTATGCGCTCACCCAGGCCTCGGGGGTAGTTCCCCTGATATCCGCCATTCTGGGACGATGTGCCGGAGGGGTAGCCTACAGCTCGGCCTTGATGGATTTCATCCTCATGGTTCAGGGAAAGAGCGTTCTTTTCATTACCGGCCCGGAGGTCATTAAGGCCGTGACTCACGAGGAGGTGACCTTGGAGGCTCTGGGAGGGGCTGCGGTCCACTCGGAAAAAAGCGGAGTATGCGACCTGGTTGCGGCTGATGAGGCCGGAGCTGTGGCTCAGATCAAAGAATTATTGTCGTTTCTGCCGAGCAGCTCTCAAGAAAGGCCGCCCAGAGTCCCCCCCAAGGATTGCCCGGAGGGGGCGGCGCAGAAGCTTCGGGAGATCATCCCGCCCGACCCCAAGAAATTTTATGACATGAAAAAGATCCTGCGCGGCGTGCTGGACGATGGTTACTTCTTCGAGGTCAAACCCAAGTATGCCCGGAACATCCTCACGGTGTTTGGACGGATTGAGGGAGAAACGGTGGGGATCATCGCCAATCAGCCCATGCACCTGGCCGGAGCACTGGACGTGGATGCTTCCGACAAGGCCTCCCGCTTCATCCGTTTTTGCGATGCTTTTAACCTTCCCCTCCTGACCTTCGTGGATATTCCAGGATATCTCCCCGGGGTGGATCAGGAATACCGGGGCATCATTCGCCACGGGGCCAAGATGCTCTTCGCTTACGCGGAGGCAACGGTTCCCAAGATTACCGTCATTGTGCGCAAGGACTATGGTGGGGGAAAGCAGGCGATGTGCAGCAAGCCCATGGGTACCGACCTGGTTCTGGCCTGGCCAAGCGCAGAGCTGGCCGTCATGGGGGCGGAAGGGGCCGTGAATGTGATCTGCCGCAAAGAGATCCAGGAGTCCAGCGACCCGGAGGGGACCCGGAAGAGACTCATCGAAGAGTATCAGCAGATCTTTGAGGGGCCCTTTGAATCGGCCCGCAAGATGTACCTGGATGATGTCATCAAACCCGAAGAGACCCGGGACAAAATTATTCAGGCTCTGAGAATTTTTCGAGACAAAAAAGTCACCCGGATCGATAAAAAGCATGCCAATATGCCGGTCTGATTCGAATGCGGAATAAAAAAATATTGGGCGCAGATGAACGCAGATTTAGGGATTTTAAAAAATGATGTTTTTGCGTTATCTGCGAAAATCTGTGTCCCAATTGATTGAAAGGAAGGGTGAAAGATGAACCAACCATTGAACGGAATCAGAGTTCTGGATTTGACCCATGTCTTGGCCGGCCCTTTCTGTACGCAGATCTTGGGTGACCTGGGGGCTGAAGTTATCAAGATCGAACGTCCCGGAGTGGGAGACCCGACCCGGAGGATGCCGCCCCATACCATGAAGGACCAGAGCGCCTACTTCATGGCCTTGAACCGGAACAAGAAAAGTCTGACCCTGGACTTGAAAGCGCCGGAAGGGAGGGAAATCTTTTGCGGGCTGACCCGCAAGGCCGACGTGGTCATGAATAATTTCACGCCAGGAACCATGGAAAAACTGGGACTGGGATATGAGGATCTGAAGAAGATCAACCCCAAGATAGTATGGGCGTCCGTTACCGGGTATGGTCAAACGGGTCCCTACCGGGAGAGACCCTCTTATGATATCATCGTCCAGGCCATGGGAGGGGCGATGAGCTACACCGGCGAGCCTGGCCAACCTCCGGTCCGCTGCGGGATTCCCATCGGGGACCTGGGCGGGGCGGTCTTCGCTGTGATCGGGATTCTTTCTGCCCTGGTCTCCCGCTCCATGACCGGAGAGGGCCGGATGGTAGACATCTCCATGCTGGATGTGCAGATCGCCTTGCATACTTACCGGGCCAAGTATTATTTCGTCGCCGGAGAAATCCCCCAGCCTGTGGGCACGGCCCATGTAAGCAATGTTCCCCTTCGGGCCTACCGCACGAAAGATTCTGCCCTGGTGATCGAGGCTTACATAGACCATTTCTTCCGTAACCTCTGCAAGAACATGGATATGGAAAAGCTGGCCGACGACCCCCGCTTCAGTACGAGGGCCAAGAGGCTGGAAAACCGGGAAGGACTGGACCGTATTCTAGAGGAGGCTTTCCTGAAGAAGACGACGGACGAATGGCTGGAGCTCTTCGTTAAATTGGAAGTTCCTGCGGGCCCCATAAACACTGTAGACAAGGCCGTGGCAGATCCTCAGGTTCTTTCCCGAAATATGGTCGTGGAGATCGACTCTCCCCATGTGGGCCGGACGAAAGACGTGGGAAGTCCCATAAAAGTATCCGGGGTCGATCAGGTCAAGTACGTCCATCCTCCAGCCCTAGGAGAACACACCGAACAGGTCTTGAAAGATATATTGGGTTATGCGGCGGGGAAAATCGCTACTTTAAGGAAACAAAAGGTAATCTGAAAATGAATTTCCGCGGTACCCCACCCCCAATCCTTCTCTTCGATCCGAGGACAAAGCTTTTCTGCCGGAGTTCTTTTACTTAACAAGAAAGGGATGGTAGAATAACTTTCCTTGCGGTCTGAAGATTTCTGTTTGAAAGAGGATTCCCATGGCCTTAAAAACCCGCGCCGAATATCTTGCTTCTTTGAAAAGGCTTCGGCCCAATGTGTTCAAATTCGGGGAGAGGATTGAAGATATAACCACTCATCCGGCCACTCGCCGGGTCGTGGAGAGTCATGCCCGGGCCTATGATGCGGCCCATGATCCTTCTCTCTCCAACCTTTTCACCACTACATCAGCGCTGACCGGGGAGAAGATTCATCGTCATAATTCTCTCATGCGGTCTGTTGAAGACGTAATCTACAACTCCAAGCTCAAACGGGAGATGTACCGTTTGACAGGAACATGCACGGGCGCTCTGTGCGCAGGCTGGAATGGGATGAATACCCTGTGGGCCATCACCCATGAAATCGACGCGGCCCAGGGGACAGACTACCACCAGAGGATAAAAAAATATTTCTTGCAGGCTGAATCTGAAGGTTGGACCATATCCGGTGCCTTGACGGACGCCAAAGGCGACCGCAGTCTGAAGCCCTCGCAGCAGCCAGACCCGGACTCCAACCTGCGAATCGCTGAGGTACAGGAAAACGGAATCGTCCTGCGCGGGGCAAAGTGCATGATCTGCGGCGTGGCGGCTGCCAACGAGATCTTCCTGCTTCCTGGCACCGCCTATGGGGAGGCGGACAAAGATTATGCCCTGGCCTGTGCGGTTCCGCGGGATATAGAGGGACTGACCATCGTAGAGACCCGACGTCCCAGTGATACCCGGGAACAGGAAGAGGGGTTTGACCTTCCCACGGAGACCGGGATCACCCAGGCCTATTTGATTTTCGAAGATGTCTTCGTGCCCAAAGAGCGGGTGTTTCTGTGCAAGGAGTATGCCTATACGGGGAAGCTCATTCAGTTCTTCACGGCCATCTACCGGGCCTGCATTGGGGCCTGCGTAGCGGGGCAGGGAGACATTATGATTGGGGCCGGGGTTTTGATGGCCCGGGCCAACGGTCTTTCCGCCCGCACTTTCAACTCCAAGTTCGTCGAGATGGCGGTCAACAATGAGACGACTTTCACCATGGGGATCGGGTCCATCGCCCTGGGGAGCCGCCATCCTTCGGGGATCTGGATCCCTGATTCCCTGACTTCCCACACCAACAAAATTCATGTAGCCACGTTGCCCTATGAGACTAAACGACTCTGCCAGGAAATCGGCGGGGGAATGGTCGAAACCGGATGTTTTCCTTCTTACCGGGATTTCACCGATCCAAAGTACGGGAAGATGGTCCAGAAGTATGTAAAAGCCGGACCTTGTAGCCCCGAAGCCCGAGCCCGGGCAGCACGGCTAACGGAATGGCTCACTCTAGGGGCCGGAGTCCCCGGTTGCATGCATGGGGGCGGATCTCCCGACGGTGCCCGTCTGGTGGTCAGGTCTCTTCTTCCCATGGAAAAATACGCCCAGATGGCGAGAAAACTGGCTGGTATCAAAGAAGAAATCCCCGACCCCGGGAAATGAAGATTTAATGGGACGCAGAGGTACCCAGAAAAACGGATTCTAAGAAAATCATTAGAAATTCAAGAGCATTTAGGAATTTAAAATATTTTATCAGGGTTCATCTGCGAAAATCTGCGTCCTGTTAGTTGAAAAGGAGGTGAAGGAGATGCCCAACAAAGTCGGCCAGATCTATGTCTGTGAAATTTGTGGGAACAAGGTAGAGATGCTGGTGGCTGGGAAAGGCCAGCTGGTCTGCTGCGGTCAGCCCATGAAGCTCGTGGGAGAGAAAAAATAGAGAAAATTTGAAATATCCTTGACTTCTTGCCAAAAATTTATTAAAAGAAAAGGGCTTATCTTACCCTGGCCAAGGATAGGCAGACTCTCCAGAGAAAGGAGAAAGGGTCTATGGATGGGTATGCGGGAAAAATTTTACGGGTAAATTTAACGACACGGAAGACCACGGAAGAACCGTTAAGCCCCAAGCTAGCCCGGGATTACATCGGGGGAACGGGTTTGGGAGACCGAATTATTTACGATGAAGTCCCTCCTTCTACTGACCCACTCAGCCCAGAGAATAAAATTGTCTTTACCACCGGCCCCGTGACCGGCACGAACTACCCTTCGGGGGCTCGCTATCAGATCTGCTTCAAATCCCCTCTGACGGGCATCCTCTGCGATGCCAGCTCCGGTGGATACTGGGGAGCGGATTTGAAGCGCGCGGGTTATGACGCCCTGATTATTGAGGGGGCGGCTGAAGAACCTGTCTATCTCTGGATCCACAATCAAAAGGCGGAAATTCGGCCCGCTTCGCACCTCTGGGGTCAGGATGCCTTGAAAGTTCAGGAGACCATCCAGAGGGAGATCGGAGACGAGAGAATCCGGGTAGCCTGCATCGGCCCGGCCGGGGAGAAAAAGGTTCTCCTCTCGTGCATTATTAATGATGAAGGGCGAGCTCCCGGCCGGGGAGGCAACGGAGCTATCCTGGGGTCCAAAAAACTCAAGGCCATCGCCGTGCGGGGAAACGGCACCTTTCCCATACGTGACCTGGAAACCTACAATGCCCTTTGCAAGAAGATTGCCAAGGATAATGGTACATCCCCGGCTGTCGCAGCCATGCGGGAATACGGCACTGCCCAGGTCTTAGACAATCTCTGGTCCATGGGTGACATTCCCGTCAAGAACTGGCAGCTCGGCATCTGGGAAGAAGGTTGTAAAAACCTCGGGGGCAAGAAGATGAAGGAAACCATCCTCGTCCCCCATACCGCTTGCTACCGTTGCACCCTGGGCTGCTCCCGGTGGGTGAAGATTGAAGAAGGGCCCTACAAGATGGACGGTCCAGGCCCCGAGTATGAAACCCTGGCGGCCATGGGGACGATGTGCCTCATCGACAACCTGAACGCCGTTTCTTATGCCAACGATCTCTGCAACCGCTACGGAATTGACACCATCTCGACCGGCGTGGCCATTGCCTTCGCCATGGAAGCCTATGAAAAGGGGCTGATCCGGAAAGAGGACACCGGGGGCATCGAGCTGAAGTGGGGAGACGAGAAGGCCATGCTCGCCATGGTGCACCAGATTGGGAAAAAGGAAAAGCTGGGTGCGCTTCTGGGCCAGGGGGTCAAACGGGCTGCCGAAAAATTAGGGGGAGATTCCTGGAAATACGCCGTTCATGTGAAGGGGATGGAGACTCCCATGCACGACCCGCGCACTTTCTACAGCATGGGATTAACCTACGCCGTGGGACCCCGGGGAGCCTGCCACCTCCATGGCCATGCGCCTCTTTGGGAGGGGGTCCAGGATCCGCTGCCGGAATGGGGCCTCAAGGGGACCTATCCGAATTTCGTAAGCGAAGGGAAAGGAAACTTGGTGAAACTCTCGCAGGATTACACCGCAGTCGTGAATTCCATGGTTTCCTGCTATTTTGTGACTTTCATCCTGAAACCCTCAGACCTGGCCGCGGTTCTCGCTGCGGCTACGGGAACGAAGTACACCGCCAAGAGCCTGTTGAAAGTAGGAGAACGCATCATGGCTCTCCACCGGGCCTACAACAACCTTTGCGGGGTTACTCGCAAGGATGATGTCCTGGCCCCCCGCGCGCTGGAGCCCACCAAAGAAGGGGGCAATGCCGGTAAAGTTCCCGACATGGAGGTCATGCTCAAAGAGTTTTACAAGGCCAGCGGCTGGACTCCCAGCGGCAAGCCTTCGCGAAAGACGCTCGAATCCCTCGGGCTTCAGGATGTTGCCCGGGATCTCTACGGGCCCAAAAGAAAGTAAAAGAATCCATCTCCACCCTCGCGGTTTCCCTGCGCAAGGACCTGCCCGTCTATTTTTCCGCATTCAAAATATGGGGGGCGATTCATGAATCGCCCCTACATTACTTGATTTACAATTCGCTCGTTCCTCGTTACTATTTACCTGTATGGAAACCTCTGCATTCAACGATTTAAGTCCGTTGCAAATGAAATTGTGCCCCAAAGGGCAACAATTTTTTGTTCCTGTCGTAGGAGCGACCGGCCGGTCGCCCCTGCAGTCAAACGAAGAATAAGGCCTCTTTGGGTCCGGCAACGCCGGGTTAGGTATTTATCCTTATGAATAAAAAGCGGACGGCCCATGGAAAATCTTTCCTCTATCCGACGGGAAAGCTGCCCTTGGAGGACCTGTCCAGGCTTCTTGCCCGCTACACCCAGAAGGACCCGCGGATCGTGGTCATGCCGGGGATTGGAAGAGATGCCACGGTCATTTCTTTCTCCGATAAATATCTTGTAGCCAAGACTGACCCCATCACTTTTGCCACTGACCAGATCGGCTATTATGCGGTCAACATCAATGCGAATGACATCGCGGCCATGGGAGGAATCCCCCGCTGGTTTCTGGTGACCCTTCTTTTACCGGAGGGAAAAACCGGCCCCGCCGATGTAGAAGATATCTTCGCCCAGCTCGCGGGAGCCTGTAAGGAACTGGGGGTCGTTCTTTGCGGAGGGCACACGGAAATCACCCATGGACTCGACCGTCCCATCGTGGTGGGGCAGATGCTGGGCGAGGTGGAGAAGGGGAAACTGGTTTCTCCCGATAAAATCCGCGCGGGGGACGAAATCCTTCTTACCAAGGGAATCGCCATAGAGGGAACAGCTCTTATCGCTCGCGAGAGGAAAGGAATGGAGGGCCTCCTGGGTGAGGACGAAATAAAGAGATGCCAGCATCTTCTTAAAAACCCGGGGATCAGCGTGGTTCGAGAAGCCCGGATTGCCAATGAGGTAACCGAAGTCCATGCCATGCACGATCCTACGGAAGGGGGGTTAGCCACCGGACTCCAGGAACTGGCCGCGGCTGCTAGCATGGGAATGTTGGTGGAGATGGAAAAAATAACCTTCTTCCCGGAGACTCAGATTTTGTGTCAGAAACTCAAATTGGATCCCCTGGGACTATTAGCGTCTGGGGCGCTCTTGATTGCGGTGGCAGCGGGGGAGTCAGAAAAAGTAATTACGGCCCTCAAGATAGAAGGAATTTCTGCATCGATCATCGGAAAGATTTGGGAGCGGGAGAAGGGAGTGAAGCTGCTGAAAGAGGGGAGGATCAAAGATATGCCTTCTTTCGACCGGGATGAAGTGGCGCGGCTATTTGAAGGGAGAGAAGGATGAGCCCGATTCAGACCAGGTATAAGAATAAAAAATTCGTCAAGGAGAGGGTCGAGCTGGACGGCCATGCTTATGAGAATTGTGAGTTTGAAGGTTGCCTGATTATTCTGGAAAGAGGAGAAACTGAGATCAAAGGCTCCACTTTTAACCATTGCCGCTTGATGCTTCTTGGACAGGCACTGCATATTGCCAAGATCCTTCAACTCTTTATTGGGGATAAACCATTGAAGGTGCTCGATTTCGCCGAGCCGGGAATTTTCGGGGAAAGAAAAACATTAGCCAAAGAGAACACAGAGGGGACAGAGAGATCAAAATAATGACAAAAATTGCTTGATTTTTCTGATTGAAAATATTTTTGGATCATCTCCAAATTAATGGTACGAATATTCTGCGAAGGCCTGACAAGGTCGCGGAAGGAAAGGCAGATTGCGCCGCAGGCATCGGCGGGATATCCGCTTCCCATAAACCCCTGCTTGCCTTCCGCAAAGCGGAGCGGGGGCGGGGAAAGAAAGCTTCCATGAAAGGGCTGAACACTCCCGCCTGTAGGGGCGATTCATGAATCGCCCCTACAGGAGAGATATGGGCCTCATGATTGCAAGCAATATGGCTTTCCTTCCGCGACCCTGAAATCACTCGACATTCAGAATATGTCAGTTCCTAGGCCCGCAACTAATTTGGAAATGATCCGTATTTTTAATCTCTGGGCCCTCTGTGGCGAAGGATAATAAAAATGATCGTTAAAACCTATTGCGCCCGGATGGACCACGGTGGGTGTGGTCTTCTGGTCCACGTGGAAGATGGAAGGATTATCCGAATTGAGGGCGACCCGGATTCTCCCCTCAACCGGGGGACCATCTGCGCCAAAGGGGTGGCTCAAATTGAACGACTCAACCATCCCGACCGGCTGCGCCATCCTTTAAAGAGGGTGGGCGCGAGGGGAGAAGGGAAGTGGGAACGCATCTCCTGGGATGAAGCCCTCACCACACTTTCCCAAGGAATCAAGGAAAAAATCCAGCAGGGGGACGAGCGAAGCATTGCTTTTGCTCAGGGTACTCCCAAAGGTCTCGAGCTTTACATGATGATCCGCCTGGCCAACCTGCTCAAGGTTCCCACCGTTGTAACTCCGGGGTCCATCTGCCACATGCCCCGGGAGACCGCCTCCGTGATTACCTGTGGTTTCTTTCCAGTACCGGATTATGACCATCCTCCGGCACTGGTTTTGGTCTGGGGAAGTAATCTCTTCCAGACCAATGAAGAGGGAGTCATTGGGTCTCAACTGCGGAGGGCGCTGGACCGGGGGGCGAAATTAATTGCCATCGACCCGAGGAAGACGCTCCTGGCTTCCAAGGCAGATCTCTGGCTCCAGCCCAGGCCGGGCACAGACCTCGCCCTGGCCATTGGGATGCTGAAGGTGATCGTGGAAGAGGGCCTCTACGACCGGGAATTTGTGGAAAAATGGACGGTAGGTTTTGAGGAGTTCAGGAAGCATTTGAAGGAATATTCTCTGGATCGATTGTCAGAGATCACCTGGGTTCCAGGGGAGAAGATCATCGAAGCCGGCCGCCTCTACGCCCAAACCCGGCCGGCCTGCATCCAGTGGGGCAACGCCATCGAGCACAACATCCACAGCCTGCAGAGTGCCAGGGCATTAATGATCTTGAAAGCGATCTCCGGAAACTTAGATTCACCGGGTGGCAATGTGAACCGCTCCTCTCCCGCCATTATGCGCCCGGGCGATTTCGTCCTCGGTAAGGGGTTCCCGGAAAAGAGGAATCAGCTCTTAGCCCCTGAATTCCGCCTGGCAGCTACGATGGGGTTTACTCCCAGTCAGGTGATCGTCAAAGCCATCCTCTCCGGAAAACCTCATCCCATCCGGATTCTGTACATCCAGGGGGGAAACCCTTTATTAAGTTATGCGAATGCCGGCGAAACTCTCCAGGCCTTGAAGAAGCTCGAATTCTTCGCCGTGGCCGAGATCTTTATGACCCCTACAGCTCAGCTAGCCGACTTGGTTCTTCCCACGGCTACCAATTTTGAGTTTGACGACATAGGGCATTATGGACTGCCTCATGGCTTTATTCTGGCCCGCCCAAAAGTGGTTGATCCCCCGGAAGAATGCTGGCCGGATTCTCTCATCCTGAACGAGCTGGGGAAGCGGATGGGGGCGGAAAAATTTTTCTGGCCCGACCTTCGTTCATGCCTGGATGCAGTGCTGAAACCTGCGGGGATGAGCTATGAGGAGTTTAAGAAGGTCGGTATGCTGAAGGGGGAGTGGACCTACAAAAGCTACGAGCAGGGTGGGTTCAACACCCCAACGAAGAAAGTGGAAATCTTTTGCTCCCGTTTGAAGGATTGGGGATATGACCCGCTACCGACTTATCGTGATCTGCCCAGTCCCTCGGCCGACGATCCCCAGATGACCCGGCGTTACCCGTTAATTCTGACCTCGGCCAAAGACCCCCATTACTTCCATTCCGCCTACCGGAACCTCCCTTTGCTGCGAAAGCTTTCCCCGGACCCGGTTGTTCTATTACACCCGCAAACGGCGGGAAACATGGGTATCCATGAGGGAGACTGGGTTACCATTGAAACGCAGCAAGGGGCAATTCGCCAGAAAGCAGCACTGACCCCTGACATTGACTCCAGAGTCGTAATGGCCGCCTATGGCTGGTGGTTTCCCGAGCGGAAGGACCTGGAGCTCAGCGGCTGGAAAGAATCGAACCTCAACGTTTTAACGGAGAATAACCCGCCTTATGAGCCGGCTATCGGTTCCACCAATTTAAGGGCTATTCCCTGCCGGGTTTACAGAGAGGATCGAGGATCGAGGAAAGAAAATTAAAGAGGGATTAGGGCCTAGCATCAGCTTTAGGCATTGAAATGAAAGACTGGATCAAGTTTGTAGGAACCGCCGGAGCCCGTTTTGTAGTCGCCAAGCAACTTCGTTCTTCGGGCGGCCTCTGGTTATCCCTTTAGGGGGTTAACCTGTACATGGACCCGGGGCCTGGAGCCCTCGTTCGCTGCCTTTCCAGCAAGCCCCGGCTCGACCCAACCAAATTGGATGGGATCCTCCTTTCCCACAAACACCTCGACCACTCCGGAGACATCAACGTCCTGATCGAGGCCATGACCGAGGGAGGATATCGACCCAAAGGAATTCTCTTTGCGCCCCTCGACGCTCTGGAGAACGATCCCGTGGTCTTCCGTTATGTCCGCAATTACCTGGAGAGAATCGAGGTTTTGGAAGAGAACAGAGATTATTCTCTGGGCGATCTGAAATTTTCCACGGCCAAAAAGCATTTTCATTCAGTAGAGACCTATGGGTTCAATTTTCACCTTCCTGAAGCTACCGTCTCTTACATAGCGGATACAAAATATCATCCTGATTTACTCTCCCAGTACCCCGGAGAATTGCAAATCATGAATGTGGTCCTCCTGGCAGAGAATCCCCAACGCCAGATTGACCATTTGTCCCTCGATGATGTTCGGCTCATTCTTAGAAAGACTAAAGCCAGAGTGGCAGTCATGACCCATTTCGGCATGCGCATGCTCGAGGCCAATCCCTCGGAGTTAGCGAACCGTTTGAGCGAGGAAACAGGAGTAAGAGTCATTGCGGCCCAGGATGGAATGACCCTGAAGGTTGATGAGCTTCTCAGAAGTGAATACTGACCTATTTCCCGCCCATGTATTCCAGAATGTGGAGCCCGGTCCCGGCTCGGTCCGTGATATAAATCAATCCGCGGGAATCAAGATCCACATCGTTGGTCTGAATCACCTTCTTCAGCCGGGGCTTGGTTTTATCCGTCGTTTCCGGAATATAATACCCTACTTCTTTGGGCTTAAAAGGATCTGCAATATCAACGATTCTTAATCCTGCGCTGAAATAAGCAATGTAGAGGAGTGAGCCCCCTATAATTTCCCCATCCTTTGTTTCCGCAAATTGATGCGGGCCAAAGCGGCCCCCTCTCTCACAGAAATCTCCATCCGGGACTTTGAAGGTAGCGATTGGTAGCGGGTTGGTTTCTTCTGTAGCATCGACAATGTACAACTGTTTTCTAATCTCCTGGCATTTGTACTGGGCGTCGTGGGCTTCTTCGACGACGGCGAGGAAATTCCGTATATCCCCAAAGCCTTTCGTGAAATTGGGAACCTTCATTCCGAAGAAGGGTGCCGTCGTGTGGATGCCCGAAAAGGGCGGGGAGAAATCCAGATGGGCGATCATCTTTGGATTGGGTTTGTCGGTGATATCTAGAATCACCATATCCCCTCCTTCAAGATAAGAGAGATAGGCCCTGTTTCCTGAGATTACTGGATGATGAAGACCGAGCTCGGCGCCTCGTGGGTCCTCAGGCCGTTGGCCGGGAAGCCCCCAGTTGGTCACGAAGGTTGGCTTTAACGGATTTTTGAGGTCGTAAATGATCAAATGCTGGCCCCGCCAGCCCGGCCATATTCCAGATAGGTAGGCATAACCAGTCTTGGCATCCCACCAGCTTTTATGGGCCGCCAGCAGAGGTCCTATCGTGGAAACAAGTTTGGGATTCAATCGGTCCGTAATGTCCCAGATTTCAAAGCCCGTAAACTCACGGGATTCTTGATTCCGCAATAAATAATCTTTTCCGTCAAAGAATTTCTCCACCACCTGGACGGCGCGGCTTTGGGCCCTCTTATAGCCCGGTATGTGCTTGACGATCTTGGGTTCCCTCGGGTTAGATACATCTATTATTGTCGTCCCATTGGGCTCAACCTTACCGGTCATAGGGTTCATTTCATCCCCCTTATGGTGGCCAACGTAGGCATAATTTCCTTTTAGGGTCACCTGTATAAGGTTTCCCGTCCCTGCAGGTCGCTATGCCCTATTAACCGCACATTCTGAGCATCGGCAGCATAAACTTGAGCTGATAGAAACGAGAGTCCGAAAAGTATTCCCCCAATAAAAAGGACTATGTCGTTCATTGCAGACCTCCCCCCGGGTAAAGGGCATACCCGAATTCGGCTCAATCTTTCTCCTCCATGATTATCGCACATCATAATTGGGTTGAAAGAAGAAAATCAGAGTGCCCGATTGGGGCACGGGATTTCTTCTCAAATACTACAGAAAAAGCTATTATGGTAATGGGTTCATATTTTTGAGCAGGAAGAGAGGAGGAAAAAATGATGGTCAGCAAGAGAATTCTTATTTTTCTGGGAAGCCCGAGGAAAGAAGGGAATAGCAGCATCCTGGCGAAACAAGTTGCTGCGGGCGCCGAGGCCGTGGGAGCGAAAGTAGAAAGCTTCTATCTGCAGGACATGGATATCAAACCCTGCGACGCCTGCGAGGCCTGCCGTGATAAATCTGAAACAGATTGCATTCTAGATGATGATATGAGGGGGTTATTCCCGAAACTCCGGCAGGCCGATGTCATTGTGATCGCCAGCCCCATCTATTGGTTTACCGTCTCCGCGCAAACTAAATTATTCATGGACCGCTGGTATGCGCTGGGAGGCCCGGAGGGGCACTCTTTCAAAGGAAAGAGGTTTGGAATTGCACTGACCTATGCTGACACGGACCCTTTCACCTCGGGAGCCGTCAACGCCCTGCGAACCTTCCAAGACGCCTTGAATTACGTGGGAGCAAGCACGATTGGAATGGTCTACGGAAGTGCCTGGGAGGCCGGAGAGATAAAGAAGAATCAGGAATTAATGAAAAAAGCCTACGAATTGGGAAAACAGCTGGCGGCTGATTAACCGCTTTAAAGCGTTACTTGCGTTTCTCGGGTTCATTGCGTTAACGCAATGAACGCTATAAACCCTGATCCCGTTGATAAGAAAGGAAATTCCTTAAGGCCCGGGCGGCCCGGTCAAGGGATTTAAACACTGGGAATCCGGCCGCCTGGTAGGCATCCCTTTCCCGGCGCCATTCGATTTCCAGGTCGATCATTTGGCCATCGGTCACGATATCCGGCAAAATCATGATGATCGCCTTCCGGTATTTCTCCCTGACCTCTTGGCAAGCCTTAAGAAGCTCAGGCTGGAAGCTGAATTGCGACAGAGGCCGGTCGTCCATCCTCTCCCGGTGGCGCCGCTGATAGAGAATGTAGAAGAGGATTTGAATAACCATCAAGGTATCAATTCCCCCGTCTTCCCCGCCAGCCTCCATCACCTTGCGCAGCATGGAGGGAGGAATCATGGGATTACCAAGGTCTACAGGGTTTTTCAGGCTGTTGCCCACGGGAGGGAACGAGGCTTTCAGTTTTTGCAGAATGGGCGGAGCCAAGGGGGGAACCGAGAGCCCCAGCCGGTCCAGGGAGTCAGAAGCGGCCACGCCGATGGCCCCTCCCCCTCCCATCAACGCCACTCTCGGGCCAGCGTTGGATGGCAGGTAGAGAAAGGCGTAAATGGTATCGGTCAATTCTTCTGCACTCCCTACCTGGACCACGCCCGCCTGTTTCAGGGCCGAATTCCAGACGCCCTCGGACCCGCTGAGTGATCCGGTGTGACTCATTACTGCGCGGCTTCCCGTGGCAGTTAAACCGGCCTTCCAGAGAATCACCGGTTTTTTCTTCTTCTTATTTTTCAGAATCGACAAAAACCTCGGCCCATCCTCTACTCCCTCAAGGTAGCCTGCGATGATTCTGGTTTTTTCGTCGGCAAAGAAATATTCCAGGAGGTCGCAGGCAGCCACATCACAGCCGTTGCCGTAGCTGACCATCTTGCTGAAATGGATGCCCAACCCTTTGGCGATCTGGCCGAGGTCGGCGCAGAGCCCGCCGCTCTGGGAGAGAAAACCGACAGGCCCTGTCCCCCGGGAAAAATTTTGTCCGGGAAGAATGGTCAGCCCACTCTCCGGACAATAAATCCCGAAGCAGTTGGGACCCAGGATGCGGATTCCCCGCTTGGCGATCTGGGCGATCTCATCTTCCATCCTCTTACCTTCGGGGGTCCCTGTTTCTCTAAACCCAGAGGTCAAGATTTCAGCCCCCTTCACCTCTTTTAGGAGACACTCTTCCAGCGCTCCGGTCACTGTAGAGGCTGGAATGGTCAGGATAGCGAAATCCACCTTCCCGGGAATCTCTTTCATAGACTTATAGGCCTTTAACCCGTTTATCTCTCTCCCTTCGTTATTGACCGGGTAGATCTTTCCCTCATAGCCGATCTCCATGATCGCGCTTAATATAATGTTGCCGAACTTGGCCGGCTCTGCGGAAGCGCCAATGACGGCAATGGAACGAGGATAAAAAAGAGGCTCAAAGG
>Ga0187854_10001160_pt1 | contig 26854 bp, 31 predicted proteins | sample June2016WEW_6_15_FD_132445 | JGI IMG/M metagenome (GOLD analysis project Ga0187854, IMG submission 132445) | Peatland microbial communities from SPRUCE experiment site at the Marcell Experimental Forest, Minnesota, USA - June2016WEW_6_150 | ecosystem: Environmental > Terrestrial > Soil >...
CAGTTCTGTCCACTTTTCCACAGCTTCCCCGCTATGAAAGGAGATGGTGATCAGATCACTCAATACACAAGAAAGCTACACTAAATTCAAAAAATGATTGTCTCAAACTATTGACACATTCCGGAACTCCTCGATAATTTTTATATCTTCAGTTTTGCTAGCATCTAATTTTTCTCCTGTTTGCTTTTCGTAACTCTTCACTAAGCTCGCGATGCGGCCATTGTAAGCGTTATATACAAGATACTGGAGGTCGATTTCGTAGACAGGTAGCTTTCGTCTGCTATTCTTGTACCATACCTCTTTTGATCCGTATGGAGTCTTCTCTGCAACCAAATTTGACAAATATTCAATCCTTTGTTTTTGATTCATTTTTCCTCTCCATTCGCTACTGAACAGACTTTATTAATTGCGTATAAAGCCATTACTTGCTTTTTAGGAACAGATTTCTTCCTAAAAGGTGTTTTCCCGTCTTGAATGAAGTTCGGCTCTTTTATTTCAATTGCTTCAATAAATTTTCCAATAGTGTCGACCAGTTCTACAGGCTCAATATATTTTCCATTACTGTGTTGAGTCTCGTACATACCCTGTAATATTTCAGCACTTGCAATTTTTCCGGAAAAACCATTGTTAATTATGTCAATAAATTTGGGGCCTTCCTCAAAACTTAGAATAATGGGCTCCAGCTTTTTGAAGTATCCATCAGGAAAGGTCTGAATAGGAAATCCTGCACCTGTACCATATTGAATCGATGTTATCCACTTTCCTAGATTTTTATCATTCTTTTCAATATCATAATTGGATAATGTTACGGTTAAATTCCCATGCTTGAACGGATGTCTCCTAAACCTTGATCCTTGTTTTCTTTTAGGAGGATTATTAAATTGTTTGCACTTAAATGTGTTAAGGTTTTCTACATTATTTAGTGAACCTAGATTAGTTATCACCATCGGCTGGATAATCTTCTCAAGTTTTAATTCTTCCTTGACAACCTTCGCGAATGCTCTACTGACAGGAGGGCAAACTGCATTGCCTACCAATTTCCACTTGCCACCTTCTGATCCCAAAAATTGAAATGAGAATGGAAAACCCATTAGTGTAGCCGCTTCTCTGATTGTTGGAGTTCTATACTCGCCATCCTCAATTCTTTCATCCTCTGAGCGAAAGATAATCGATTCACGTGAGTTTCCAATCTTGGTCGCCGTAATAGTCCTGCTTGGTCGATCTTCTCGTTCTGGAAAAGACATTGGGCCCATGTACGGATGATTTGTCTTAAGGAATTTTGAACCCTTCCAATCACAGGCGTACAAACCTGTATCGTAAAACTGATCAATTAACTCTATTTGTTTGATTTTGATATTTGAATATAGAGGGTCAGTAATATAGTCTTCTGATTGATTGGAGTTTGGTTTCGGGAGATTTTTCTTTATATATCCTAAGGTTATATGTGCTGGTAGATTTCCGACTAATTCAGGGGATTGATGCGTCTTTTCTGGTATTGAATGTTTCTTCGTTATTATTTCACCCGTGAAAACCCTTATTCGAGTTTGGGGAACACCGTAATCTGCAGAGTTAATAACGGATCTATTCTCTTCGAGATTAATTGCAATAGATTTAGGGTTAAGACCTTGATCCAAGGCCCATTTCTTCAATCCCAATTTTTCAAAACTATATTCCTTGGGAAGATGGATCTTAGAATTAGTTACATTTTCCATAAACCAAGCATTAAGCTTGGATTGCGATTTATGCTTCTTTACAGCAACAATTCTCAGGAATATCTTTGTAAGCTTGAGTCCCATCGATTTATCGGCTTTTCCAGACTTGTTAGAAGTAGAAAAACTCACACAAGGTGGACTTCCGATTATCACATCAGTATCTGGCAACGCTTCGATTTTCTTAATTGAGGTCTCGAACTCCAAGATATTAATGGGCTTGCATTGAAGCCCAAAATTGTAATTGAATGTGTCAACTGCAGGTTTCCAACAATCGATTCCAGCAATAATCTCGAACCCTTGTTGTCTGAATCCCTCAGAGAATCCTCCTGCGCCGCAAAAGATATCAATTACAGTAAGCCTACTCATTTACTCCTCATTCGGTTGTCGGATATTAATTCTTTTACACGTATGACCGATTGTTGCGGATCCTTTTTCAATTGGCATTCCCATATCGTCAATACTTTCCAGCCATATTGTTCTAGTTCCGAAATTTTCTCTTTGTCACGAAGCACATTATTACTGAATTTCTTCTTCCAAAAAGCTTTATGAGATTTTGGAAGACTAGGGCGGCAATATGGGCATCTATGCCAAAAGCATCCGTTTACAAATATTGCGATCTTTCTTCCCGGAAATGCGATGTCAGGCCGCCCGGGGGCTTTTTTCCAATTTAATCTGTAGCCTTTAATTCCTTCTTTCCAAAGAGCTCTTCGTAGAGATAGTTCCGGATGCGTACCTTTTGCCCTGTTCGCACTCATAACCCTAGATGTAATTTCTTTATCTGGAATAGGAGCTCTTCCATCCCGTAAATAGAAATGTTCCATGATTTTAAAAGGCCTTGAAAACCTCAACAAATCAATACTTTGTCAATCATTATTAAGATACAATGGCCGAATAATTGGATGCCGTTTTGGATAATTGCATTGATGTTCCCTAATCAATCATACAAAAAAACCCCGTATAAGAAGCTCCCCAAAATAGGGACCCGAAAAAGTAGATACCTTATTTTACTTCGAAACCAGCCTTGATGTACATGCGAAGGGATTACGAATCCAAGTCTTTCCGAATTTCTCAACCCTTTCTTATTCCCTCCTACCATCCCTGCAATAATACTTTTGCCCCTTGCTTCCTTCTTTCCCTGAATATATATTGATTCTGGTGCGGCATCACCAGAAATTGAAGCAAGGGGTGCTCACTTTTCTTCCTTCCATCACTGCATTAATTTCTTTGCCCTCTGCCTTTCCCTGGTGTTCTTCCTGGGGACTATGAGTCGATGCATGCTCAGGAGGCAAAATGGATAAGGAATAAGAATGTTCGATTTGTGGAAAAATCAATCGCGCTGAAGATAAATGATGTATCGAATACTACCAAGATCGCGAATATGCTTAAATCAAGCCAATTAAGCTTTGGCAATATTGGCCTCCAAAAACAAATAAAACTGAAGAAGAGGAAGATGAGCAAGACAACTGAGGAAATTCATGAGTTTATTGCTAAAGATTGTTAGGGGTGCGTAAGTATATATCCACGAATAGAGAAATTTCAAGAAGTGGACTTGCTACAATCTCACCAACAAAAACCCTTCCTTGAAATTGCGGGGATTAGTTGTTATATAGCTGTCTGTGGCCAGAAGACAGGCCTTGGCGTGAAGAGGAACAATTCCCTTATGGAACATGAAAAAGTGCGCTGCAGGCGGCCACAATGACACTGATCAGTATCAGGGCGGCCATGATCTGGATAGTGGTATTCATGCTATGTAAAAACTTGATCTCTTGCTCTTGGTTTCTTTGGATTACGGTGAGCCAATCCGATAACCATTTGTGTTCGTCGTGGCTCAATCCATTTTCCATTTTCTCCGGTGAAATGTTCTTGGCTTCTTCAGTCATAATTAATCCTATCGTTTGAGTGCAAAAAAAAAGAGTAAAAAGAATCAATTCTTCAAGGAATCATTTATGAGGGCGGGATTGAATAGGCAGATTATTTAAACCGTGCATCTTCGATCTGCATGTTACATTGGGTTCCTTCATCATTCGGGTCATTTACCATGACCGAAAAGGTAGAAGTGGAATTTTTATATAATATATCCGAATCTATAAAACTTATATTTGTATTAACAACAGTTCCGTCACCTCTTTCGACCGTTCCTCGTATTTCAACGAATTGAAGATCATAGACGTTGCTCAAATTCTGAATTTTTCCTGTTATCGTCATAATGCCATACTCCGTGCTGCAACTCAATGAACCAGAAACCAACCTTACTAAATCCTTTGCATAAACGATAGTTGCGACGGTAGGGACGCCGCCCGTTCCTCCTCCACCTCCACCACCAATCCCGCTTATTCTAGCGACAATACCAGAAATAATACAAATCATTATCAATAAAAACACCACTGTCAGTAAGATATATAATAATGTATGTTTATTTTTTTTCTGTGGCTCGGATTTTTGAGGAAAAACCAGTTTATGTGGGTTCAATTCTCGCCCGCAAAAACGGCAAACAATTGCATCATCCTGGATTTCTTCAGCGCAATAAGGGCATTTTTTCATTTTATCTGTTCCTTCAGGTTGGGACGCAATAGGAGCTATAGGTCTAACTTCCATCCCCATCAATTCATTGTATCTTTGTTTTGCCTGTTCAAGGTTGGGGTTGATTCTTAGAATTTGCTTTAAACATTTTATCCGCTCAGTGTTATTCAAACAAACATCATAAAACCAGCTCCATGTCCGAATGTCATCGGGTGCCGATCGAATTGCTGCATCCAATAATTTGCGTGCTTCTTCAGTATTTCCGGCTTTAACTGCTGCAATTCCTTGTGAAAGATAATCATCAGTCATTCTATTACCTCCTTCGATTTGCATAATCATTATCGCGCATTTTTGGCGCGTGCGTGATACCCAAAACAAAACCCCGCCCGGTTTGGGCGGGGGATTGGTTTATTTATCCACCAGAATTCACAGGAAGAACGGTTGTCTTTTTAAGAATTGTTATTCCAAAGAAAAATAGAATGGGCCTATTACCATCAATGGATGGGAATCGTCAGTAAATACCTGTAACATAACCCAACCTGTTGTATGTCCAGGCGCCACATAGTTAGCACTCAATAATGGATATTGATCGCACTGGAAGCATATATTTGCCATAAATTCCTGTGGACTCAATTGTCCATCAGACATAGACTGGAAATTGGTGCTATCGATTTTATAAGATGAACCAGACGTTACGCTGGTTATATTTATATCTACCTTCACGAAAATAAATTGCATACCTGACGGCAGACTCACGCCTGGAAAATTGCTAGTAGCATAAGCATCCACTTGTGGCCCACGGGCAACCTGCAATACCGTGACAGTGAAATCAACTTCTCCTGGATTGTTTACCATCATGGATGAGGCGGTCATCATGGGATATGGATTAAGCATTGAACCTAGCCCGACTGTTGCTATAGGTGCTATTGTCGCCGTAGGCCATGGAGTAATTGTGGGTCGAGGCGTTATTGTTGGATAAGCTGTTTGGGTTGGAACTTTTGTCCATACGGCTTGTGTTTGGGCAATAGCTGTTTGGATTGCTTGCGAAGACGGAGCACAGGCAACCAATAGGCAGACAACTAAGATTAATGCGAGTGATCTAACGTTGACCATTTATTTATCCTCTTTCGAGCAGTAAAATGTATCCGATGAGAGAATCGATTATATGTGGAAAAATAATCTAATCGCATGATATAAAGAATAGAAAAGAATTGAAAAATACAACATATCAAGTGCGAAGCTGTGCGTGATTTTAAATTTCAGTATGGGTCTTCCCAAAAAGGGAATTCTTATTCTTCGTTTGTCGTTAACTGGATTGTAATCTTTGTAACCTTTTATTTCATCCTTTTCGTTGACGATTATTCTGAATATTGTGGTGAAACTTGGGTCCGTATAATAACCTTCTTTGTCCTCGCTGTAATGCCATTTTTTAACAATTTGCTTTGTCTCAACTTCGAGTTCGTTTTTAAGAATACGATTTCTGAGTTCAATTATATATAATGCAATTGTGATGAGGCACAGTAAAATATATTTTCCTAAAGATGGCGTTCCCGATAAGATTAATGCCACAGCAGCCAAAAAGAAACCTAAGGTCGTGAAGCGAAAAGTGACAACTGAGTTAATGTATGCCAATAGAGAATTATATATAACCGGAAGATTTTCCGGCTTGTCCGAATCCTCGTCCTTTGCCTGTTCTGAATTTTTATCTTCTGCCATTAATCACCCTTCTACTATGTTTTCATTATAGCGAAATAATAGGCAATACGCAACTATTGCGACTTGGAAAAATTGCCGTAAATTTTCTTACCACCATATTACGTTTGTAGTATTAGTCATATCGGCAAGCGTACCCCATCCCGTCGCAAGGCGGCGTTAGGCTTCTTGAAGAATTAGCTTCACTACTAGCGAAAATAATAAGCAATGTCTTAGCTGGTCAAGAGATGGCAACGACGGGCTGGCTATCTGGTATGTTAGGAACCTAATACTAATATTAATTTAGGCAAGGGACGGCTAAACTCCACCCCTTCAGGTATCTAATCCATTTCGATCTCTGAAAATTTATCCAATTGATAGAGTGTGAGTGTCATAAGAACCCCTAGTACCATATACACTTTCATCAGCATTTCCATCCCTAAGTTAGTCTATTGCTGCATTAGCTTGCATGAAATGACCAGCGATGCAAAATGATTGATCTCTCAAGTAGCGATGCTGCATGGTGCTTGTGCGGGCAGGTCCACTCGATCTGTTGACCAGGTAAGAGAAAGTGTGACGGAGCTCCTAAATGAATTCGGAAAACTGTTGTCTGGTCCGAAATATTGGTATCGTTTTCTGGATTTTCTCTCGATGATTGGTATCACTTTCCTAAAAGGAGGGACTATAATTATCTATTTCCTCCTATTATTAAATTCTATTTATTCCATGCACAAATATAACACGGCAATGATGTGAAGTTTCCACCAATACCAATATACATGTGTCTTACCAGCGCATGTTGCTCTTGCCTTCCTTCTCGATAAAGGCATCAATTTCCTTAGTAATCTTCCTCATTTTCATCCTCGTCATCTTCTTCCACCTCATCATTCTTTTCGGTTGTTTTTGGCAACCATTGTGGATTAACAGGCTTTATTTCCACATCGGCACGATCTTGGTAGCATTCAATACAGAATGGATCTTCGTCAAGATTTATTTTGCCACAAATAGAGCATTCCCATTCACCAGCCATTTTTGCCTTCCTTTTATGTTAAAATTAAAGCATGACTAAAAAAGAATTGATAAGAATCAGCATCATGGATGTATATAGATTAATGCAATTCCAAGGAATTAGCAAGCGCGAAGCCTGCGAAAGACTTGGCTATAGCTGGCCTACGCTGATGCGGTGGCAGCGCGAACATCCTGAAGTATTACAAGAACTGCAAGAGGGGCAAAAGGAAATTCTTCAAGCCAATCTCTTGCAGTTGAATGCCGCATACCAAGAGATTATAAATAAACTTGTAGAAGCTGCGGCTAAGGTGGAAGATGTAGGCGAATTACTTTCTCTTGAATTGCGCTTGCGCTCTATGATCGGTGATGCAAATGCATCAGGTGGTACCAGAAGCGAACAGGATATCAATGCCGCCAAATTCCTAAATGGTATACAACAAGTACCAGGTATATCCAAGATCACACGCACCACCGAAACTATCAACTTCAATGAAGATGGCAGTGTCATTGAGGGCGAGGTCAAGGACCTAGTTCCTTCCAATGATCAGACATAAAATGTTCAGCATGTGTGCATACTGATTTGTATACAGGTTAAGGTTTTCAGGAACGGTGAGGGGGTTATGTATCTAAATGGCAGCGCGCCTTGAATCAGCAAGTGCAGAATCCTAAATGTATAGCATGATTGTTATATAATATCTTGAGCTAGTGGATTTTTCCTTTTCAAAATGTTGAAGGCTGGTGAAATGTGAAAAGTATTGTTTGGGACATAAGTAAACGCTTGGTCGTACCTTTTGATGCCGAGAAAGAACATAGCATGAAGCTGACGGCTGCTGTTCTGGCGCGATTTCACATTCAATATCTGAAAGAAAATGGAGATTTACCATCCATTGATTACAACCTATCTGCTCCTTATCCTATGTGTGGGAATTCTATTTATAGGCTGCGTGGTGCTGACATTACCTTGACCCCCGACGAACAGATTATGTATGATTACCTGATCAAGTCAGGCCATTTCATCTAGTTTCTAAACTGGAGAATCGGGAGGAAGGATGGAATTCTTGCGAAAGTGAACATTATTAGGGGCAAAAAATGTATCATCATTAATTTTATTCCTCCTGATGATCAAATTCTCGCATTTTTTTGGTAGGAAATGACGGTTGAAGTATTCGATGAAGAACCAATATTTCGGTGACGTTAATGATTATAAAAAATACGGGTTGTTGCGCTTGCTCTCAAACAATGGAGGTAAAAAGATTGCCGTTTGCTGGATGCTAACGGCTGATGATGGGCGAACAGATGGCAAGCTTATTTACTATCTCAACGATCCTGGCAAATGGGAAAAGTATGATTCTCAACTTTTCAACTTATTAAGACCCTGCCTCTATGATCCGAACAAGCGCAATGTATCCAGAACTGCAGAAACCAAAATTGTGCCTGGTGCCAAATATTACCCAAAGCTATTAACTGATGTAGCTACTGATCGTGAACGCTACTTCCAGGAATTCATGACTATGGCTCAAACTTGTGATTTGAGCTTCTTCGATCCGGATAACGGTCTGGAAGTAAAATCCATGCCCATCGGACGACGGAATTCAAGAAAGTATCTATATTGGCATGAGTTAAAACAGGTTTGGGGGATAGGTCAATCGGTATTACTTTATCAACATTTTCCACGTGTTGAACACCAGAAATTTATTGAGACATTGGTGGATAAGGTGTGTCGGGTATTGGATGTATCGAATGTTATTTATTATCAAACCAATCATGTTGTATTTTTGCTAATTCCACGGCCGGGGGATGAAGCATATTATCTTCAGCAGAGTCAGTTTGTAAAAAAGAACTGGGAAAGGCAAATACAATATGGAATTAGTGGGGACAAATCTAACGGAAAGCAGCATAAATATGACCTACTTTAATAATTGATTCAAAACCTTCCCAAATCAGAAATTCTCTTGCATTCTAGCGTCGTATGCAAAGAGTTGCCGAAAGTTCCCCAAATTCCCTGCGGGAGTTGTAAGGCCTATTAGTGTGGGGGTGAAAAGTCGAAAAGTGAACATGGGGGGGGTCAAAACTGAATAGCCGTTCTGGCTTGCTCTGTCAGGGTATTCCCCTCGTCATCATCCAGAAGGCAGTGTGTCTGCATCTGAAAGTGTAGAACCTTAGAAGTGTAGAGGCATGGTCCTATTCACCCCCCCCCGAAAAAGCGAGATTTGTTATGTTTGGTTGCGCTATCGGTCAGGATCAGCGATAGGCTTCGGCAAGGCTCATCTGTTACCGCATCACCAGCGGCAGGTAGATCATCCAGCAAGTAGTAAAGGCTGTTGCCGTGTAATCTTGATTGCTTTGATCTGCCAATATGTTTGTATAGGAGCGATTGGTTGGTGAGAAGTTGAAGCATGGCTTGGAGGGTGTGACCATACCAGACCAGTTGTAGGATACAGAGAATAAATAATTCCCACTCCCATCTGCCGTGGCTGTTTTTGAAGTACCATCCGTGTATCTCAATGTCACCCCGACAACGCCAGCATTACCTGAGATGGTATAGGTAATGGCTGTGGTTGTGTAATTCTGGGCGGTTTGGTCCGCCAGAACATTAGTATAGGTGCGGTAAACCGGAGAGAAGGTGTAACCCGGTTTGGATGGTGTGACCATGCCGGACCAGTTGGGTGAAACTGTGAACGAGTAGTTTCCGCCTCCGTCGACTGTGGCAGTCTTGGCAGTGCCATCGGAATAACTCAAGGTTGCCCCACCCACTCCGGCGTTACCGGAAATGAGATATTGCACTAACTCAAAAGCGCCAATATCGCAGTGTGTGCCTTGAGGACGGGTAACACCGCGCTGGTCGGTGGTCGCGCAAGTGGCGTCGTTGCCTGCATCAATGGCTGCGCTACCCGCGCCGAGTGCCATTGTATAGGTAAAACCACCATTGTCCTGCAATGGACCTAGGATAGGGTCGGCATTGATAATGTTGGTACAGGTACCTCCAGATGGGCAACCACCCGCCACAATGTCATCAGTGAGGGTGATGGTACCCGAATCGTTATCAATTTCTGAATTGTTATTCCAGAAAATACTATCATCGATAATTGGGCTGCCGCCGTAGTTAGCTATTCCCCCTCCAATGGGAGCTGTGTTGCCATTGATAGTCAAGTTGATTAGTGTCGGGCTGCCACCACTGAAGTTGAATATACCGCCACCGATATCGGAGGCTGTGTTGGCACCGAAGGTTACATTCGTTAGTACCGGGATGCCAGTATTGTACATCCCACCTCCCCTTGTTGAAGAGTTGGTGTCGAAGGTCACATCTGTCAACGTTGAGTTGTTGTTGGTGTCCTGAATGTATATCCCACCACCATTACCATAGGCCCAGGTTGTCTTGTTTCTCTTGAAGGTCACATTCATCATTGTCAAGTGGCCGGATGTCCACATTCCTCCACCATCTCTTTCGGCTGAATTATCGCTGAAGTTCACGTTTATCATCGCTAGGTTGTAGCTTTCATTTTCCATCCCGCCACCTGAATTGCCGGACGAATTACCGGTAAAGGTCACATTGGTCAGCGTGGGACTACTTGCAGCTAGGGTTGAGTTTTCCATACCCCCTCCGTCGCCAATGGACGTATTACCGTTGAAGGCCACATTTGTAAGCGTCGGACTGCTTTCCCCTTTGTTGTACATTCCGCCTCCCCATGTAGCAGAGTTAGTGCTGAAGGTGACATACGTCAATGTCAAAATGTTACCAAATGATGAGGAGTCATTATAGCTGTATAGCCCACCCCCTGCCCCTTGCGGAAGCGCTTTGTTGTTGCTGAAGGTCACATGAGTCAGTGACACTTTGCTTCCGGAGTAGTAGGACAGATAGTTAAGCATTCCACCTCCAAAATCGTTGGAGGTATTGCCAGTGAAGGTCACATTGGACAACGTTGCGCTCCCGTTCTCGTTAACCATCCCACCGCCTGCGCCGGCCGAGTTGTCGCTGAAAGTCACGTTTGTCAGTGACGCGTTGTTAACAACGTAGTCAACCATCCCACCCCCACCTTGGGCCGAGTTGTAGCTAAAAGTCACATTGGTCAACGTCAAGCTGCTGCCTGTGTAATTGTATATCCCACCGCCATTATTGGTAGCCGAGTTTTTACTAAAGGTCACATTGGTCAGCGTTGCATTGCTGCCTGTGTTATTGTATATCCCGCCGCCACTATTGGATGCTGTGTTGGAGGTGAAGGTCACATTGACCAGTGCTAGATTGCTGCCTGAGTTATTGTATATCCCGCCGCCATTATTGGATGCTGTGTTGGAGGTGAAGATTAAGTTCGCCAGTGTCGGACTATTTCCTGTGTCGTTGTACATACCACCGCCATCATTGTTGGGATTAGAACCATTTGCGTTTCCAGAAATGATGGTAAAACCGTCCAACGCTGCAGTATTGTTCGTACCACTGCCTGTGACCACATGATAGGAATTATCACTATTATCGTTTATCGTGCCGATATCGCCGCTCAGGATGGTGACATTGTCCGTGGGATTGCGTTGGGTGCGTGCGGTCTCTGTTCCGAAAAATCCGCCATAGACAGCCACGCCGTTCTTCAGTTGGAAGGTGATGGTGCGGTCTGTTCCTGTGGTCGGCCTATATGTCCCTGCTGCCACCCAAATCTCATCCCCACTTACCGCACTGGTCAGCGCGGTTTGTAGGATACAGGCATTTACCCAGCTGGAACAATCACCACTGCCGCTCGCAGTTGGTTTGACGTAGAGTACTCCTGCAGCCTGCGCTGCTTGAAGTGGCATGGCCGCTAGCATGAAGACAATCATAACCAATATAGAGAAAAGGCAGGTGATTGACTTCGTGTTTAACATGGAAATCCTCGTTTAGGTTGGTGAATGAACCTAAAAAGATTATAGCTCGGGGAAAAAGCCCGAGTCAATAGGCGGAGGATTGTGTTCTATCAAGATGAGAAGAATGAACCCCGGGAGTTGTAAGCCCTTATAGTGAGGGGGATGAAAAGTCGGAAATGAACATAGGGGGCAATCAATCGAATAGCTGGTTCGGAAGCAATCCCTGGGATGACTTCGGCATCTTCCGTACCGCAGCGTGCCGTGCATCTGCAAGTGTAGAAGTGTAGAAGGCACGTCATCTTATCAACCCACCAGAAATGGTGGGATTTTTTGTTTAAGGAGGCACTATGAACGATAAGATCCAAATCCGAATCATCTGTCCGGCGTGCTCAGGTCATGTCTATCTTTCCGTGAGAAATGAGATTGGCAGTCCTGTCAGTAAGTACACCCGCCCTTCGCTCTGTTCGGCGTGTGGAGGCACCGGAAAGCAAACACAGTGGATCAGCAGCGTTGAGTATGCCAGCATGTTACTTGCATTCAAGGCAGAAAAGCAACCATGATCCCGTTCACTCATAACCTAGGGCTCGTCTTTCCTTTTGGAATGGCGAGCCCTTTTCGATTCCATAAAAGGAGAAATTAAGATGCAAACCGTTGATGTTATCACATCGGAATTCCAGTCCGATAAATTCTGTCCCCATCTCACAGAGTCACTTTTGCTAACGATGCCTTGCGACATTGCGCCATCGCTGAGAACCCGTGTATATAAACTGGCTTTCAGCGTTAGGCCGATCGTCATGGGGGTGTTCAGCGTTGGTGATTGTGTGGTTGATCGTTGGCGTGCTTCTTGCAGTTGTAAAGACTCTCGCATCCAGAAGCAGATTCATCTTGAAATCGTGAAGCCTTGCATTCATTTCTTGGCTGTTTACATGGCCGAGGGAATTGAAGCTTGGCATCCGATCAATGTTGAATCTATCCAGGTACCCACTATTCAGAAGTGGCATTGCCGATTATCTAGATTGCCTGGTGTATGGGAGTTCATTGAAGAAAGAAATGATGGTTGGTTGTGCTTCCTTTCTACAAATGGGGCACAAACCACATTCGCACCAATCGCTGATGTGATCCATTTTCAACCAATTTATGAGGTGAAACCATGAGCACAATTACTCGATCAATCTCGCTTGATATTAGCAATGCAACCTATATACGAGAGAAGGCTGCCCGCTTCAAAGAAGCTGCTGAAGCAGAAACACGTCCAGATGTTGCTGCCCGCTATTACAAACAGGTTGCTTTCCTTGAACATGAAGCGGATTTTCTGGAAGCCCGGGCCAAGCGCGTTTTAGATCAATATTCCGGGACGAATAATGCTGGCTTTCGGGATTACGTGACCGCAATGATGGAGGAGAACCATGAATACTAAAGCCTTTTACAAGGGTGACATTCAGGATGGCCTCATCATGCCCGAATGGGGCTCGAATGGCACAGATCTATGTCTTGATCATAGGCTTACCAATTCCGAAGCACGTGTCAATGCTGAAGTGAAGAAAGTTCTGGCATGTGTCATCCGGCAGGCGATTGTCAGGCCCTATCACGATTATTACTATTGGGTGGATTTCGGTCCTGGTGTTAGGCCTCAGTATCACATCGTCTCCCATGACTTCTTTTGCACCTGTGCATTGGAAGCAGATTGTGTAGCGGTGATTGCTGTAAGGATGTATCTGAAAGATGGGGGGGAACTTGCCAGGACGCCTCGCCCAGGCTATTTCCTAACCGTTCCGCATGTCTGCCCGATTTGCGGTTCGCGTGCCTACTACCAACCCAAGTTATCGTCCAAGAACCGTGGGATAGGCTGGGAGTGCCATAGAGGGGGGAAAAAGCATTACTGGCAGAATGAATTGGCAGCGCTTCAAGCCGCTTATGCAGCCAAGTGGAAAAGGCTGGAAATTGATCCATCTGCATTCAAGAAACTATCCACCTTCAGTTTTAAAGATGGATATGACCCAGACCACGATTAGATACCTTCCATTCCAGGCTGCACAATAGTCAATTCCCAATATTAATAACCGTATAACGGATTCTCAATCACCAGAGGCGGAGGAATTCCTATAGGAATTTTCTTCCGCCTCCGGATTTTTGCATAGAAAGGAACGATTATGGATATACAACTCAATTTCCCACCTGAATATAAGCCAAACAAGCTGAAAACGTTGCCCCTCAGGGATCAGCCTGCGTATCGGGTGGCATCCAATGCAAGTGGCTGCAATCTGGCCGAACTACTGGCAGCCGTTGTTGGCGGGTCTCAGCAGATCGAGATTGCAGAAGGTTTGCTCTCCCATTTCGGGGGAGACATTCAACGCATCTATAAGGCATCCGTAACAGAGATCGCCCAGGTGCATGGAATCGGTCAGCAAACGGCGGTACGCCTCAAGGCTGCACTGGCATTGGCGATAAGGCTGCATGAGCCAGTTGGAGAAAGGCCAGTGATCAATAGCCCTGCAGATGCGGCTGCCCTTGTCCAATATGAGATGTCCTTGCTTGAACAGGAGCACCTCCGAGTAATGCTCCTGGACACACGCAATCGGGTGCTGGACGTGGTTGAGATTTATTGTGGAAGTGTGAACAGCTCACAGATTCGAGTGGGAGAATTGTTCAAGCCTGCCATCCAGCGTATGGCCCCGGCGATCATTTGTATTCACAACCACCCAAGTCAAGATCCCACCCCAAGCCCTGATGATGTGTCGGTGACAAGAGCTATTGTGCAAGCCGGCAAACTACTGGACATCAGTTTGCTCGACCACTTGGTCATTGGGGGTAACAGATGGGTCAGCCTCAAGGAGCGCGGCTTGGGATTCGTTTAGAAAGTGAGGAAAACATGAAAAAAATAAATGAGTCCACTCAATTTGTGGAAAAAGTTGTAGGTGTGAGTTTCGAAGGTCGCCAAGCGATTGTTGTCCAGCTTAGCATCGGGGAGCAAGTAGTCCTGGTAAGGGATCCTTTGAATCCTTTCGACTCCCATGCAATAAAAGTGGAAACCCAAACTGGAGAGCAATTCGGCTTCCTGAATAAGGTTTTATCAGCCAGCTTGTCAGAACAGATGGACCTTTTAGGAACTCCGGTAACGGCTATTGTTCTGGAACTCATGGGGGGGTATTTCGAAGGCTCCAATATCGGTGTCCTAGTTGGGTTTTCCATGCCAGAGTACTAGCACGATCCAAATCAAATCAGGGCTGCCTTCAAACTGGAGGCAGCCCTCTTTTTTAGTAAAGGAGAAAATAACTATGTATAACTATTTCAAAAACTGCCAAAGCCTGGATGAGGCCCGCAGCTTATACCGGAAGCTTGCCCTTGAGAATCACCCGGACCATGGCGGCGACTTGCGTGTCATGCAGGAGATCAATCGCCAATGGGCAGAATACCAGGTGATTGGTGCCAAGATGGATGCACGCCAGCGCCAGGAAAAAGCCCATTCTGAGGGTAAGAAGTCAGCCGCAGATTACCATGACATTGACGAACTCGGCGAAATTCTTCGTATCAAAGTGGAGGCCCTTCTCAACATCAGCCCCGAATTGATTGTCGAAGTTTGCGGACTGTGGGTTTGGGTAACTGGCGAAACCAAAAAGCACTATACCTCCATAAAAGCCATCGAAGGTATGCGCTATGCATCCGATAAAGGAGCATGGTATTTTGCAGCTATCCCCAGTTTCAATCGCACCCGCCGTACTATGGAAGAAATCCGTCAGATGCACGGTAGTCAACGATTTAGTCGTGGCAACCAAGAAGAAGAAACCAACCGCCAGTCTTTACATGCATAAGTAGAAAACAAAATGACCGCCCAATTGATCGTCAAATGTAACGAATATCTGCAAGCTGTCCGTGAGTTTGCAGATCGTACTAACCAACACCAACCCCAGGAGTTTAAAAGCCGATTAGGACATTTTTTACAGAACGAGGTTTTAGTATACAGATTGGAAAGTTGAGCTGGATACCGATTTTGCTCCTTACTCGTTCTTCTGGATAGAGTATAACCCCATCGGCAAGCGAGGATTGATCGGAGGCCTGATCTATCATGGTCAGCACATTGGAGGAGGCAATGGAGGTGCGCCTGACTTTTCGGTGAATCTTATGCCCACGACTGGCTGGTGTATTCACACATAGGATAGGCAGAAACATTGCGTAATAGACGAAAACAGTAATGTAGATCCAGGTTTGTAGCTCAACCGATACCAGGTAGGTCCAGATAAAGAACTTGCCCGGTATTTAGGTTCGATTGAAGTTCGTTTATTCGTATACATCATTTCAAGGTATATTGGATAAGGCAATTTTTAATAGACAATTTAGCAAGCAATTCTGTTGATAGGTGGATGTGAACTTTTAATACGCCGTAAATTCCCTTGAAAATATAGAACATTTGTGGTATAATGGACCTAGTTGTAATTTTGATAGATGAAACGCCGCTATGGAGTAAAAGAGCGGCATATATAGACAGACCATATCAAGATTAAGTTCCCACAGTCACAATTAAAGGCTGTGGGGTGATATGTAACCTGATATATATGCCGCTCTTTCTATTTAATTATTAGAAGTGCCAGGAGATAAATTATGGAAACACAACTGATGAAACCAAATGATGTAGCTCGAATCCTTCAAATAAGCCGTGCCTTAGCGTACCGCTTGATGGCCCAGGGAGAAATTCCATCGGTTCGATTTGGAAGAACAGTCCGTGTATGTCCGGATGATCTTGAGGCATTTATTTCAAGGAATGCAGTCAATGTTCGAAATCCATCTACCTACGGCCTTTCAAGCTGATGGGATTATTGTGAAACTCCTTTAGGAAAAAATAGTAAGTAAGGTACAGGAGCTTAACATGATAATTACCCTAGAGTTGATAAATCCGAATGTAAGGCTTACTACTGTAAGCGTGGGCTTTGTGTGTACCGTATGTGGCAATACATGGGGAACTCGTTTGCTCAAAGACTATACCATTCCACTTGGCGCAGATAAATGTATGGAATGTGCCAAGAAAGATAATCACAGGACGGTGCTATATGATAACGTTAAATCAACCTAAAGCACCAAGATACTATAGAATATATCCGTGTTTGGTGATGTCATATGGCATAACGATCGCTACGGTTTTTGGATGTATGGAGAATTTTGCCCGTTACACTGGCGGTTTGTGTAGTGCATCGCAGAGCACAATTGCGAAAGAGACAGGTGTGAAGAGACAGACTGTAAATAAGGCAATTAAGGAACTGAAAGAGATTGGTTTGATTACAGACACCACTATCGACAAGGGCCAGCATCCTCACTGGTATGATGTACCAGAATTCGATGAGGAAAGATGGAGATTTACTTCGCGTGATCAGCCAGATGATTTTGAAATGAAAAAGCAGTAGTCACCTATGATGACTACTATAGTCATCTACGATGACACGATAATAATAATAAAGTACACATAGAGGACTTTATTGTCGTGTCACTTACGATGACTACAGAAACTTGAAATTAATGGGACTATAAGATAGGAAAGAACAGATAAGATTAGACATCTGCAATAACTAGAAGGTTGGCAAGTGAAGATATTAGTATATTGAGATGTAGTATGTTAAATACCGATGATGAATTAAGGGCTGCTGACCGTGAGCGAGTCAGCAGGCATCGAGAATAGCAAGCTGCGAAGAAACCTAATCCAGAAAGAATTGTGCAATTCATAACCACGTTCCGGTTGCCGGACGTGAGTATAAGGAGAACATTATGAACACCTTTCAATCAGCAGAGGTTGCTGATAATAGTTTGGTCGTTATCAATTATTCTTACAGGAGAACTACTTATGACCCGTCACAATAAAACAAATCTGTTGATAGCCTCAGCATTGGAAATTCTTACTGCTTACCATCCAATGACTGTAAGGCAGGTTTACTACCAGCTCGTTTCCAGTCAAGTCATAGAAAATAATCGCGGAGAATATCAAGCAGTCAGTAATGCAATTGTCCAGGGGCGCAGGGAAGGTCTTATACCATGGGAATGGGTGGAGGATAGACTAAGGCGTCCACGTTCTGTAACCATGTGGGACGATTTGCCCGATTTTGCAGACACTGCCGTTGCATCATATCGGCGCTGTGTATGGGCTTCCCAACCAACCTATTTGGAAGCATGGCTGGAAAAGGATGCCCTAAGTGGTTTGTTTGAAGAAGTGCTAGAACCATACGGTGTGACACTAAATGTTGGGCGTGGGTATGATGGATGGGATAGTATCCATAATGCTGCCCAACGGTTTGGTAGTGGGAAAGGCAAAACAATCCTGTACTATGGCGATCTGGATCCATCCGGTGAGGATATGGTAAGAAGTTTGCGAGAACGGTTGGCATCTTTAGGCAGCAGCCCGGAAATAATCAAATGCGCCATAAATCCCGAAGATGTGAAGAATTTCAACTTGCCACCTGCTTTTGCCAAGCAGACTGATACGCGCCGGGCTGGATATGTCACAATCTTTGGAGATATGTGCGTAGAACTGGATGCTCTACCTGCCACTGTTCTACAGGACAGATTAAGAACTGAGATAGAAAAGCGGATGGATCTGGATGCTTTAGCAGAATCGAAAAGACTGGAAAAAGCTGATAAGGAAACATTGAGAGAGCGATTAAGTGTTTAGCGTTTCAATTTGAGAAGTGGTGCCAGCGATCAGTCAAACCGCTGGCAGCATGCCAGCAAAAAACAAGAGAATATTCTCTCCTGTTATTTAAGTCAAGTCAAAATAATATCAATAGGAGGCCAAAATGGCTAAGCGAGCTCAAAACGAAGGTAGCGTATATAAACGTTCGAGGGATGGCTTATGGGTTGCTCAAGCAACTGTCCAAGGGAAGCATGTCAGCAAATACTTTAAGACACAGAGCGAAGCCCGACATTACCTGCGAACGATGCAGAGCCAGATCCAAGATGGATTGACGCTGGCAGGAGCCCGGACAACATTGATCGAGTACCTAGAACAGTGGCTGGGAACCATCCGGGAATCGGTCCGGCCAAGAACTCTGGATCAGTATACGCAGATTGTACGAGGGCATATCGCCTCTCGCCTGGGGAATATCAAGTTGAAGGATATGCGACCGGATCAGATCCAGGCATTCTACAACGAAAAACTGGATGGAGGTACAAGTGCCAGGACGGTATTGCTCATCCATGCCGTTTTACACCGTGCATTAGTTCATGCGCTCAAATTGGGGTTGATCGGAAGAAACCCCGTTGATGCAGTCACCCGTCCAAAAGTAAAGCGAAAGGAAATGCGTGTCTTTACCGATGATCAAGCCCGGGCATTTCTATCTGCAGCCAAACAAACTCGTCACGCATGCCTATTTCAAATTGCTTTGCATACGGGTATGCGCCAGGGAGAATTACTTGGTTTGATGTGGAAGGATATTGATTGGATTACCCGGCAAATTCATGTACAGCGACAACTTCAACGCAATCCAAACGGGAGTCTGGTCTTTTCAGAACCAAAAACTGCTGCGGGCCGACGCACCATTGTAATCAGTCCCACGATGATTGATTCCTTGCGAAAACATCTGGAAGAACAGGAAGAGTATAAGAAGGTTCTAGGGAAAAAATGGGAAGAAAATGATCTTATCTTCCCCTCAAAATTGGGAACCCCTTTACACCAGGCAAATATGTTCAGAGAATATAAAGAATTGCTTAAGGAAACCGGTCTTCCTCTTCTTCGGTTCCACGATCTTCGACACACTTCGGCAACCCTCCTTTTAACCCAAGGGGTCCATCCGAAAATAGTTCAGGAACGCCTTGGGCATTCAAACATCGCTATGACAATGGATATCTACTCGCATGTGTTGCCTTCCATGCAAGAAGATGCTGCACTGAAAATGGATGAGTTGCTCAATCCAATCGAAGTAACGGATAAGATAAAAGCGATCAAAGAACAGAGCGATATACTTTATAGGTAGCTGTAAGGTAGCTGTAAAAAAAGAGGCCTCTTATCAAAGAGGCCTTTTATATCCCCGTATCTGGGGGTATATCAGTGGTTTACCGCCACATATTGGGGTGCCTGATGGGGGTCGAACCCACAACAGCCTGATCCACAGTCAGGTACTCTGCCATTGAGCTACAGGCACCACGAGCGGGGGCGATTATACCACCAGCGTTAATGCCTTTCAAGGATGCGTGTGACTGCCTGCGTGAGAGCCGCCCGTTCGATTCCTTCCTGGGTGCCGCTGGCTAGGTCCTTTAGGGTGATACGGCCTTGGGCCACCTCGTCCGGGCCAAGCACCAGCACGGCTTTCATGCCCATTCGGTCGGCAAACTTGAATTGTTTGGGCAGTTTGGCCGCTTCGGGGTAGCATGTCACGTTAATGCCTGACTGGCGCAGTTGCACGGCCAGTTTGAGCGACTCGGGCTGCAATTCCTGGGAGAAGATCGTGACCAACACGGCCGCCGGGGTGATGGCAAGCTTCGGAATCAGCCCCAGCTCATGTAGGACCAGACTGATGACCACATCCCCCATCGCAAAGCCCACCCCGGAGAGCGGCTCGCCGCCTACATCCAGCAGCAGGTTGTCGTAACGCCCGCCGCCCAGGATGGCACGCCGCAGGCTGCCGCTCACGTCGAAGGCTTCGAAGACCGTCCCGGTATAATAGAGCAGTCCGCGCATTATGTTCGGGTCAAATTCAACATATTCAGTTGCTTCCAGCGCATCCAATGCCGCGAACAGCCGCACCAGTTCCTCGGAGTGCCGCCAGGCTTTACTGTCCGCCAGCAGGCTTTTCAGTCCTTCCAACTTCTCCGCACTCAACCCGATCTCGAGCGCATAAGCCTCCCAGGCAGCCGGCTCCATCTTTTCGCGCCGGTCCACCAGTGCGGAGACCCCGGGCTTCTTTTCATCCGGAATTTCCAGCCGCTCGAATTCGGCATCCATGAAGCGCCGGTTGTTCACGTAGATACGCGCCTGGCTTGGCGTCAAGCCAAGTACTTTGAGAAAACCGGCCGCAATGGCCACCAGTTCAGCGTCCGCTTCGGGGGAATTGACTCCCAGCATGTCAATGTTCCATTGGAAAAATTCGCGTGAACGACCCTTCTGCATCTTCTCATAGCGCCAGAAAGGACCGAACGACCACCAGCGTGCCGGGAAGGCCAGTTCCCCCTGTTTCTGGGCGATCATGCGCGCAAGCGAGGGGGTCAGTTCGGGCCGCAGGGTAATTTCCTCCCCGCCCCGGTCGGTGAAAACATAAGACTGCTTTTTGACCAGTTCTTCGCCGGATTTAGCCGCGTACAAGTCGAGAGATTCAAGGATGGGCGCTTCCCATTCCTGGTAGCCGAAAGATTCCGAGACGCGCCGGACAGTGCCATAGAACCAAGTACGCACGGCCATCTGTTCCGGGTAGAAATCGCGGGTTCCTTTGACAGGAGGGATGATTTTTTTCATGTTCGCTCCGCTTTTGGTAATATTTCCAAGTCATTTTAGCATATTTCGCCCGCGCGAAGTCCACCTGATCTTTGGGTTATTCGAAATTCCCGTGGTGGAATAGAAGATATTCCCTTTTTCTGGTGATTCCTCAGGAGCTTAAACTTTTAGGAAATCGCCTGGTTGGGGCTGCGTGGATCAGTCTTTCTCACGTCCAATTGTTCCCAAATGGTAAAAATATATGGGATTTCAGAAGAATAATTACCCTGTTAATACCATGTTGTATACTTTACAATAAAGTGTATAATCCTGATATTACGAATGGAAAATCGCGCATTGTATATTATTAACCGACTCTGATGCTATGATTATCACATGATCGTTTCTGAAGGAGGAAAATTCCATGGCACATAAACATCCCAACGTTCGCTCCAAACCCTATTCGATATTCATCTCTTTGGTAATTTCCGCCTTGCTTCTCGCTAGTTGCGGGTTGCTGTCTTCGCCCGCCGCCACGCCCGTTCCTCCCAGCCCAACGCCGCAGGTCGGAGCTGCCACACAAGCCCCCGTCGTTGCCAGCAGCCCAACACCCCTCGATACGCCTCAGCCGCCAACAGATACACCTCAGGTGGTATTGGATACACCCACTTCCCTGCCCAGCCCCACGCCTTTGATGGTGCAGTCGAATGTGGCGACAGCCCTGCCCGTTTCCACACCGCAATCCACAACCGGCACCTTTTCTCTCATTACCGGAACGACTGCAGGGGTGATTCAGGGTACTGTCCAGGCCGGACAGGTACTTAGCTATTCGTTGGGAGCAGGACAGGCTCAGCCCCTTACCCTGATCATGGATTCCCCCAACAATGATGTCACCTTGGGAGTCTTGGATCCGGGCGGGAATGTATTACTTAGTACAGCCAGTAAAGAGCGATCCTGGCAGATGGCCCTGCCCAGCACCGGGCTGTACACAGTCCAGGTAATCGGTGGCTCAGTTGCCGATAGTTTCACCCTGACCATTAAACTTCCCGTGGTGGTCTCCTTTGCATCCGGGACCAGTTCCACCACCCTCACTGGCACCACGGTAAACGGATATCTATTTTCCTACTCGCTGAATTGTGCGGCTGGTCAGACCATGAGCGCCGCCCTCGTCCAACCCACCAGCACGGCAACCATTGATATCTATGGGCTTACCAGCGGAACCCTCGTGGACGCTTCCGCTGGAGATAATTCCTGGTCAGGCATCCTGCCGCAAACACAGGATTATATTATTGAGGTCGTTCCCGCCAACAACCAGGTGATCAATTATAACCTGACGGTCTCTTGCACGGGCACTCCTGGAAACAATTACGTCCCTTACTCCCCGCCAACGAACAACCCCTCCTCAGGTGGACAACTCTACTTTTTTCCCGACGAAACCATGTCTGTAGTGCAAGGCAATATCGCACCCGGACAGATGGTGACCTACAGGGTGTCGGCGAAACAATACCAGGCTCTGATTTTGATTGTTGGATCCCCGAACGGTGACGCTGTTTTAGGAGTTCTGGATCCAAGCGGTAACCAGCTGCTTGATCCAGTCGATCAGAGAACCTACTGGCAATGGCAGTTGCCCATGAGCGGATTGTATACGATCGAGGTTGCTGGAGGAATAACGTCGGAGCCATTCACCCTTACCACCAAAGTTGCTCCAGTCCTCACCTATCCCGCCGATGGGCAATCCATATATCAATACAGGACAACGGTCAGAGGTTTAATCAAATCTTATGCATTCAGATTAAGTGCTGGTGTTGTCATGACCCTCTCCCTCAATGTACCTGCCACGGTTGCCTACCTCGATGTCTTTGGGATTCAGACCGGCTCGATCTTGAATGCCTCAGCTCGGGCCACCACCTGGACAGGCACCATGCCTTCCACGCAGGAGTATGTGGTTGAAGTAATTCCGGGTGGCACAATGAGTGCCTATACCTTGACAATATCCAACCCCTGATCTGCTTTCTTTACGACAGAAATCGAAGGGCAACCCAAAAGGTTGCCCTTCATGTTATGTATTACTCCCTTCGTTGTGTAATGCACCGCGGCCGAAGCACAGAGTACAATGATAACAAACATCCCTTTCAGGCATGACATAAGCGAGTTGACGAATTGCTAGGAACAGGATAGACTTACGCCTGTTTTGTGAAAAGTATCACAATATCATGGCATCAAATCAGGAGAAATGAAATGCCGACGGTAAAATCACTCGAAGACCTTAATAAGATCCGGGCGGATACCTTGAAAAAACGCTCTACCAATTGCGACCCTGGATCCGTCCAGATCATCGTGGGCATGGGTACGGCCGGAATCGCAGCCGGAGCACGCCAGACCTTGCAGGAGATCCTGCGCTGTGCAAAAGAGCAGGTGCTCACCGACATCACAATTTGCCAGACCGGAGCCCTCGGACTGGATTCTTGGGAACCGGTCGTCCAAGTGGTGATGGGACAGGCAGCTCCGGTCTTTTATGGGAAGGTGACACCCAAGGCAGCGCAGCGGATCATGCGGGAGCATGTGCAAGGCTTCCGCGTGGTTAGCGAGTACGTTATCCCTGCATAATCTCCCAGCTTATCCCCGGATTGCATCTATAAACGGAAAGAGATTTTGGAGGCAGGATGTTGAAAGAAACAGAAGAGAAAAACCTGACCGCAATTGTGGAAGCCGCCGTGAAGAAACACGGCACCCATCCGGATGCATTCATCCCGATCCTGCTGGATATAAACCACAATTATGGCTACATACCCGCCGAGGCCATCCGGCTGGCGCGTGCGAAACTGCATCAGCCTCAGGAACACAGCCTGGTCTCGGAAGGACAACTTTATGAACTGGCCTCCTTTTATCACATGCTTTCGACTGAAAAAAACGGCCGCCACGTTGTCCAATTCTGCGCTAGCGCTCCCTGTCATGTGCAGGGTGGCCGCGAACTCTGGAAAGCCATCCAGGAGACATTGCAACTTAAATCCGGCCAGACAGACCCACAGGGGCGTTTCACGCTTAAGACCGTCAGTTGTATCGGCATCTGCGGTGTTGGGCCGGTGATGCTAGTCGATGATGATTCTTTTGGCAATGTTACGCCGGAAGACCTGCCGAATATCTTTGCCAGGTATGAATGAGAGGCACAGCATGAAATTCACCCGATCCATGGTCCTGGTATCCAACGATCCTGAAAGCATGCGGCGTGGGGCAGCCGAGATTTACCAATCTTTCCACGATGAACTTGCCGAGGCCGATTTAAGCGAGCAGGTAGCTCTCTCCCATATTGCAGATTCAGGCCGGACGGACATCCTGCCGATGGTGATTATTTATCCCGAAGCTTCCGTTTACGGTCCGGTCAAACCCGCAGATGTGAAACGCATCGTGGAAGAACACCTGTCTAAAGGGCACGTGGTGCAGGATTTACTGGCCCCGGTACGGGAACTTACCGGGCGCGTTAGCTGGCTAAAAGCTCGCAAGGACACGCAGCCGATGGAAAAACGGATCGTCCTGCGACGAGCCGGGCGGATTGACCCGGAAAGCATCGAAGATTTCATCGCCGATGACGGTTACCAGGCCCTGGCAAAAGCTATCAGCCTGACCCGCATGGAAGTCATCGCAGAATTGGAAAGCTCCGGCCTGCAGGGACGCGGCGGGGCGGGTTTCCCCACCGGACTCAAGTGGCGCTTCGTGGCAGGCACAAAATCCACCAAGAAATACGTGGTCTGCAACGCCGACGAAAGCGAGCCCGGCACCTTCAAAGACCGTGTCATCCTGGAAGGCGACCCGCATAGCCTGCTGGAAGCCATCGCCATTGCCGCTTATGCAGTGGGAGCGGACGAAGGCTACATCTACGTGCGCGGCGAATACCAGCTGGTCCAGCAGCGACTTCGGAAAGCTATCACACAGGCGCGTGAATTTGGTCTGCTCGGGAAGAATATCCTCGGCTCGGGCTTCAGCTTCGATGTGCATGTGCACACCGGAGCCGGTGCCTATGTCTGCGGTGAAGAGACAGCCCTTCTCGAATCCATCGAAGGCAAACGTGGCCAACCACGCAGCCGACCGCCCTACCCCACCACGCAAGGGTTGTGGGGCAAACCCACCTTGATCAACAACGTGGAAACACTGGCCAATGTACCGGCCATTATCCTGAACGGCGCCGAATGGTACCGTTCGATCGGCACCCCCTCCAGCCCCGGCACAAAAGTCTTTACCATCCTGGGAAACGTCAACTTCACCGGTCTGATCGAAGTGCCCATGGGGATTACCCTGCGCGAGGTGATCGGTATCTATGGACAGGGCATGAAAGATGGTGCGAGTTTCAAGCTGGCGCAGACCGGCGGCTCGAGCGGCTCGGTCTTCCCGCCCGGCTTGCAGGATACCCCTTTGGATTTTGAATCCTTCAAAAAAGCCGGGGTTTCTCTGGGTTCTGGCGCTTTGCTTGTTTGCGATGAGCGCACCTGCGTGGTGGATCTGGCACTCACACAGCTGAAATTCTTCCGGGCCGAATCGTGCGGAAAGTGCACGCCCTGCCGGGTGGGCACCGAACGCGCCGTTCGCCTCCTGACTTCCATCAGCGAAGGGCAGGCGCAACTGGGCGACCTGGACACTTTATTGAAATTGGCTGACGAAATGGAACTGGCCTCCAACTGCGGGCTGGGCCAGGCAGCCTCCGTGCCGATCCGTGACATATTGAAGAACTTCCGCGCCGAAGTGGAAGCACACATCCGGCTGGGCGTTTGTCCTGCCGGTGTTTGTGCGATGGCCCCCGAGGAAGAGCTTGAATTTGTGAAACAAGGATGAATAGCATGATCCAACTCACCATTAATGGCAAACAAATCGAAGCACAGGAAGGAATGACCGTTCTGGCAGCGGCAAAACAGGCTGGGATTAATATCCCGACCCTATGCGCTCAGAAGGAGCTGGTTCCTTTCGGCGGCTGCCGGCTGTGTATTGTCGAAGTGCAGGGCTTCCGGGTCCCCATATCCGCCTGTACTCTGCCGGTCAGCAACGGCATGGTGATTAACACTGAAACCGAAACGCTGAAGAAATCCCGAAAATTCATCCTATCCATGTTGTTTAGCGAGCGCAACCACTTTTGCCCGTTCTGTCAGGTCAGTGGAGGTGACTGCGACCTGCAAAATGCCGCTCTTCATGAGGAAATGACCTACTGGCCCATGCAACCGGCTTGGAATAATTACCCGGTGGATTCTTCGCACCCATATTTCATCCTGGACAACCACCGCTGTATTCTCTGCCGGCGGTGTGTGCGGGCCTGTGCAGAGCTGGTTGGCAACTTTACTCTGGCAGTGGCGGAACGCGGTGCTTCCAGCCTGATCGTGGCGGATACAAATGTACCTTTGGGCGAGAGCACCTGCATCAAGTGCGGCACATGCGTCCAATCCTGCCCGACCGGTGCTTTGATCGATCGCACCAGCGCTTACCAGGGCCTCGAGAGTGCCATGAACCGGATCAAGACGGTCTGTGTCGGCTGCTCGGTGGGTTGCGGCCTGAATCTGGTCGTGCATGATAACCGCATCGTGCGCATCGAAGGCGATTGGGATGGCGTTGTTAACCATGGCCTGCTATGTGAGCATGGGCGCTACGATCCGATGCAGAAAATCCATGACCGGATCACCACCCCACTGATGCGCAAGAACAGCAAGCTCGAACCCGTTACGTGGGACGA
>Ga0187854_10001177_pt1 | contig 26580 bp, 19 predicted proteins | sample June2016WEW_6_15_FD_132445 | JGI IMG/M metagenome (GOLD analysis project Ga0187854, IMG submission 132445) | Peatland microbial communities from SPRUCE experiment site at the Marcell Experimental Forest, Minnesota, USA - June2016WEW_6_150 | ecosystem: Environmental > Terrestrial > Soil >...
AGATGGGCAACCACGCCCCGGTCATCCTGGTGGCGGGTAACCATGGCAAGGAACTCGATGGAGACTTACACGTTCTGGCACGCGCCAAGGCCGCCCACCCCATCTATCTTTGCACCGACCCGGAGTTTATTGAGCTGGGTGAGGCTGCTGTTGCGGTCTTGCCGTATCCCCGGAAAGCTGAAATGATTGGCGACGAGCAGAATCTGCATGGTACCTTCGCCCGGCAAGTCGATGAGTTCAACCGGCGCCTTGAGCAGCGGCCTGGATGCTACAAGCTCTTCTTTGGGCATTTCGGTGTGGCCGGCGCCAGGGTGAGCAGTGGGCAGCCACTGGTCGGACGATGCGCGGAGTATCCCCTTGATCCACTACGTAGCTTGAAGGCCCAGTATCTCGGGCTCAGCCACCTTCACCTCCGTCAGCAGCTCGCTCCTCGCATTTGGTATGCCGGGTCACTCTCCCGCTGCGACTACAGCGAGGTTGAAGACAAAGGCTACAACCTGGTGACACTGAATGCACCCGACCTCCGCCCAGACCTGTCGGACTTGGATATTGAGTTTAGAGTGTCACCGACTCGGCGGATGGTCGAGCTTCATGCCGTCTACGAGGACGGAGAGCTGCGGCTACCCGACAACTTGGATCTGCTCACCTTGAAAGACTCTCGGGTGAAAGTCGTGGTGACGGTCCCCAATGGACCAGATCACCCGCTGAGCCGCGAGCAGCAGGAGGATCTCAGGGAGAAGTTATTGGCTGCCAACCCCGCAGAACTTAAGGTGAAGATCGAGCACGATACAGACCTGCTGGCGGAGCCTGCTCCAATCGCTGCCGCTCGCTCAGCGGAGGAGAAGCTTCGTGCCTACTGGGCCATGAAAGGCACCCCGCCAGCCGACCGCCAGGAGCGGTTGCTTACCAAGCTGGCGGAAGTGGAGAAAGCAGTTCTCTCCACTCAAGAAAGCTGAACATCTGGTAGTGTCTCAGTTTGAATTTCGGTTTCCAACCGATAAGAAATCTAGCCCCCGCCAGATATCGGACCAGCGACCCGTCGAATAATGATCGTTGGGCCACTAGAAACGTACCCCTGTGATCTCTACCAGCTTGGGGATTTGAGGAGAGAGGAGGAAGTCATCCGCAAGCCAATACTTGAGGTGCTCCTGGGAGATTCCAAACGCTATTTCGGATTGCTTGATAATGCGCAGGAATTGGCTTGGATTGTTAATCTGGAGTCGGATGACGAGATTCTTCTCGTGATCGAGCGCGGACATAAGCCCGCAATATTTCTTTTTGTGCAGTGCCGCGCAGGAGACTCAAAGTTCTCAGGTAAACGATTACCTGACCAATAAGGACAATGAATTGCAGCACCCCAACAAGCACCAGCAAGCCAGTGCACAGAGCGAGTTTGCCGGTAAGGTCTATGAGCTTGCGCTGTATCTCTGCATTCTCATTGTATTGGGCTGTGGAGGGTTTGTACTCTAGGGATTTAGCCTTGTTATCAGCAACGATGGGCGTATTCCCTCGGGGGCTCGTGGTTTGGCTGGCAGCATTCTTACCCTGTTTGGATTCATTTTGCTGCTTACTGATTTGGGAACCTTCGCTTTTGGGAGTCCTCTTGCTTTCAGGAGTTTTCACGGGCTCTTGGGCGAGCAACGAAGTGGGACCGAGGGGAACGATCCAAACCTTCAGTTTCTCGGTGCGAAGAAAGGTGTCCGCTAGGCTCTTAGCCTGATCCTTATTCTTCACCAATAGGCGAACTCGGTATTTCGTTTCGCCGCGCACGTCAACCGGAGCAACCAGCGTCTCGAGTCCGTACTGTTCGGAAAGTCGGTAAGCCAAAGCTTCGGCGCCGGCTCGCCGGTCGAAAGCCGCGACCTGAACAGCAAAGCGCGGCACTTCGGGGACGGGGTGAGGGGGGGCGGGCGCCTCAACCAGCGCAGGCGCCGCTGCGGCTTGCTGCGAATGCTCCTCCTTTGTGGAGAGCGGCGATTGAGTTACAGGCGCATGACCGAGCACCGGCAGGGGCAGGAGCAGGAGCAGGGCCAAGACTAACGCGGGTTGAGAGTAAGGCTGGCCGCGCCGCTTGGGTAGCGTTCCGGTGCCTTTCATGCCGTTAAATTTGCGCCGTCGTGGTTGACTTGTCAAGCCCAGGTCGCTTGCCACCCGTTACGAAAGGTCACATTAAGACACTACCGAACACCCCCATCCTTATATATATCCACCCTAACGCTGACTGCCTCTGGGAGGACACACATGCGACTGCATTACCTGCGGCTGCGAGGAATCACTGAGGCATTCCCAAATGAAGTGTGCGTTGACTTCGATGCTCTGGGTGAAGGACTGATCGCCATCGTGGGCGAGAATGGCGCTGGCAAGTCCACGCTGATCGGATCGGTCTTCGCGGCTCTGTTTCGCCAACTGCCCGGCCAGAAGCGCTCGCTCTATGACTTCGCCACCCATGCGCACCCTGAAATCGATCTCACATTCAGTGTCAATGGCGTCCGCTACCGGTCGCTTCTCAAGATCGATCCGAAGTCCCGCCAGATGGAGAGCTATCTCTTCAACGGGGAGGGCGCCCCGCTGACCAACGGCAAGAAGGAGCCCTTTGAGGACCTTGTCCGTAAATGCGCTGGCACGCCCAACTTCTTTCTCTCCAGCATTTTCTCCAGCCAGAAGCGCACGGGCAACTTTCTCTCACTTGAAAGGAGCGAGCGGAAGGAACTGTTCATCCGAGAGCTGCTGGGGCTGGACCGGCTGAGACTGATTGCGGCCACAGCCAAAGAGAAAGGCGAGGAAGTGGCCAGGACCACGCTTGGCCTGGAAGGGCAGGCGAGAAGCCTGAAGGAACTGTTGGAGGCCAGGGTTGAAGATCCCGCGGAAGTTGAGGCCCGGCTTGCGGAGGTGTCATCCCGTCTTGAGACCCTGGAAGCCGAGAAGCGTATGGCACAACAAAGGCTGCTGGAGCTTCAGGCAGCGGAAGCCAGTCGGAAGCCCCTCCTGGCCGAGGTTGAGACTCTGAAACAGCGCCTGCGCAGGACCGACGCCGAGATCACAGAGACCAAACGCCAGATAGCGAGGGATGAAAGCCTTCTGACGGGAAAGAAGGACCTCGCCGATTTGACGGAACGAGGCACCACACTTGCTACTCGCATCGAAGAACTGCATGGGCAGATCCGGGAGATACAGGGTCTGGAGACATCCAACCGTGAGACCGAGCGCACGGTCCAAGCTCTGGATGCCGAACTTAGAGCCAACCTGGCCGAACTTGAACGTCTGCGGGTGGAGCGTGAAGAGCTTGCGATCGTGCCTTGCCAGGGCGAGGGCCCCTACGCATCCTGTCCGAAGATTCAGCGCGCTGTCCAAGCCGGCAAGAGGATTCCAACACTGGAGGGAGAGGTTGCCACACTCTCAATTGAAGTCGAGGTCCAACGGGGCTCGCTGGTTCAGATTGCCACGCCATCGTTCGAGCTCACTCGAATGGCTGAAGGCTGCGAGCGGGACCGCAAGAAACTCGATCAGGAAAGGCGGCGCTACGAGGAATTGCGTGCAGTGGAGGCTCGGCGGGACGAACGGCTAAAGAGCTTGGATCGACTCAATCAGGCCCGAGTAGAACTGACAGAGGAGTTGGGGAGGAAGGAATCTGCGCTCTTCGCATTCGCTGATCTCGACGGTAAAATGCAGACTTCCCGACGAGAGAATGAAAACACGGACCGTCTGATTGTCTCCTGCCGCCGCGAACGGGATGGTCTCATTGCTCGCCAGGCCCAAATCAAACAGCGCCAGGAGCAGCTGGAGGCCGCACGGACGCGCTTGGCCCAGGTCGAAGCCGAACTCGCCACGGCAAGGGCTGAACAGGAAGATTACAACTACCTTGCCAGGGTCTTCGGCCCAGACGAGATTCAGCTCTGTGAAATCCAGGCTGCCGGACCACAAGTCTCAATCTTGGTGAACTCGTTGCTTGAGGGGTGCTTCGACAACAAGTTCGAAATCCGCTTTAGGACGCAACGCCCCAAGGCGGACGGCAAGGGCATGGTAGACGATTTTGATGTCGAGGTCCGCAACAAGAATCTGGATCGTACTTGCCTCGTGGATGAGCTTTCGGGCGGGCAGTTCGTACTGGTCAACGAAGCCGTCAACCTGGGAATCGCCATCTACAACATGCGGCAGGGCGAAGGGATCCGTTACGAAACGCTGTTCCGGGACGAAACGGTGGGAGCCCTGGATGCTGTCAATGGCAGGGAGTATGTCCGCATGCTGCGCCGGGCCATGGACCTGGGTGGGTTCCATCAAGTGATATTCATCTGCCACACGCCACTCGTTTGGGAACTGGCGGACGCCGTCCTTTCAGTGGGACGTGGCTGTGTGGTGATGGGCGATCGGGAAGCAGCTCCTACTGAATGAGGCTGCGAGCCTACTGATCCGCGATAAGCGGACTATGACCAGAGGCCCCTGAAAACACCGGCACTACGGCGATCGGTGTGTGCCAGGCATGAGCTAGATTATCGAAAGACTCCATTCCGGGCGGCAGTTTCCGACATGCCGACTTTTCATGCCCAATCCATTTTGTGTGCGCCCAGCACCCGCAATGCGCATAGGAGCCCTTAGGGAAGTCCTGGTCTGCTGCCGGGACCACTTCACGGTTGATCCAGCGCGGAGAGGTGTTGCTGCAGACAGCACTCCTGGGGACTGTTCCGCTACTTGAACTGTCCCGGATAATCCTATTGCGTTGACTTAGCTGCAACCGTGGCCTAAGATTGGCGTCAAAGAAGGTTTCCTGGCATGGTTGGCCGCATAATCGGCCACTATCGCATTCTGGAAAAGCTCGGTGGCGGGGGCATGGGTGTCGTCTACAAGGCCGAGGACAGGAAGCTCCATCGCCACGTGGCACTGAAATTCCTTCCGGAACAGCTCGCCAAGGACCGTCAAGCGCTAGAGCGTTTCCACCGTGAAGCGCATGCTGCGTCGGCACTCAACCATCGGCGCTTTGTGGGCCATCACCGGTCCTCCTTGCCCCTGCCGGGCATAATACCGACGTTAACAACTACGGGCAGGCGGAGTCATGCGGGCTTCCCGAAAGCTCACTTCACTTCGGCCTCTTCTGGGCCATCAAGGATTAGTGGGGATGAGAGGATTCGCGTCTGCTGGCCTCTCGGTCCTGAATCGCCCCCTTAATTTCAGCAGAAAAGTGCGTATGACCGCGACAGCAATAGGGATACTCGCTGAAGTGCCATTTGCTCTCTTGCGACTTCCGCTTAGTGCTGCCAACATGTGCTTTTCGGATCCTTCGAAACGCGAACTCCAGTTGACCTGGCGACAAGATACCCCGATGAATTTGCGGGCTCCTCCAAGGATTGGGACGTTGTCTGCGCGGGCCTTTATTGTTCACGATCGAACAAGCCACGTGCCCGTTCCAGTTCTTGCCGGATGTCTTTGCCTTCATAAAACCACAGGCGCCCACGAGCGCGCACCGTCTCCCCAAATCTGCAATTGGGAAGATGAGGGTCAGAATGCATGCAGGGAACCTCGGCGTTGCCCCAGATCCGGCCGACATGCTCCCACGCGGTCAGAATCCAGCGGTCTCCCTCTGCAGATCGTGCGGCAGCGACTGGGCTGCGGAAGACCTTATTATCATTGGTCTGGCTGTTGAACTCCGTTGCGCCTTTCAGCATAACGCAGACCTGCGAGCGAAGACCGCTTTTCCTCTCGAGACCCATCAAGTGCTGACCCCCGAAGTTGCGCAGCCAGAGTTCCATCTCCGCATAATTTCCCCAGGGCCGAATCGAGGCACCAAACACGATGCCGTTCGGTAGCGTTCGTTGGTACCTCAATCCGCCAGCCGGATCGCGGTTCCAGTCAATGTTCTCGAGCACAATATTCTGTTCGTTCCAGATCGTCGGGATGTCAGTGTGAGCCAGAAAGATTAAACCCAGATTGCAGAAGATCGCCTCCGGAAGATCCACTACCACGTAGCTCGTAGGATCCCAAGGCAAAAAGACACTGGCTTTGGTTCCCCGCATTGGGTTGATCGCGCCTTCCTTGAAACCTATTCGGGGGTGGCGCCCGCCCGGATAAGGCAAGGTTCGGACTTCCTTCGTCTTCGCTGTCACAGCCTGCGGCAAGTATATGCCCAAGTCGGCTGCCTTCTCCTTGACGTCAGCCTGCGGCATGGCACACACTTCGGCCGCTTCAGCCAGCGTGTAACGGTGGAAGCGTAGCATGTTTACCAGCCAATACTTCAAGTCAGCCCGAGTTGCAAGCACTTCGAGTGGGAGGTCAGGACAGCCGTACTCTGTCTGTGGGTATCTGACTTTCAAAATGGGATCAGCTGGTGGCTTATTTAAATCCACAAATTGCGTCAAATCTCCCAAGGCGAGCGTACGAAATCCGTTCTCTTTGAGAAAGGCCATGTACTTTCGGAAATTCTCCGGAAATGTATAAACCCAAGGATGTGCACGGTCGGGAACGCCGTGGAACTGGAGCACCACAATCTTTCCGCTATGAGCCCCGGCAACCACTTGCTGAAAATACTCCAAGGTCCAGTCGGGATAAGAATCGCCAGTGGTCGGCACTAGCAGAGGGTGATGTCTTGTTAAGTCAAATAGCGGGCCTATTTGCATTTCTCCATAAGGTATCTCGGGTTGCATGCCTCGACGTGCGAATCGATACCCCCGGTCCTGCAGAATTCTGACGGCCTCGGGGCCAAAGTCGTCGCCCGGGTAGGCAAAGCTCACCGGACGAGGTACTCCCACCTTGGCAAGCTCCCGCTCGACAAGCGCTAGTTCACCCGCAAAACGGGCCGCGTTGCGAGGTATTGAAAAGTTGTCATGGGTCCAGGTGTGATTGCCGATCTCAAAACCCATTCGGTGGATCTCAGCGATTTCTTCCCACGTCATGAAGTTTTCGTGGTCTGCCATCCATAGATGAGTTACGAAGAAAGTGGCCCGAAACCCAAGTTCCCTGAGCAGCGGAGCCACAAACGTCCGTTGTGTTTTGGCGGCGTCGTCGAAGCTTATTACGACGAGCTTGTCGGGTATAGCGGTGGGTTGATCCACCGACGGCCAGGCCCGCGCGAGTCGCGACCCCGCGTCTGCGATCGCAGTCATTGCCAAGATTCCCCGCGTAGTACCCTTCTGAATAAACTGTCGCCGGCTCATTTGTTGCTCATGAAACATAGGAATCTCCAGTCAACAACTGGCTTGAAGCAACATGACGTATAAGTCTTGGGCAAAAAGCAAACATCTTGTCCTCGGTGATCCCCGCCGCAGCTCACATGCTCGCCCGGGCCTCGGTGGTCACCTCAAAACCGGCCAATGGTGGACGGGTCAAAACCGGCCAACGGACGGTGTCCGGGACTAAGTTGTTTTACCCTGCCTGCTCCCCTTCTGGCAAGCCCGTTTTGGTTCGCCAGCTTCGTGGACCGCACTTCAGCCCGGGTTCTCTACCACGTTGTCACAACGCTGCAACCGTAGGATGAAACCGTCTTCGCCGCTATGGAAGCACGCCCCCCCCATCGCCACTTCATTCGCTTGAAGAAGCAGGCTGCTGCCTTGGGATTCCAGTTGATGCCCATCGCGCGTGTTCCTTAGAAGATGATCAAAAGGGGCCAAAGCAAGTTGACAAAACCACGTGTAGTCTTAATCGAGATTTCAGGAGGCAGACGCAGCCAGGATGATAGCGACTGTTATTGCTAACAGACCAGCCCCCAAGAACACGTAAGATTTCTTTGGGGCATTTCGCCACTCTCCGGTCGCAATCCCCCAGAGGTTGGCGATGAAGACGGTAGCACACATATATATTGCCCAACCTGTAGAGGTTCCCCAGTGTCCCAATTTATCTGCTCCGATGCCATACGTAATGACGCTGACGAAGAAGAGCAATCCCATCATTGAGCCAGCTACGAGGTTTTCCCATGGTGCGTCAAGAAACCTAGTACAACTGGTACTGAGCCCGAGCCGCCATAGGCAATAAACCGCATTTAAGCCAAAGGCAGCGGACAAAGCTATAGCCCACAAACCGTTTGCTGCCCACACGGGAGACGTCCCCAATTTTCTCGCTGCTGAAGTAATCGGTTCACCAAAGGCAAAAGCGAAATTCAGCATCGGAGAGAAGATTCCAGAGAGTACGCACACAATGATTCCCTGCCAAAAGTGCCGCACTGCCTGCTCTGGCGCTGGTGATGGTTCCTCCTGTGTGCGGGCCGCGCCAGCCAAAGCACAAAGCCCGATCCCGAGAATCGTTATGGCTAAGGAGGCCATCAAAAGGTGCCCGCGCCAGGATCTTAGGTCTTGGGGATGTTGCACGATGAGCGGTAACAGCGAACCCAGAGTCGCGGTCAAGCTCAGGATAATGGCAAACGAAACGGACATTCCAACCATCACTACGCCAATGATGTAGAGTAAGGTTCCCAATCCCCACCCAAATCCAAACCCTGCGGCCGCAGCAAGCGCAGGACCGCTTGAGTTGCGAAAGACGGCAATGGGTTGGGGGATTGTTGCCCATACTAGTACCCACGGGAATAAGAGCATTGCGACAATCGTTTGCACGAACCACAGATTCTCCCATTCGCTGTGTTTCGCGTATTTTAAAGGGGCTGCTGCGCTCCCGTTTAGAACACCGGAGATCAGGATCAACAAGAAGGCCCCAAGAATACCGAATGATTGCATAACGACTCTACTCCTGTCCTCCAAGGACCCTGTGGACTAGTTGGGGACAACTTGGTTATGGCTCCTCGGTCAGTTGTCGAGATTTAAACCATAGCCATGGATAGCGGCCCGCTGGGCTCTTTGGGGTCATATGAATAGTCCTCGATCAACAGCCGATCCCTCACAATCGAGCCGCGCTGAGAAAAAAGTCGTAAGTCCCCGAACTAGCGTGAAATCTGGCAGGGTCACCACTGTCAACGCCTTGCGTCAACCCATCTGCACCCGGCACACCGGACATTTTCCTTTTCTGCTAAGCTGGGGGCTGCACTGGATTCGCGTCAAATTGAGAAGCCAACGCAGCGTCCCTTCTGAGAACGCTGCAACCATGAGCTAGGTGTTTGGCCCACTCTGGACCCAACTTCCCTTTAGAAACTACAGACGCGAATGCCGAGCTGGCGAGCAAGACAATCCATTTGGCTTACGCATTCGCCCGGTGCAATCATCACATGATGGGGGAACCCGGCCGTCAACAGGGAGTGCCAAAACTCAAGGACCGGCTTCTCAATCCGCACGACCAGGCTACACTCGTTGAAAGGGAGCGGCGGCAGATCCAAAATTTCGCCCCGCATCAGTAACATGCGCCAGCCGCCGGGATCCGCGATAGTATGGGCCATGGTGGCGGGACCTGGTCGGCAATTTGCCTGGAACCCAAAGCCCCTTCCCTCGAAGCCCCACTCCTCACAGGCAGGATTTACCTGAATCGGGTAATGCGGGTGTGCTTCCCGCGGATCGATGAAGCCGTGACCAAGAATCAGCAACGCGTTTCGTTCCACATCCACTTCATCCCATTCCCCAAAAAAAGGAGTGTGGCCCGAGAATTCCTTGAGCAGCATGCTTATCATTAGACCGAGCACGTCTCCCTCAGTCACGGCCAAGGCGCGATCGCTGGCCAAGATCTCGGATAAGCCCAGATGAACCGTACTCTTGGCATGCATCTCGATATAGTGCTGCGCCAGGAGCGCGAGCCCGTCTAACCGATATCGCTCGATTAGATCCATCATCGCCACGGCCAAGCGGCTGGCCCGCAGCACATCTGCACTCTCAAGGCCAACGACCTTATATTCCCGGCACACCTTTTGTTGAAGAGCAGTCACGCGAACATCGGAATCCGGGATCTTCGAAAGTATTTGTGTGAGGTGATCGATATGGATATCAACTATCTCGGGCCCAAATAGCCCAGAGACAGCAGTCTTGTCGTAGTTGAAGTCGTACATGCCGCGAAAGACGTGACCCACAACGCCGACCGTCTGGTGCCGCAAGTGGCTGATCGCTGTGCAAACCTGGATAAACCGATCGATTGCAGCATAGGCTTCCTCGTCCTCAGTCGTGCCCACTACCACTTCATAGGTGGGGAAGCGCCGCATCTTGCGGAATCTCGCAGTGAGCTGGACGAGCCCCATGGGTCCCGAATTTCGTAGTGCTTGGTCGTACCCACCTTCATAACCCGGCTGGTTGCGGTTCCAACCAGCAAACACTAGAATCGGCGTGTCACTGGGCACGCGGGCCAGGGCCTGGTGGATGAAATAGTCGGGCGCCCAGGTGCCTTCAGCTATCACAATGAGATCAACTTGCTCCTCCCGAAAAAATTGCCCGGCACGATCGGCCCCGTCCAGGGTATCCACCAGGCCTGGATAGAGGAGAGGATGTTTCGTCGCGAGCCGTTCGGCGACCCGTCGCATATCACCCGCCACCTGATCGCGAAGGCCCCCGTACATTCGCCAGTACTCAAAGTACCCCGCGGCAAGAAAGCCAACCTTTAGCCGGGAAGGGGGGTGTTTTTGAGTCAGCATGTCCCCGCTTACGCCACCTCTTGCCACTTCAAAAGACTCAACCTGATTTGACGGTGCCGCAGGCCCAACCGAACTCTGCGGACGGATGTTGCCGGCCTTGACGGGAATTCCAGTTAACTCGCGGTGTTTCTTCGCAGACTTTAAGGACATCGTCGACTACCCCTTTGATTAAAACCTAGTAACAATCTTGCCAGTCACCGCGCTACTCCTGCAGGCTTCGCGTTTCTTGGGCATGACCCTGGAAGTGTTGGACAGTATTCGCTGGCTTTTCCTGCAAGAACAGGTTCACGTGGGAAAAAGTCTTGCGCACCTTAGTCCTACATTCGGAAAACCTCCTTCATTTCCGGGAAGAGCTCTGGGCAACCATCCACCGGTGGCTCGAGGAGGGGTTCCATGAAGGCATCCCACCTTTGATTGACCTGATCTCGCATTAAGCTCTCCATGGTTGCGTCGATGTCAGAGGCTTCTACATAAACAAATATATAATTACGAAAAACAAAACAGCTTTCCCTTTCTACACCAACCCTCTTCATAGCGTCGATTAGTTCAGGCCACACGGCTTTGTGCGCATCGAGGTACTCGTCTTCCTTTCCCTTCCTGATCTTCCCTATAAAAGCCCGGTAGGCCACAATATCCCTCCGAAATGGCTTTCTACTGAACCTGCCCCAACTCCGGTTGGAGCTCTCATGACCGCGATATCGGCCTGCGTTTACAGAGGCCCTGCGTCAAATCCTTATACATCTGAAACCCACCGCTTCGGCAAAGGCTTCAAGCTCGCGAGACCTGTCACCGAGACCCAAGGCGATATGATGACTGGGTCCTTGCTGGCACCAGGCATCCATGAACTCAGGTATAGGCCTCGACACCCGCACGCGACAATTCGGGTTGCCTATGCTGAGGATTTCTCCTGGAATCGTTTCCGCAACGGTGTAAATCAGCTTGAAGGTTTCGCCGGCGTTGAACTGAGTCAAGTTTAGCAGAGTGACAGGCCCTTCCTTGATCCTAAAATCAATCCCCAGGCCGTGGCCAGTCTTGCCATGATGCACTTTCAGGTGTTGGAGCTTCGCCCGCCCTTCGGCAACGTTGACGTTACTCGGCCCATCATGTCCCATCAAGAAGAAGTTCTCCTTGAAGTCCATGGAGAAGAATTCCACGAACATTCCCCCCGCACCCAGCAGGTCCATTATTTTCAGTGCCATGGCGGTCTTTACGTCGCCTTCCGTTACCCCAGGATGACCCAGCGCCGTAAGCCGAGAGACTGCCAGTGAAGACTGTGCCCTCAACTGCGTGATTAACTCCTTTTCTCCCCACCAGTAGTACCCAAATGCACTGATATCGTGTCTCATTATGACTTCGTCAAAGGCAACAGCCACTTGGGCAGAGGATCGCAAATGATCGTTCGTCACTGTTTCGTCCACGTCGTACATTTCTCGGAACTGGTGGAACATGTCTTCTAATTGGCCGGGAGTCACTCGACCGTAGGCCTCTTCGATCTCTTCGACTTCAGGGCGCTCCAGCAAGCGACCAGTCGACCTCAACAGCCGATGTTCGTCGGTCGGCATGTCGGTCATATTGTCGTATGTCTTTCCGATAACACCAAAGTTAAGTGACTTGAAGGCGCGCGCGGCTGCAGCTCCAAAACAATCAGACTTCAGTTCATCCCAAAGCCGACAATCGCGGAAATGGCCGGTCCGAACTTTGAATGTTTTACCGAGACCTACCAAGGTGCCCGCATACTCAGGGATGCAACACACACCCTCGTGGTGGAGATAAATCGCTGTGTCCGCCGAACCGTAGGCGTAGGTACTGTCTTCGTGGACATTGAGCAGTCGTATGGGGACCGACACCGCCCTGGCCACAGGGGCGACACACATTCCGGTTGTGTAACCGAAGGGGAAAATGAACAGGAGATCGATTTCAGTTTCTTTGAACAAACGTGCAGCAGCAGCAGCCTTCTCGGGGGTGTCTACGAGTTCAGGTCCGACTAATTCGCCGAAGGCTTGTAATTGACTGCACAACCCCGCAAACATCTTCTGACCCATCTGTTTCAGATTCGGGAACTGGTCCCAGTAAAAACGGTGCCCTGTGGGGAGCACTCCGATTCGAGGTTTTGGCACTCTAGCGTCGATTTTTTCCAGCATCCGTTCTCTCCTAAGAACTGCTCGCCAGGTTCTGATCCGCCTATTGAATTCCTGGCCCGCTTAGCCCGTGAATTCGATCTGCCCTGAAGCTTTGTTTATTCTGAGGTCTCCGATGCGCACTTCAGAACAGGACCCCATTCATGGCAAAATTGTACGATCCCGAGCCCACGTGAAGAATAACCGCATCGGGAGCATCACTACCGCCGGTCAACCCAGGCGCGCCGGGCACATAGTTGTTGGCTCGCCAGACTACCGTACCACTCTCCTCTACGACCAGGTCCGTCAACCCGAGTTTCGGGATGCTGACATCGGCTTCTGTCCCCGGGGGAATGGACACTCTCAGATCAAGAGAGGTATCACCTTTGATCCACGCGACCGTTATCGTACCCCGCACCGTCCGCCGTGACGCCGTAACGCTCCGGAGGTCGCCAACGGGTTGCGGCTTAATCAAAATTCGTCGGTAACCTGGGCTGCCCAGGTTGATGCCGCCAAGGTTGCAGTAAAAAAACTTATCAATGCTCCCGAACATCTTCATGTTCTGGCTGAGCCAGGGGCCACATTCGTAAGTTTCACAGACTGTGGTGGCGCCTTGCATAACTTGATAGCCAAGGCTCGGGTAGGTGGTTTGCGTTGCGATCCGGTACAAGACAGCCGCTGCGCCGAACTGTGGCAGCGCTTGCGCAAGAGCATTGGACCCGATAATGCCAGTCGAAAGGTGCCCGTTGTGTTTTGTAACGATGTCGTCAACAAGGTTTTTCACCACCGCCGGAACTCTCTCTTGAGGAACCATGTCCAGATAAAGCGGGAGGGCGTTGGAAGTCTGACTGCCAGCGGCGTACTGGTTTGAACCGAAATCAAAGAACCGGCGGTTGAATGCCTCTTTGATGTTCAGGGCGAGTACAGAATAGCGTTTGGCATCTTCTGACTTGCCGAGAACTTCCGCGATCCGCGAGAGGATCCACGCATCGTAATAGTAATAAGCCGTGGAAGTAAGCCCGGCCGGCGTGTGCCTGGGAGAGAAGTGACTGAATCCATTCTCCTGCGGCTCCATGTGATCGCCCAAGCCTACGGATATGATGTAGCCGCTGGCATTGGCACTTAGGAGGTCAACCAGCTTCTTCAGACTGGCATAATGGTCTTCCAGAACTCTCTTGTCGCCGTAATATTGATACAAATACCAAGCGAACAGCGGATAGGTGCTCTTCCAACACGGCCACATCTCGTAGGCACTCATACCATTACGCCAGTGGAGCGGACTAATGAAGGGCACGTCGCCGTCTTCCTTCTGGCTGTCCTGAATGTCGTTCAGCCATTTTTCCCAAAATGCAGCCATGTCGTAGTTGTGAATGTAGTCCTCGGCAACGAAACCGGGATCCCCAAGCCACGATTGGCGCTCCGCCCGATCTGCTGCGTCCTGCAATAAGCCTTGAAAGCTGGTCATGAAGGTCCACTGTATATTGTGGTGGATCTGATTGAGTAATTCGTTGGAACTGGCGAAAGAGCCATTGGATTCCACGGCCGACCGCACAAAACGGCCCTCGATGCCCTGAACGGCAGGGGTATCTGTGAGTCCCCTGACTTCCACGTAGCGGAACCCGTGTAGGGTGAAACGAGGTTCCCATACTTCAGTGCCTTCCCCCTTCAGGATGTAAGTGTCGGTTTGCCGAGCCTCCGATCCGGGAGGCATGTTACTGCGCGTGTCGAGCGTGTCGTCTTCCGGATAGATCCGTGAGCCGTACTTCAGTACAACCTTCGCGCCGCGCGGGCCAGATACACGTATTCGGACCCAACCACTGAAGTGTTGGCCGAAATCATAGATATAGGTTGCGCCATAGAATTCCGGCTCTTTCGGAGTGAGCATCTTTACGGGCTGTATGGTTTGCACCACCCGACCAGGAGGAAGCAGCTCAGCCGTGAGAGCACCGCTCGGCGGCTCCGCCAGTAGAGCGTTCTCCCACGAGGAGTCATTAAAGCCCGGCTTGTCCCAACCAGGCTGTTCCAGTCGGGCATCATAGGTCTCGCCGTTGAAGAGATCGTTATAGGTGATGGGACCTGGGGATGTTTTCCATTTGGAATCCGATACGACGCTGAAAGTCTGGCCGGCCGCGAGTTCGACATTCATTTGGAGAATGAGGCGCGGCCGGTCGCCATAGGGGGCGCGCCCGGCTGGTGACGGCGCCGTGTCTGCTTCTGCGCTATACCATCCATGCCCAAGCATCACGCCAATGGCATTAGCACCAGTTTGTAGATACCGAGTGACATCGTAGGCTGCGTAGAGCACCCGTGTGTTTAGCTTAAAGGGTTGATCGTTGTTGTAGTAGGTAGAGGCTGGTTCGAGCACTCGGTCTCCCACTTTTTTTCCGTTAACGAAAAGTTCGTAGTACCCGATGCCGGAGATGTACATTCGGGCGCGCCTGACCGGTTTTTCGATCGAGACAGCGCGGCGGAAAATAGGTGATGACACACCATTTCTTGCTGCAATCCACTTGCCCTGCCAGTCGCTCTGCTTGCGAAGTCCCATTTCAAAAAAAGAGGGAACACTGTAGGCGCCCGGCCTGCCATTCTTGTCCCAGACCCGGACCTTCCAGTAGCATCCTTCCCCGCTGGCCAGTTCGCTGCCTCCGTAGGGGACTTCGACTGAATTGTCAGAGGAGACCTTCCCGCTGTCCCATTTGTCGCCCTTGTCAGCCTGCAGCTTCTCCAAGCTGGTCGCCACCAGTACCTGATAGCCGGTCTGCAACTGGTCCCTTTCATCAGAGTCAAGCAGCCATCTGAACCTTGGACGGGGCGTCTCGATTCCCAGTGGTTCCGTCAGTTGCTCGGTTTTGAGTTCTGTAGGCTGTATCTGCGCCCTGACCGCTCCCTCGGCCGACCCTTTAGCCCTTGGCGCTTGTTGCGCCGCCGCGTGGTCCCCATGAATCAGAATGATACAACCCACACAGAGAACGATGAGCAACTGTCCAGGCGAAGCGAATCGGCGAATAAAACCGAGCTGTCTCAGGCCAGCCGTGAAGTTGATTACGCCAAAATCACTAGAGTCACGGGTGCAAGGTTGTCCCTGTGTGGAATTCATTTGAGCCTCTTCGGTCGGAGAGTGGCGGCACGCTTCACTGCCGGCTGGGATTTGGTGGTCTGTAGTGCAAGTTGTTCCCCGAAGTGAAGGTCCCTTTTGGCTGACGAAGCGGAATACGGGAGGCATTTGCAGGCTCCACATACTTTGTCAAGTCGCGCATTGCGATCACCGTGCAACCTTTGTCGGCCAGGTACTTCATGTACCGCGCAAAGACCGCCGGATCGGTACTGACCCAGGGGGCACGGGGATAGGGCACGCCATGGAAGTTGAGGATAGCAATTTTCCCATTTCTTGCCTGATCAACAGCCCAAACCAAGTCTTCAAATCCCCACTTCGGGCCCGAGTAGCCCGTCGTGGGAATCAACAGCGGGTGGTCATTTGCCGGGTCGTAAACTGGGCCCCGCCCACCATGATCACTATCCGGATACTCCGGAGTCACGCCGCGACGGGCAAACAAGTAGCCTTTTGCCAGCAGGACCTCAGCAGCCTGAATGTTAAACTGATAACCTGGGTAAACAAAGGTTGTTGGTGCAGGAACACCGTACTGCTTACACCGATTCTCAATGCCTTCTAGTTCCCCAACGAATTGCTGCTTCGAAAGTGTCGTAACATCCGGGTGGGTTTCAGTATGATTTCCAATCTCAAAACCCATGTCGTTCAGCTTGCGAATGTCATCCCACGTCAATGAACCGTCCTCACCCTTGATAGCACGAAGTCCCTCCGTAACATAAAATGATGCTCCGAATCCATGCCGCTTCAACAGCGGTGCGACGTAGTCGATATCCGATTTTACCCCGTCGTCGAAAGTTAAGACCACCAAGCGGTCTGGAATGGGCAGCAAGGGGGGGGTGGTATATGCAGTGATCGAAGCACCGAGCAGTGCCACAAACCCCCAAACGATCAAGATTCTGCTGGATCGCATCATTTACCCCCCCCCTTCGCCACAAATTTCCGCCAAGCCTGCTCACGACTGTGCCAGAGTACTTGCTGATATATACCCTCTGACACTCAACATCTCTCAACCGGTCCCTAGAAATCGATCCTAAGCGCTATTTGATTCCTTCGCGCCGTGTGATACTTACTTATAGTTGAGATGACTCCGAACGTACTACTGTTCACGTTTACGTCCGGAAATCCGAACTGTGGATGATTAAGTGCGTTAAACGACTCGAGACGAAACTGGAGTCTGGCTCTTTCGGACAGCTTGAAATTCTTGAACAGCGACAGGTCAAAGTTGTTAACGCCAGGCGACCGAATGATGTTACGACCCGAGTTACCGAACTCACCCGCTGCCGGTTGAGCAAAGGCTGCCGTGTTGAACCATTTGTGAATACTCTGGGTAAATCCTGTATGGGGATTGCCGACGAGGTCCGCCCGTTCTCCATAACCCTCGTTGACAAATCCCAGGTCGGAAGCCACAATGCTGAAGGGGAATCCGCCTTGAAACACGGCGATTCCGTTCACTTGCCACCCTCCCACGACGGTATCAGCGACCTTGGAAGCATTCTTGAGCGCTGCCTTTCCCCGGCCAACGGGTAAGTTATAAACAAAGCTCATGGCGAGTCGCTGGCTCACGTCATAGGAGGAAAGGCCGTAGTCGGCCCGTTGATTGTGGAAGTCCTGGACGCCGGACCATCCCGCGGTGTCCCCACTAACGCCCGCCACGGCCGACTTGATGTCCAATCCCTTCGACCACGTATAGACCGCCAGGTAGGTAAGGTCAGTTCCGCGGTGCTCGACTTTCACATCCAAGGCATGGTAATTCGAATTGCCATCGAACCCTGAGAGCACCATGGTACCTAGGTTCGGATAAGCGCGACGAGCCGTGATCGTGGCCGGAGTCTGGGCGAGTGGGTCACAGTTGTGGGCGGCATTGCACTGGGTGGGCTGATTCGGGTTTCCCCGATTCTCCAGGGCGGTTCCCTTGTTCCCCGTATAGCTCACATCGAGCGTGGTGTTTGCAAAGAGCTGGCGCTGAATCCCGAAGGACCAGTCCTGGATATACGGAGTCCGCACCCCAGGCCCTTGGATTTCAAGAAAGCCCAGAACATCTTTTGTGACCGGGCCTGTGCCTGGTAAGGGATAGAGGTCGTCCGTGTTGAGGAGCGTACCCGTGGCCACATGCGCGACGAAGTTCGCTGCCGACGCGTAAGGCCAAAAGTTCCCGGAAGCAAACCATTCACCCTCTTGCTGGGTGTCGAAGAACAAGCCGTAGCCGCCTCGAAGGACAGTCTTATCGTCTCCGAAAGGCCGGACGGCAAACCCAAGCCGCGGCGCAAAATAGTTCTTTCGACTGGGCCCCGGGCCACGCATGCCGTTGTAGCCGTACAAGCCCCCGCCGTACTGCTCGACGACCTTCGGATCGGCACAATAAAGGCCGCCGCCCGGAATGTTGGGATCAAGCCAGAAAAAGTCGTTGCTCTCTTCGCTCGGAATATGCTGATACTCGTAACGCAACCCGAGATTGAGTGTCAGCTTCGGCGTGACTCGCCAGTCGTCCTGGATATACGGCGCCCAGCTTTTGTAATGAAAGCGCGAAAGCACGCCCGTGTTAATGTTTCCGAGCGGACCTGCGAGGTGGGGTTGGGACCCCGTTGTATACCCCAGCAAGAAATCCGATATCGAGTTTCCTCCCGAAAACTCACCGTCGTAGGAGAAGCCCCCAAGGGGACGATCTGACGTGACCATGGGGTTTACCCACCAGCGGATGCCGAAGCCCACGCCGACCGTGTGCTTGCCTTTCGCCCACGACAGGGAGTCTGACAAGTCGTTCATCATCTCCGACGTCCCAAAAGGCGTCAGGCCGCTCCCGCCCGACCCAGCGTACGCAATCGAGGCGTTTGGAATAAGGGGATAAGTGCCTAAGCTGATGCCAGGATAAGTTAAGTCCGGCATCTTGGAGAACGTGCCCTTTAAGTCGAGAAACGACAGGTCCGCCTGCGAAATCGGATACGTGGTTTGATAGCTTGTCGCATTCAAGTACCCGTACCGAAACTGGTTGAGCAGCGTAGGGGTGAACGAACGTGTGTACGTTACCGTGTAGTTGCGGGAATTTTGAAGGTAAGCCTCATCACCCACGGGAGCCAGGGTGGTCGGGATGATCGCCGTGATATTCGAGATCGTGCCGCGGACAAAAACATGATCCCTTTCACTTAGCTTTTGATCGATTCGAAAGGTCCCCTGGTCGTTGCTAACCGTGGAATGAGTCGAACCAATGAAATTGAACTCTCCGGTAGCATTGGGCGCAGGCCAGAATAGTGTGGGGTTTTTCTGAACGATCTGTGCGAATCGCGAGATCTTTTGCGGCGGGATTACATACATCCCGTCTTGTTGGGGGAAGACTTCTCCTGTCGCAGGATCAGTGACGGGAAACGGGAATTTCCCCTGCAGCATCTCCGGCGGGGGAACATTGCCTTCCGCCGTTTGGCTTTGTCGAATTCTCTGCCCCTCGTAGTTAACGAAGAAAAAAGTCTTGTCCCGTCCGTTGTACACCTTGGGGAGAAAGACCGGGCCGCCAAGGGAAGCACCGAATTGGTTTTGGCGCAGGGGATTGACCGGCAGGGGAGCCACGTTGAAGAAGTCGCGAGCATCGAGCTTGTCGTTCCGAAGATACTCGTACACCGAGCCGTGAAGTCCGTTGGTTCCAGACTTCGTGCTGATGTTGATTTGGTTGACGCTGTATCCGTACTCAGCGGAATACGTCTTAGTTTGTACCCTAAACTCCTGGATCGCATCGAGCGAGGGGTTGTAGGCAGGAGTGTTGTAGTTGGTGTCCATAATGCCGGTCCCGTCGATCGTGTACCCATTTGACGAACTTCTGGCGCCAGCAATCGCAATAGCATCTCCAGCGCCGTAGCGAAAGTCGGACTGCTCGCCCCCAGTCTGAACTGCCGCGGAAGTAACAAACAAGAGATCAAAAAACCTCCGCCCGTTCAGGGGCAAATCAGTGACTTGCCTCTCAAAAACTACCCCGCCAACGGTGGCGGAATCAGTGTCAAGCGAAAGCGCTTGTGCAGACACCTCTACGTGCTGCGTTTGATTTCCCACAACGAGGGTGAAGTCGGCCCGTACGGTTCGCTCGACCTCAACGGTGATATCTGATAGCACGCCTATCTTGAATCCGGCAGCGGAAGCCGTCACCTCATAATTACCGGGTTGCAAGAGAGTGGCCGTGTAGTCGCCAACATCGCTCGCCGACATAACGCGAACCTGACCCGTGCCAGAATTCTTGATTTCGACATTAACGTTCGGGATTACGGCGCCGGACTGATCAGTAATGTGTCCAACTATGGTGCCGGTAGCGTTCTGAGCAAATGCGGAAGAGGCGTAGAGAGTAGCCGCCACGACCGCGCAAACTACGAGCGTCCAAATCCTGAATCTTTGCATGTTGCATCCTCCTTCTTCCACCGCCTGCTGGACGGGCAGTGACAAATCCATCTTCTTTAGCACCTTGTTTTTCCTTTGTCAATAGAAAAATTATTTCTCAGTAGGAACCCGAGCCCTGATTTCGAGGTTGAGCAGTCGCATCGACAATGATCTCTTTCAGAATCAGTCGGTTAGCCTGTGAAGATCCAACCTTGCCGAAGTTGGAATTGTGCCCCGGATCTGAATGAACATGAAACGGGTGACATTTTGGCCACGGTATTTGTGCGGCGGCGTGCAGTCCCAGCAGCGAATCGAGAGTGAAATCACGCGGCTGCAAGACGTGCTGTCGAGAAGATACAGAAGCGCGACGGCGGCGTCAGGCAGTGAAGTTCCCAGAAGAGAGTCTGGTGATCGACGTGCAGACCTGATGGCCTCGGCGGACCAGATTCGGAGCCGACGAGGAGTGCCGAGGTTGCTGTTCAATAACAGCGGTTCGGAGTTCAGGAGCGAGTTCATGGAACTTGGGACACATTGCTACGGTGTCCACAACAGGTAATCCCCAAGCGCCCGATGCTCACATTCCTCACATCTGGATTTGACATGCTCATTCCCGTGATTGTAGGATGCCTACCGTGCCGTCCACTGAGTTACGTTTCGGATCGTTGAATCTCTTGAAAGACCATCAGCGTTGTTTCAACTAAGGGTTGAATTGGATTGGGTAAATCTGGACTAATGCGACTCTACAACATCCCTGTTCTCTCCAAGGCTCTGGATATCCTGGAGCTACTGGAAGCCGAGAAACGTCCCGTATCAGCGGAGCATGTTTACCAACGAACCGGATTCTCCAAGACCACGGTCTATCGCATTCTCAAGACGTTTGTTCACAGAGGTTACGTTGCCCACCAGGAAGACGGCCTGTACCGGCTCGTGTTCCGCCCACACAAGATGCGTTTCGGTTTTGGTGGGCAATCGGAAGAGTTGCCATTCTCTCAAGCCGTGACTGCAAGTGTTAAGGAAGCGGCCTCTTCGTCGGGCGTTGACCTGTTATTACTCGATAATCGCTACGATGGCGAAGTGGCGGTGCGGAATGCGGAAACATTCGTGGAAGAACAGGTTGATCTGGTAATTGAATTTCAGATTGATCAGCGGGTAGCGCCGATTATAGCCGACAAGATTGTCGGGGCGGGAATTCCACTTATTGCAGTGGATATACCCCACCCACACGCGACGTTTTTTGGTGTCGACAATTATCGAGTTGGATTTGAAGCCGGCGAGCTTCTCGGGCGGTACGCCAGCACAAGGTGGAAGGGAGTCGTCCATTGGGTGGTGGGCCTCGACATCGAGGAGGCGGGACCACTTGTACAGAGCCGTATCACAGGCGCGTTTCAAGGCGTGTCCGCGGTGCTGCCGGAGCTTCCCATAGAATGCTTCGTTCGGATGGACGGGAACGGTATGGACGAAAGGAGCCATCGGTTGATCTTCGAATTCCTGCGCAGACACCCCGAGGATTGCATCCTGATTGCCGCGGGGGATGATACTAGCGCCCTCGGCGCTTTGAGGGCAGTGAAAGACCTCAAGCGAGAAAGGCACGTGGTGATCGTGGGGCAGGATTGCATCCCCGAGGCACTCGAGGAGATGAAAGTTCCCGGAACGCCCCTGATTGGATCCGTATCGCACGAGGCGCATACGTATGGCCCTCGGTTGATCCAACTTGGAATTGCATTGGTCCAAGGCAGACGTATCGACCCCCACAACTACGTTGAACATAAGGTAGTCACAGCAGACAACTTCGTACGCCAGCGCTAGAAGTACTCCCATTGCACCACTCCTGGATGCAAGCCCAGGGTTATGCGCACCCCCCCACGGTGGAGAGGTAGGGATATCCTAATTTAGCGAATCGCAGCCTTACTGGTCTTGTCGTTCTCCCTGCTGCTCCGCTGACCGCGCCAATAGCGTCAGACTTCTTTAGAAAGACCATTCATCAGGATTTGCAGCTCATCCCCTTTTACCAAAGCGAATCTTGGACGTGCTCCGGGTCAGGAGTGCAGGGCCAAGGCCTCGCCGGGTATTTTCAGGTCCAAAACGCGTCTTATCAGTGCTTCCCCCCATCTGTCCTCAGGCGTGCCTTAAGCTGGGGGAATAACTTCAAAGCGTTGTCGCGTACGATTTGCTTTCCGATGCCCCGCGCTACCTCGTCACTTATATCTCCATTATCGACCTTTTCAGCAAGTACCCCGGCCAGGCAGCGGCGGGTGAATTCCGTCGCGCCATAGATCCCCTCCGCCGTCCTGTCGTCTGAGCCCCACATAATTCGGTCTGAAGGCATTACATCAAGCCACTCGTGATAAGCCCTCTCCGCCATCGTGGAACTCTGGATCGGAAGAAATACCGAGTCAATCCAAACGTTTTTCGCACCACCCATTTCGGAGAACACAATCGCCCCTGTTTCATCCACCCACGGAAATCCCCCGTGAAAGAGGATAAACTTTGTGTGGGGATTCCCCTCGATCAGGTCGAGTAGCAGCATCGGATTTGAGTCGCGAAGGCGTGCAACGCCGGTGTGGATCTGGAAGGGCAGGTCGTACTTGGCGCTTAGCTCGGCTAGTCGCCACATGATGAAATCCTCGAATGCCTTCACCTCCTCAGGATTCAGATCCGAGCGAGGCCGTCCGAATACACGCGCTGCACGCTCTCTAGGAACGTTCTCGAACTGCAATGTGCGCTCGTAGGCTAAGGTCGATTTGAGGCACACCGCACCATGCGCTTTCGCCTCGGCAAAGATGTGATCAAGCAGAGCGAGGTAATCGTCCAAAGAATTCGCCGGAAGGCCTCTTTGGCTGGCGAACAAGTATGGGTCATCAAACACACCAAAATACATTGGGTGATAGCGAGGCTGGTACTCGGAGGAGTGAAAACCCCATACAAGGGAAGTGACGTTGAAGACCAGAACAGCGAAGGGATAATCGGTGCGAAAGTCGAGCCGGGCCCAGTAGGGATCGATAAACATCAATTCGATGTTCGCTCGTTTGGTAATCACTTCCGACAGCCAGCGCTGGTCCTTATAGTTTTCAAAGATTCGCCGGTCTAGCCCGCGCGCCTGCGCATCTGTAATGTGGTTGAAGTCGACTCCATAGAGGTCCTGAAAGGCGGGAAGAAGATACTGGTAGAGATTTGTGGCGCGAGCGTCATCGAAGCTATGCCGGGCCTCCGCCCACCATTTATCGAATGTCTCGCCGGGCTCCCACCCCGTAAGCGGATTTATCCACGGGTAATAGGCGCTGTGCAACACGCCAAACAGATTCATCCCCCGGCCCCACTCCGTTTGAACATAACCAGGAAGCTGGTCAAAAGGCTGGAGATGGTCGTGGGTGTCGATCGCCGGTACAGAGTCGAGGTAGGCCTTGAGCTGTCGATAGGTTGCTGTCTGCCGCCTTGCTTGTCCCCATCCCCAGGGCGTGACACCCAACAAGAAGGACCAGATTAGCAAGGAACATAGTCTTCGACTTTTCACAATTCCTCCTTTCTCGAAATCCACCGGAGCCTGACGGTCTGGGAAGTCGCCTTCCTTCTGACGATCGCACGTTAGGCCCGTGCGCTGAAGCATGTAGAAACGATTTTCATTGGGTTCATGCTGCGGCACCGGCGTTCTTCAAACAAGTGCGCACTCAAGCCTCTTGGCCTGGCGGTTTTTTCCCATCCGCGGTACACTCGGAGCAATGGTTCACTGTGACGGAAAGGTTCTGCTGACGGTGCCCATAATCCTCTGTCTGTTGGGCTCGTCCCTCCTGGCTCAGCAGCCTGACACCAGCCTGGTGGAGCGATACTCGCAGGAGGGGCTAAGAGCGCTGACTGAGCAGCGCTATGCTGATGCCGAAACGGCATACGAAAAACTGCGAGAGCTGGAGCCTGGAATCGCCGAAGTGCATGCTAATCTCGGCCTGATTTACTTCCAGGAGAAAAAATTCGAGCAAGCTGTTCCCACCCTGCGTCAGGCCCTAAAGCTCAAGCCCAGCTTGTTGAAGGCGGACACTCTGCTGGCCATGGCATTGTCTGAGCTTGGCCGTTACAGTGAGGCCCTGCCGGGTCTGGAAAAGGGTTTCCGCCGGTCAACGGATCCTGCATTAAAACGCGTGTGCGGCCTTCAGCTCGAGAGAGCTTACACGGACTTGCGGCGTGATAGCAAGGCGATTGAAGTTGCCCTGGAACTGAACCGGTTTTATCCGGATGATCCGGAAGTCGTGTACCACGCTGGGCGGCTGTTCGGGGACTTCGCCTACATGATGGTGGAGAAACTTCATCAGGTAGCGCCAGCTTCGGTTTGGATGCATCTTACCGCAGGCGATATCTACAAGAGTCAGGGACACGACGACCTTGCCATGGCCGAATACAGGCAGGTACTCGCGCTCGACCCGCACCTGCCGGGAATCCATTACCGCCTGGGTCGAGCGCTCCTGTCGCGTTCGCAGCCAACCAATTCAGCCCAGGACAGAGCCGAAGCATCAAAGGAATTCGAGCAGGAGCTTGAGGTGGACCCCACCAACGCCAAGGCGGCTTACGAACTGGGAGAAATCCATCGCAAGTCGGGACAGCGCGACAAAGCAGAGGAGTTTTTTAACATCGCTCTGAAATACTATCCTGATTTTGAGGAAGCCCAGGTAGGAGTGAGCCGCGTGCTGATTGCCGAGGGAAAACCTGAACTGGCCTTGCCCCATCTCCGAAGGGCTGTCTCCCTGGAGCCGGAGGACGCGGTTTGCTATTTTCACCTTGCGCAAGTTTACAGAGCGCTGGGCAACATCGCAGAGCAGCAAAAGGCGCTCGCAGAGTTCCAGCGTCTGCGAAGTCAAAACGAACGCCGGCTGCAATTATTGATCAAAGGAGCCCTTTCACCTGGAGAGGTGACGAAACAGGAACTTGACTCACAGGCCCCGCCATAGGCCGAGGAGTGGCATTTCTCGACGGAAGGTGGGCCGCGAATTGGTATCAGCCAGGGCATCTTTCGTATCGATACCGACTCGCTGGCACAGGTCGAAAGTAGAGCACCCTGCAACGGGGTGCCGACCGTTTGTCGCCACGGTCGAAGCCACCGTGAAAGCGAGCCTCCCGGCGAGGGTAAACAGGTTCGTTGAAAATTCCTGCTGCCGAACTGGGTGTGCCGTAGGATTGGCACGAAGGCAAGACGCGGCAATCTCGTAATGGAATTCTCCCTTAGGACGAACACTGGGTGTGTTGAAACCAGCGATTGCGGCGTCCGACGTCCTTCCTGGCCCACACTGAGGAGCGGCCGGAGAGCCCTTGAGTGGGGTGGCTTTTTGTACTAACTTCAGAGTGGGTTTTCGGTTCCTTGGGGGCTTGTCAGGTCGCGGCTCGTCCAACTTCGGCACTCGCCGGAGCCAAGTGGATTATTTAGAACGACTTGAGATCTCATTCAGTCGCCATGCGGATATCTCCTCCCAGCTTCGGCGAGGCATCATCACCTGCAAGGGGATTTTGAGTGTGGAGTAGATCTCCTTGCGAACAGGCTCCGGGGTGGTGCCTTTGCGGATCTTTAGGACCTTTCCATTGCCCGTGGGCAGCACCGCGGTGACCACCCGGTGAGTGCTGAGTTGTTGCCGCAGAGTCCACCACGAAGTATGCATGCCGCGATCCAGGAATGGCTTCGCGATAGCCACCAGGAGATGGTAGGCTAGGACATAGAGGAAGATATGGGTCTGGGTGCGCTTTTCAAGCTGATGGAAGACGGCCCGCTCCAGCAGCGGACTTTTCATGGCCCGGAAGGCCGCCTCCACCCGCGTCAGCAAAATATAGGTGCGCCTGATCTCATCTGCCGTCAGGTCCTGGCCCGAGCTCGATTCGAACTATAGCCTGGCGCACGTGAACCTCGCACAGGGCTGTGCTGGAAAAGGGATGTATGAGGAAGCCACCACGGAGTTTGAGAAGGCCGCCTGACTCTTCGGCAGCGACCGTTGGGGGGGCTAGCGCTCGTTTACGCCAGGACGGGGAAGAGAGATGAAGCCCCGAAGATCCTGGGCCGAATGAGAGAGCAATCAAACCGAGGAGAGTTTTCCCCAGTCCGGACGGCCTGCCTCTATTTGGCTGTGGGCGAGAAGCAGAGAGCACTGGACTGGCTTGAAAAGGCATATGAGGAACGCGACCCGTATATGGCATTCTTGAACGTCAGACCAGGGCTCGACCCCCTCCGCTCCGACCCGCGCTTCCAGGACCTCCCGCGCCGCATGAATTTCCCGCCGAAAGGTCGCTCTCGGCCTTTGCCTGCCCCATTTCTAACGTGCGCCTCCGATTCGATTCCGTTCCGCAAATGCGCAGTTGCGGAATCGACTGGCATGCATGGCGACAAGGGAGAACAGCCCTTCTGGCCGCCTCTGCCAGATTGTGCCTGTGAAACGCCCTTCCACGCTGGAATCCAGCCCACGCGGTGGGCCAGTTGATGGCTGGCCGACTTCCCAGGCCGAATCCCTTGCAGCACCGCTACTATCTGAACGGCCGCACGTTGCCGTGAGGCG
>Ga0187854_10001186_pt1 | contig 26481 bp, 24 predicted proteins | sample June2016WEW_6_15_FD_132445 | JGI IMG/M metagenome (GOLD analysis project Ga0187854, IMG submission 132445) | Peatland microbial communities from SPRUCE experiment site at the Marcell Experimental Forest, Minnesota, USA - June2016WEW_6_150 | ecosystem: Environmental > Terrestrial > Soil >...
AAAACTTGCCGCAGACTGCCCCACACTTGGGATACGTGAGCCCCACGAAGCAGCGGTAGCAGTACCCATAGGGCATATGGTGGGCGCCCGGTACAAAAGGTTCGTAACCTGCCCGATAGTGAGGAGAGACGGTAAGGGCCAGGGATCCGCCGTAAACGCCGTGGTATGCACCGTGGAAGGCTATCATCTCGGTTCTCTTGGTGATCATTTTTGCATACTTCAGCGCCGTATCGACTGCCCCGCTTCCGCTGCAATCAAAAACGGTGAAGCAGTTGTCCCTCAGTCCGGGCGGCATGATCTCGCTTATTTTCTTCGCCAGCTCGGCCCTCGGCGGACTCACCATATCGAGTGTATGCATCAGCTTGGGCGCCTGTTTCACTATGGTCTCCACGACCTTTGGGTGCGTGTGGCCCACGTTGTTCACTCCCAGGCCGCCGGTCATGTCGATAAAAATGTTGCCGTCCGGATCTTTCACGGTCGAGCCAAAGGCTTCTTGCCAGACGAACTGGAGATAACTCCCGCCTACCCTGGTAGGACTCTCGTATTTCCACGACTTATTCCATACCTCCTGTGTTTTTGGTCCCGGGACCTTCTTTCCCACCTTTGGTGCGCCGGTGAATGATAATTTTGCTATTTCCGCTTCACTGATCATAACTCCCCTCCCGAATTATTTAGGACTGACATTCCATGGGCGCATGCGCACCCGTCTCCCTGACCTGACCTTATAGCTCTACGGGGCAGCACTCGCGCCCCTGTGCCTCGGCAACCGGCCGGCAGACCAGCTTTCCGAGATTAACGTTCAAACCTTTCATCAAGGCCGGGTCCTGTTTCAATGCCTTTTTGTAGCCCTGGTTTGCAAGCTTCAGGGCATACGGGAGCGTCGCATTGGTGAGCGCAAATGTAGATGTCCTTGCCACCGCCCCGGGCATATTGGCCACACAGTAATGGACGACTCCATCCACGATGTAGGTCGGGTTGTCATGATAGGTCGCGTGTGTCGTCTCGACGCATCCTCCCTGATCCACCGCAACATCGACGATAACGGAACCCTCCTTCATCAGCGAAAGCATCTCCCTGGTTATCAGCTTGGGTGCTTTTGCACCCGTCACGAGGACGCCCCCCACGACGATGTCCGCCTCGGCGATCAGTCTTTCGATGTTATGACGATTGGACATGATGACCTTCACCCTGCCCCCGAATATATCATCCAGGCAACGGAGCCGGTCGATATCGATATCGAGGATATAGACGTTCGCCCCCGTGCCGACTGCCATCTTTGCCGCATTGGTACCCACCACTCCTGCACCGACGATAACCACCGTGCCCGGGTCGACGCCGGGGACACCACCGAGCAGTACCCCTTCACCGCCATGCTCCTTCTGCAGGGAGTACTCGCCCACCTGGATCGACATGCGCCCCGCCACCTCGCTCATAGGGATAAGAAGCGGGAGCGATCCATCTTCGAGCTGAATCGTCTCGTAGGCAATTCCCACGATTCCGGCCTTCAGCATGGCCTCCGTGAGATCCGGCACCGGCGCAAGATGAAAGTAGGTGAAGACCACCTGACCCTTCTGAAACAGCGGATATTCGGATGGCAGCGGTTCTTTCACCTTCATGATCATCTCCGCCCTCTTGAAGACCTCTGTAGGTGACCCTACCATCTCGGCCCCGGCCCTATCGTAGGCCTCGTCGGATATGCCGCTCCCCACTCCTGCGCCCGTCTCAATGAGAACTTTGTGGCCGGCCCGTGCCAGGGCCTCTACCCCTGCCGGCGTCACGGCAACCCTGTTTTCCATTGTCTTAATCTCTTTAGGCACTCCTATAACCATTTTTCTCCTCCACAAATCATTTGTTGTTTCAGCTTGTCTGCATGACAGCAAGGATGATGCCATAAGTTACAGACGCATCATGAAGACAAATATATAATATTATCAATCACTTGTCTGCATGGAAGATAAGGGGCCTGCCGGGATGGGGGTACACCGTACCCACCCCATCTCGCTTCCGCTCTGTATCTCCTGATAGCTGAACTGCCTGTCGGTAAGGTTGATGCGTAAGAGCTTTCTCATGACTTTCTCCTCTCTGTAAAACCGGCTCATATCTCCAGCTTCGCTAATGCTTCCGGTACAACCCTGTATCCCTTGCTCTTGACCGCGCCGTAGATTATTCCCAGAACAGCCCAGCAGCTTCCCACGATTTTTGTCAAGGGATCGAATCCGTACCATACATAGCCGATGACGATGAAACCGCATAAAGGAAACAAGAAATGCCACACAAATCCTGCGACGCCGCGCTGCCTTTTCCTGATGAAGAAAAACCAGAAGACCGCCGCGTTGAGCATCATATACGACGTCATCGCTCCGAAGTTGACCAGCCTGGAAAGAGCCTCGATGCCTATAAGGTTGGCGATCGCGAATGTCACAATGCCGAATGTGATTGAAGCGACATAGGGAGTCTTAAATCTCCGGTGGACTTTGCCGAAGATGCCGGGGATCAGTTTGTCTCTGCCCATGCTGTAGAGAATGCGGGAAGCCGCCAGCTGTGAATTCAGAGCCGTGCCGAATGCGAGAGAAAGCACGAAGGCTATGAGAGTGTAAGTTTGAAGAGGTTTCCCTCCGACAGCCCTGATGACGACGTTGATGAAGCCCGTGTTGGGGTCTAAGTCCGCGGGGTTCGGATGGATCAGTCGTCCGATGTAGGTGGACGAAACAAAAAGGAGCCCTATGATCAACAGCACTGCAATCATGCCCGGAGGGATGAGCTTCTGGGGCCGATCGGTTTCCTCGGCAAGAGTTGTCATGGCGTCGAACCCGAGGAGTGTAACCGCCGCAATAGACAAGGCTGAGGCAACGAAGTTGATATTGAACTTTGAAGGCTGGAAGATCGGGTCGGCGTTGAAGGTGCCTGCGCCTCCTCCCCTCCAGACATAGATAGCGCCCGTAACGAGGAAAGCAGCGATGCCGGCGAGCTGAATGATGAAGAGCGCAATGTTCTCCTTGTCCGCAAGCTCGATGCCGACATAGTTGATGGCCGTGTCGACGAGAACGAAAACAAGGAGGGCAAGCCAAACGGGGATCCCTGGGATGAGTATTCCCACAAATACGGCCGCAAGAGAAAGAACCAGCCCAGGTATGAGTGCGTAGTCGATGAGGATCAGCCATCCTGCGACAAAACCTACGTGGGGGTTTATGGTTCTTTGAACATACGAGAATACGGACCCCGCAATCGGCCATTCCCTGATGCACCTCCCGTAGCTGAAAGCCGTAAAAATCATGCCGGCTACACCTATGATGTAGACCAAAGAATCGAGGCCGTTGGCATACTGACCGACGTAGCCGAACATCTGCATCGACGCCATGGGACACGTGAAGATAATGCCGTAGACCACCACGCCCCAGAAGCCGAGTGATCGCTTTAGCTCCTGTTTGTACCCCAACTGCTCTAACGACTTGTCCGCCATTTCAATCCTCCCCTTGCTCTTACAGCGATAGCGCCAGGGCCACAATAGTCGGGCGCCACCTCGGGCCATTGTTCGTTGTAGCGCCGGAAGAAGTCTCCATAATCACTGGCCAGTTCGGCGATGGTCTTCTCGTTCTTCAAGGATTCGAGCACCACCTTCGCCTTGAATATTCCGTCGTACCGCTTCCGATGATCGGTTATTGTTTCCTTTCCTCCTCCTCTTTAGTATTTCACTTCAGAGAGGAGAGGTTGTCCACCTTAATGGGGTGTCCACGTTTCGGGGGAAAGTATGCTCCCCCTGTTTCCAGGAGAGCACGTTTTTGCCTTCGCTGAGGCAGATTGCTCCACTCGCTATCCAAATGGCTCGCTTTGAATAAGCGAGCCATTATCGCAATGCTTAGCAGTGCTCTCAAAGACATGCTTCCGTGCTCAAAAGAACCTGCAACAGTTATGCCAGCATGATGGCGGTCAGCCCATGCCTTCATTAACTCCCGGAAGCACTAAAATAATTAGGTGTTGCAGCAAACAGGGAAACAGGTATGTTCCCAATGGGGTATAATGTACCCACCGACCGGGGAGAGCGACATCAGGGCATCGTGCGATCAGGGGGGAGTTGATTGAGGAACAGCGCGCTACACGCGCCGGGATACCTTTTAGCCCCGCAGGGTATTTTAGTACCCACTTGTCTCGAGGCCCATTTTTTTGTCACTTAACGATAATCGGCCGCAGAGACGTGAAAACGCTTGAGAAGTTTTCTGAAGTTGGCACGGTCCAGATCGGCCCTTGCTGCCGACTTGCTCACGTTCCCCTTGTACATGGCGAGGAGAGTGGTGATGTATTCCCGCGTCATCCCGTCAATTTTCTCCTCTTTAAACTCCTTGAAGGCGGGCACCTGGTTCATTCCCCCGCTATCGGCGGAAAGGATCTCTTCAGGAAGGTCCTGAAGGGTGATCGTATTATCCTCCTTGAACGTCACCGCCCTCTCTAGGGCATTCCTCAATTCGCGCACGTTGCCCGGCCATTGATACGCCGTCATCGCACTATAGGCTGTATCGGCGACGGCAATGACTCTCTTCTTGAACCTCGCGTTGAACTCGGTGAGAAAGTAGTTTGTCAGAAGCGGGATGTCCTGGCGCCTCTCTCTAAGAGGGGGGACGCGAAGGGAAACCACGTTCAGGCGATAGTACAGGTCTTCCCTGAATCGGCCCTCTCCCACCTCCGCCTTCAGGTCTCTGTTCGTTGCGGCAATGATACGAATATTTGCCTTCTTGATCCTGGTGTCACCGACCTTCGAGAACTCTTTCTCCTGGATCACCCTCAGCAGCTTTTTTTGAAGGGGATAGGGAAGTTCGCTGATCTCGTCGAAGAATACGCTGCCCTTCTCGGCAACTTCCAGGTAGCCCTTCTTGTCCGTATAGGCCCCCGTGAAGGACCCTCTCACGTGGCCAAAAATCTCGCTTTCAAGAATTGTGTCCGGCAAACCGCTGCAATCGAGAAGGACGAAGGGACAATCCCGTCTCGTACCCGAATAGTGCAGGGCCTTGGCTATCAACTCTTTGCCTGTTCCGCTCTCCCCGGTGATCAGCACCGTACTGTCGGTGCTGGAGAGCGTTTCCACCGCATGGAGGAGTTTTTTCATGGTTTTATCGGTGGTAACGATCGAGGAGAATGGTGATTTCTCGAGAAGTCTCTCTCTCAGCATCTTATTCTCAATGGACAGTGCTCTTTGTTCGATGGCCCGTTTTATGATCAGGTCGATTTCGTCGATATTGTAAGGCTTGGTGACGTAATCGAAGGCGCCCCGCTTCATCGCCTCCACGGCGGTTTTCACCGTTCCATAGCCCGTGAGGACAATGACGGGAAGGTCGGCTTCCACGGCCTTGATCTGTTGGAGGAGATCAAGGCCGTGGATTTCGGGCATCATCAGATCGACGAAAACCACATCGGGCCGCCATTTCTTTATGGTGTCGCAGACAATTCCGGGACGGGATATCCCCTCAGCCTGGTACCCGAGTATTTCAAGGGACCGGCACAGTACGGTAAGGGCCTTCTCTTCGTCATCGACAAGCAATACCTTCGTCATAATTTGCTTCCCCTCCGTCCCAACTTGCCGATCAGCGCCACGTTTTATCGGGTCGGCGCCGGCTCGGTCTTTACCGGTCTTTCCTCACCACGGGCAGGCAGATCTTCACCGTCGTGCCTTTGCCTGGTTTGCTCTTCACGTCAATACTTCCCGCATGCTCCTTGACTATGCCATAACTTATCGACAACCCAAGTCCGGTTCCCCGACCGGGCGCTTTGAGAGTAAAAAAAGGATCGAAAACTTTGTCCAAGAACTTCCTTTCTATGCCCTGTCCCGTATCTGAGACATGGACTTCAATGACTTTCGCCACTTTTCTGTCCGCCCTGCCCTTCAATTTTGAACCCACCTCCAGCCTTCCTCCGTTCGGCATGGCCTGAGAGGCGTTGAGAAGAATGTTGACGAAGGCTTGCTGCAATTCCGTTGAATTGCCCACGGTGAGCGGCAGGGCGTCATCATAGCGCTCCACAAGCTCAATACCCTGGGACTTGAGCTGAAATCTCAGGAACTGCAAAGTGTTGTCGAGCACATCGTTTATCTGGACCACGCCTTTTTTCATTGTCGCCTGCCCCGAAAAGCTGAGAAGTCTCCTGATGATTTCAGTGGTCCGGCTCACCTCCTCGTCTATGGCCTGCATATCCGATTTGACCTCAGGGTGCAGATTGGGATTCATCAGCAGTATCTGGATGTAATTTGAGATGATGGCCAAAGGGTTGTTTATCTCGTGGGCAATCCCCGCGGTGAGTTGGCCCAGCGCAGAGAGACGGTCCATTTGGCTTATCTTCCTGTATACGGACTCGAACTCCTCTTTCCCCTTTTCCAGCTCAGCCGCCATCTTGTTGATGGAAACCGCCAGAAGCCCGATTTCATCTTTTCTCTCAACCGCTATACGATGGTCAAGGGCGCCGCTCCCAATGATCTTGGTCCCCTCTATCAGGTTTCCGATTTGTCTGAGGGATTCAGAAAAGGAGGAGATGAAACTCATCATCGGCAGATAAACCTGTTCGGTATTCCCCGCAGCCGGCAATGTGCCGCCTCCCGGCAGGGCATCTATATCGATCTTCTTCCGGCGGTTTCCCCTGCCTTCAGGGAGGATACAGAAAAGGTTCCACCCATTGCAGTCGATATAGGCTTGTAACAGACGGGCCTTTCCCGAAGATAGAACCACTTTTCTCACTTTCACGTCGTCGCCTCTGAAGTGGGCAGTCTCCTGGTGGCGCTTCCACTCCTTCCGCACAAGGATCTGATCCTCGTGAAGGCTTTCCACCCCTTGATCAGACGAAACTACTAGATTCCCTGAGGGAGACAGGAAAAAAGCGTATCCTTTGGATGCGCTCCTGAGCATGTTTCCCAGAGGTTTGCTGATTTGCTCCAGGTTTACGTCGATTCCAATGATGCCAAAGAAACGATTGCCCTCGGGGTAGAGCGGGATTGCGCAGGTAACCATCCAGATCTTGGTGAGAGGGCAAAGGTACGGTTCGGTCCATCGCGGCAGCCTTTCCGGGTCATGCTCCTCGTCGGCAATGTAGAAGAAACTATGCTCGGTGGGTTTGAACCCGGCGGGAAGGACGGAGACATCCATCCAGGGGAACCCTCTCGTGACTCCTCGGGTATTTACCGAGTAGATGAAAAGGACGCTAGGACACCGGCGTTGAAGTGCTGCGAAGAGGGGTACTAAAGATTCCGTTTTGCGGAGGAAATTCAGGTCCTCGTGGTCGAGCCTTTCCACGCTTCCCAGGGAGACGCAGGAAGCAGGGTGGCCTTTCATTTCTCGTTCTTGCTCGCCGGAGTCGGCCACATCAGCCAGTAATACCTCCTCGGCAAAATCCTTCAGTATGCAGGCATATTGGTTGATCTGTCTCACTTCCCACCTGATGCGGTGGATTTCGGCGACGATCTGCTCGGAAAGCCGCTGACTCACGCTCATCTCACGGGGTCTCCTTTCTCACGCTCTCATAGAAGCATACCACACGGAAGCCGTTTTTAGCATGTCAGGCCGGCTGGATAGGGTTCAATGCAAAGTACCTGCCACGGCAGTGCTGATGCATCCTGCCCGTCAAGCATCCCGATAGAACATGACCGTGCCCTGAAGGACGAGACCGTTCGCAGACGCCCCCGAACAAGGCCCTGCTGTCGACCAGTCTGAAAGAAGTGGAGGGCAAGAAGAAAAACTTGGTAGCGAACCTCAAGGAAGCGCCGGATTCAGGCAGAGCAGTCAGAGATACGCTTTTGCAGATAGAAAGAGATGAAAAATCGCTGCAGAGAAACTTGAACGAGTTCCAGAAGGAGACCGGTCAGGACGCGAAGAACAATATCCTTTGACCACCCAACGATGGGCGTAATGTTATGGCGGAAGTGCATGGGAATCGAACCCACCCACCAGCTCGTCACCGGTGCACTGGTTTTGAAGACCAGGAGGCCCACCAGGCGCCTTGGCACTTCCGATTATAGTGACATTCTTACACAAAAAGGCCTTGTTTGCAAGAAGCTCACCTTCGCGAGGCGCCGTCTATTCCCTATTCATGAAGAGGTTCCGCCGGGTCGAATAGGTACGTTGTTTCGGGGAAATGCGTCTTGCGCGCCGGGCGCATAATTACACACCGGAGGAAGCAAAAACAGGGTAAAATAAGTAGACAGGCGGTAAGGCCAAGAAAAAGAACGAGGCAAGAGAAGATGACAAACCGGGGTTTTTATACGGGCTCGCTGAAGGTGGAGCAGCCATGGTATCGCCGCAGCACGAGGCATGCGGGCCTGCCGGAAAAAGGGCCGGGCGAATACTGGTACGACTATCAGGGTTTCTATTTCCTTCAAGAAACTACGCACCTCGGGCTCGTGATTCCAATGAAATCGATCATCGAGGTGAAAATAGCCTTCCGGCATGGCGCCATATTTTCCCGGAGAAAAATATTGAATATAGTCTGGAAAAACGGCGGCGAACGTATGAGCTCCGGCTTCATCGTCGAGGGTCCGGAGCAGATTAAGCAGGCACTGACCACGATGGGGTGGGCCTGAGTAAGCTTTTCCGGTTCCTCCGGGGAAATGTGACATATCGCTACAGCGCGTCCACGAGTCAGGGAACGACAGGTCAGTTTATTGAGGGGGGAGGCTCCATGAGCTTGCTCATGGAGGGGGCGCTGAGCCCCAGTAATAGCGCCCTCGTCAATCACACGGTAATGGCGCCGGTGGGGCACATCTCATGGCAGCAGTAGCACCTGATGCACGCCTTATAATCGAAAAAGAGACCCTTTCTCCCTGCACGGAGCGCGCCGACGGGGCAGACATTCACGCAGGTCTTGCAGACGTTGCACCTTTTGCTGTCCCATTTTGGCTTTCTCGTAAACATGCGCCTTACGGTCTCCCGGACCAGAGGGGGCAGGTTCCAATCTACTTCCACGGCTGCCGGCATCACGAAGTCCCGTATCTGCGGTGCGCCTTGGTCCACCAGCATCGCCTCCTCGAGGAGACCTTTTTCCTCGCCCAGTGAGGTGATAGGCAGCGGGGACCGGATAGCAAGCGTCTTTTCAAGAAAAACGTCGAGGGACAGGCCGTTATCGGAAACGGCAACGAGACCCAGATGACGAACCCGTCCGTGGGCCGGACCATTGCTATCCATGCCGACTATCCCGTCGAGGATGGTGAGGGCCGGGTTGACCGTGGAATGGATATCCATGAGAAGGGATGCGAAAAGCCGCTTGTCCCCTTTGCATCGGAGGTGCCATTTTGCCTTATCCAGGGAGGGCACAAAGCCGAAGGTATTCTTCACCCCGGCTGTGAGACCCATCATCACATGGGTCTTCAGCTTGGGCATGCTCAGCACCAGGTCGTAGTCGAGAGGGTCTTCCCCGAGCACCAGTTCCCTGTACGGGGAAATACCGGTGTTGACTTTCGTGACCCTCTTTCTGAAAGGCGCGAGTCCCAGCCGCAGGTCCCGCATCACCTCCATGATGCCGGATTTTTCGAGGGCTTTCTCGGTCGATTCGTATCCGGGGCTGTCCCCTACGAAAACAGTGCACCCATTCTCTACCAGTATCTCGGCGATGGCCCGCACAAAGAGAGGATGGGTGTTGACCGCCTTTCCCGGCGCCTTGCCGCTGAGAAGGTTCGGCTTTAAGAGGACTTTACACTTGGCCGGCAAGGCGCCGAACTCGGCGAGGGCCTTGAAAAAGAACTCTTTCAGCAGCGGTACGTCGTAGCTGCCGCAACCTCCGGCGACGATCTTGGACATCACTGCCCGGCAAACTGTAGTGCATCGAAGGTGAGGCAGATCGAGCCGTCCCTGCTCTCCCAGCAGATCTTTCTCCTGCCCCGCCTATCCTGGCCGTAGTCGACCCGATAGTTCTCATGTTCCATTGTCCACCCCTCGGACGTCTCCTGCCTGTCTCCCCTCATGGCGAGGTCGTTTATGAACCGGCTCACGGGAAAACCATATCTCTCCTCGAAGACCGCTTCATCGGTGGTCTTTTCGTCTCCGGCAACAAAAAGAAATCGACCTGCGTCCTTTCGCACATAGATGAGGGTCTGTCCGAAAGGCCCGTATACCTCCAGGAGAAACCGGTCCGGATACTCCATGCTCACCACAAAAGGGCCTGAAAAGTGCTCTTTCTTCCACGCTGCATCAAGGTCTCCCTCACCCTTAAGGGAGTTGACTCCGGAAGGCCACTGCAGGTTCTCACCCTTTTTCTGAAGGAGAGCGCATCCTGAAATGAAGATCAGGAAGGAGACGAAGATGAGTCTTTTCACTTGCGCTTTTGCTCGAGACTTCTCAGCTTCTCCTCAAGGACTTTCTTTCGATCGTCTTTTTTTTCGAGGTCTATCGATTGGTGCAGGACATCTATTGCCTTGTCGCGCTGGCCGAGCCTGGCATAGACATCTGAAAGATGCTCGGCGATAACGGAGTCATCGGATGCCAGCTCCCGGGCCTTCAGTATCTCGTCCAGCGCTTTTTTGTACTCTCCCTTGCTATAGAAGACCCAACCGAGACTGTCGCGTATGTAGCCGTCGTCAGGTCTTTTCTCCAGGGCCTTTTTTACGAGGGCCTCCGCCCGCTCCAGGTTGATGCCTTTTTCCGCAAAGCTGTAGCCGATGAAGTTGAGCGCGCCCGGGTTGTCCGGCTCTATCTTGACTATCTCTTCCATATTCTTTAGCGCTGTGTCGTTGTCCCCGTTCTTTTCGTAAAGCATGCCCAATTGATAAAGGAGGTCGACATTTTTCGGCTCCAGACTTTTCGCCCTTTCGAGGGTGGCTATACCCCTGCCGTAATCCATTTTTTCTTCGAGCAGTCCTGCCAAAAGCTGATAGAGCGAAACGTTCTTCTCATTCTTTTCAATCAGTTTCTCTATCTGCTGAACGCCTTCATCGACGGCCCCCGCTTTTACATAGAGGATGAGGAGGTTCCGCGAGGCCGCCTGGAATTCTTCTCCCTTCTGATCCACCTTCAAAAGTTCTTCAATCGCCTTTTTCAGGTCTCCCTTCTCCTGCAATGCGATGGCCAGGTAAAGCCTCGCCTTGTCGTCCCTGGGCCTGGAAGCGAGAACCAGGCTGAATTCCCGGATCGCCTCCTCATACTTCCCCTTTTCCAGGTGGAGAAGACCGATATTTTCCCTGATCGAAAGGTCTTCCCTATCGAGGTCGGACAGCTTCTCGAATTCGGAAATAGCCCCGTCGTAATCCTTTGTTTGCACATAGATCGCGGCTATCCTCGCCCTCGCCTTCTTGCCCGCCGGGTTGACCTGCACGGCCTTCTTATAGTAGCTCACCGCCACGTCGAGTCTGCCCTCTATCTCAGACAAAGTCCCCATGTCAAGCAGCGCCAGCTCAAAGTCCGGCTTTATGGCAAGAAGCTTCTCATAGTGTGCCCGCGCTTTCTCGAAATCCTTCAGCTCACCGTGAAGTCTGGCTGTATAGTAGAGAGCCATGAGGTTTTCGCCGTCGTAGCTCAGCACTATTTCGTAAGCTGCGGCTGCCTCCCGGTATTTTTTCTGAGCAATGTCGATGGATCCCAGGAGCAGGTAGGCGTCCGTATCCTCCCGGTCCATTGCTATGCACTGTTCATAGAGTTGCCGTGCCTTGTCGAACTCATCCTTCGACGCATAGATGCCTGCGAGCAGCATGAGGCTGTGACGGTTTTTCGGCTCGCCCTGGACCGATTCCTTCAGGAGCGTCTCGGCGTGGTCCAACTCCCCTTTCTTCACGTACAAGAGAGCCATCTCGTTCTTTATCTGCTCAGAGCCGGGATCACGCGAAAGCGCTGACTTGTAGTATTGAAGCGCTTCATCATACCTGCCGGCCTGGCTGCTCCTGTAGCCCTCCAGGAAATAGAAGAACGCGGAACCGGACCCTTTGGCGGCAAGAGCCGGAGAATACGTGAGGAACACCACAAAAACCACCGTGAGGATGTGTTTCATATAGTACGTATGACACCCCTTTCTTGAAAATGGCATAGTCAAACCAGGGCAGCTATCGTATCAGCCTGCCGAACCTTTCCCAACGCACATAGCGGAAGAAGTCGTCAGCCTGGCTGTTCCACGAGAAGTAGATGATGAGAGCGCGTCCGACGAGGTCTTCCTGCTTCACGAATCCCCAGAACCTGCCGTCGAGGCTCCGGTCCCTGTTGTCACCCATAACGAAATAAGCACGCGGGGGGACCCTGATAGGTCCGAAGTTATCACGCTGGGAGAAAACCCCCTGGACAATGCTGTCTTCCGCGAAGTGCGCATGGGGGTCATCCATCTTCTGACCATTGAGATAGATTACCTTATCCCTTATCTCGATCACGTCTCCCTCTGTCCCGATCACCCTTTTAATAAAGTCCTTGCTCCTGTCGACAGGATAACGGAAGACAACCACGTCGCCTCTTGAAGGATTGCCAAGGTTAAGGATAACGATATCCGTAAAGGGTACCTTCATGACATAGTTGAGCCTGTTGACGAGAAGATGGTCGCCCACCAGAAGCGTCGGCTCCATGGAACTCGAGGGGATTTTGAATGCCTGTACGATAAAGCTGCGGACAAAGAAGGCGATGAGCGCCGCGATGAGAAGTGATTCTACATACTCCTGTGTTTTGCTTTTTTGTTTCATCTATTCTCCCGAACAATTCTGCCCGCCTGTGCCGGGCGCATGTATCTATAATAACCTAAAATGAACAATTTTTCACGCCCCTGTCCGGGCGTGCCGCCGGTGCCGCAATGTTGGAGCAAAAGAGCGGGGTCTCTCATCTTCCGCTCTAAAGCCCTTCTGTCCTCTCCATCCTCTCCGGGGCAGAGACGCCCACTATGTGCAGACCTTCCCGGATCACGTTTTGCAGCACCGCAAGCAGTGCCAGCCTTGCCATGGTAAGTTCGATCTCGTTCCCCAATACCCTGACTTTGTTGTAGTAGCCGTGGAACTTGCCGACGAGGTCGATCAGGTAAAACGTGATGCGGTGCGGCTCGAAGCTTCGCGCACTCCCCTCCAGGACGTCGAAGAAATTGAGAATTTCCTTTATGAGTCCCATCTCTTCCGGCAGCACCAGTCGACCCACATCCGCATGCCGGATTGCGGCCAGGTCTATGCCCTCACCTTGCGCCATTCTGAATATCGATTCGATGCGGGCGTGGGCGTACTGCACGTAATAGACGGGGTTTTCGTTGGAGGTCTTTTTTGCGAGGTCGAGATCGAACTCAAGGTGGGCGTCGCTCTTCCTCATAAGAAAGAAGAACCTTGCCGCATCCGTCCCCACCTCATCCAGGACCTCTCTCAACGTAGTGAATTGTCCCGACCTGGTCGACATCCCTACCGGTTTCCCCTCTTTGAGGAGGGTCACAAACTGGATGAGAAGCACTTTGAGGGCGTCCCTATCTCTGCCCAGCGCCTCAATAGATGCCTTGAGCCGGTCGATATACCCGTGGTGGTCGGCCCCCCAGATATCGACGAGAGTATGAAAACCGCGCTCGAATTTTTCCCGGTGGTAGGCGATGTCGGACGCAAAATACGTTTTTTCGCCACCCGACTTAATGATCACCCGGTCCTTTTCGTCGCCAAGGGGGGATGTCCTGAACCAAAGCGCCCCATCCTGCTCATAGAGCCAGCCCCGCTCCCGGAGCGCCTGTATGGTCTCATCCACGAGTCCCCTTTCAAAAAGGGTGGTCTCGCGGTAAAAAGAGTCAAAGAAGACCCCAAACGCCTCAAGGTCTTTCCTTATGCCGGCGAGCACCAGGTCGGCGGCAAACCGGGCCATGAAGGCGACGGCAGAACCAACTTCTGCGGGCGCCTCAACCTTTTCGGCCAGGAGCATCCTTGCGATGTCCCTCACGTAGTCACCCTGATAGAGGTTCGACGGGTAGTCGACACTTTCCCCCTGAAGCTCCTTCCATCTGAGGTAGACGGACTGTCCCAATGTCTCAATCTGCCTGCCCGCGTCGTTCACGTAATACTCGCGCACCACCTGATAGCCTGATTTTTCGAGTACATGCGCAAGCACGTCGCCCACGGCCGCACCCCTTCCATGACCTATGTGAAGAGGCCCGGTGGGATTTGCGCTGACAAACTCGATTATTACCCTTTTCTGCCCGCCGACGTTGGGAAAGAACGGGTCCAGGCCCGTCCGAGAGATTTCTGCCAGCTCCGACCTGAATGCGGCATCGCGCACGCGAAAATTGATAAAACCCCTGGCGGCTATGGTTACTTCACTGCAAAGGGCGTCTGCGCGCATGTTCCTGACAAGAAACCGGGCGATCTCTTCGGGACTCTTCCCGGCCTTCCGGGCAAGCAGGAAAGCCAGGGCGGCGGCATAATCGCCGTGTTCCCTTTCTCTGGGTGTCTCCACAAGCGGATCAATCTCCAGGTCGCCGGGAAGGAGACCTTCGTCCTTGCAGCGCTCCAGCGACTCTTTGAGCATCTCCGCGATCCGTTTCCTTATCATAATACAGCCATATCCATTATCTTACAGGCTTTTTCCGTGTTCTTCTCCAAGTCGACCGAACACGCACACTGTACGCCGGCTATCTTCATTTTACTTGTTGTTTGTTGCGATGATGATGGACCAGGGGTCGAGTCTGTTTTTTTTCAGCACCTGGCTGATCTGAAGGTTGCAATGGTTGGAAAGGAGGTCCAGGGAGATATCCGACCTCCAGCCCCATTTCTCACACAAGGGGGAAAAGACCTTTTCGATTTTTGAAAGGAAGGCGTTCTTGCTGCAGAAGTGGTTGAGGATCACGATGTTGCCGCCGGCTTTCGTCACCCGCTTCATCTCGGCAACCATCTTTTCAGGGTTAGGGACCACCGTTACCACAAAGGCGGCGACGGCGTGATCAAAGCTGTTATCTTCGAACGTCATGTGCTCCGCGTCCATTTCGATCAGCTCTACGTGGTCAAGCTTATGCCTCTCCTTTTTTTCCCGGGCCTTTTCAAGCATCTTTCTCGTGACGTCGATGCCCACGACCTTACAGCCGCCGGGATACAGGGGGAGGGACATTCCCGTACCGATGCCTACCTCGATAACCAGGTCGCCTTTGCTGATTCTGGATTTATTGATGCCCAGTTTTATTCTCGGGAAAAAAAAATGAGAAAAAATCCTGTCGTAGACAGAGGAATACCGCGTGTAGATGGTCTTGACCTCTTCCTGGTTCATCGCCTCACAATAACAGATAAGACGAGACGAGTCAAGGGAAAATCAAATCTCCCGCTCAAAAAACGCTTGTCCTTCCGCTCTTGTTCTTCTGCAAACCTCTACCGGCGGTCTTATCCTTAAGAAAATGCAGGCATACTTTGACCTTTTCTACCGGGGGGGGCGTCATGAAAGATGGGGAGACAACTCAGGCAAAACAACTGGCGGGTCTTGTTGCGTACCAGAAAGACACCATAGTGAGCAGGGAGATAATCGGCAAGGAGGCGGGCACCATTACCATTTTTGCCTTTGACAGGGGACAGGGTCTCAGCGAGCACACCGCCCCCTTCGATGCCTTTGTCTATGTGCCGGAGGGCCGCGCCGAGATTACCATCGCAGGTACCCCACATCTCCTGGGGCAAGGCGACATGATCATCATGCCGGCCCATGTTCCCCACGCAGTAAAAGCCGTGGAACCGTTCAAGATGCTCCTTGTCATGATCCGCTCATAGCACCAATGCGGGGCCCCTGCCGTCGGGCCCCCGCCGAAAGCCACACGAAACCCCGCGATTGCAAAAAGTGCTTGACATCTATAAAACAATTGTTTTAATCTTATGTTTGAAACATATGTTAGAGACCCAGCCACAGGATCACCCTTCGGATGTCCGCTCGGACGCACAGCGGCGTATAATCGAGGCGGCGGGGCAAATCTTCGCCGATTCAGGCTATAAGCACACGACTATCCGGGCTATATGCAGGCGGGCGGGCGTCAACGTTGCCGCGGTCAATTATTACTTTGGCGGGAAGAAACATCTCTATCTGGCGGTCCTTAAGACCTTGCGGGCTAAGGTCTGGGGGGAGCAGCTCTCGGACTTCAGCGGCTACGCGGCGCTGCCACCCGACGAGCGCCTTTATGCGTTCATCCGAACCCTCCTTTCCCGCATACTCGACGAGGGGGAAGGCACGGTTTTTGCGAAGCTTATGGCCCAGGAGCTGATCCAACCCGCGGATGCCTTCGATCAGATCATAGAGGAGATCATAAACCCGACTTTCGCGTTCCTTTCCGCGACTGTCCTGCAGCTCTTCAAAAAGCCGATGTCGAAAGAAAAGGCGGGGCTCTGCTGCCTCAGCATCGTCGGCCAGGTCTTCTACTTCTATATGAGCAAACACGTGATACGCAAGCTTTTCGACAGGGAGCATTTCGGGGACCGGGAACTCGATGCGGTTGCCAACCACATTGTCCGGTTCTCCCTTTATGCAATCGACCGGATGGCAGCGCAAAACGAAGGAGACGTCGAATGAGGAACGGGCTCTTCCCGCTACTGTGCGCCGTATGTCTCGGGCTCCTGTTCTCCCCCTCTCTCAGCCGGGCTCAGCACACGACTTTCGATCTTGAATCGGCCCTGCGGTTCGCCCTGAAGCACAACCCAAGCTTGCGCATTTCGGAAAGGGACGTGGCGACCGAGAAATACGGGATCGATGCGGCAAAGTCCGAGAGGATGCCAAAGGTCGATTTCGGTTCGGGCGCCACCCGGTACCGGTATCCCACACCGCTCACGCCCCTCGTTCTGCCCTCTGCCCTCACGCTGGCTGCGCTGCAATCGCTGGAAGTGCCCGATTTCGAAAGGACCATCTACGATGCAGGCGCTTCGTTCAGGCTCCCCCTTTACAGAGGGGGACGGATCACGGCGAACATCCGCGTCGCCGAGATGAGAAAGGCCCTCGCCCAGGACAACTACCGGGTGTCGGAGCAGGACTTGATCTACAACGTGACGAGCGTCTACCATAAGATACTACAGCTTCAGAAGCTTCTCGCGGCAAGCAAAGCCTCGGTGACACAGCTCGAAAGCCATTACCGCGACGTGGAGTCTTTTCTGAAGGCGGGCACAGCCCCCCGCCTTGACCTCCTGAAAACGGAGGTGGACCTCGCCCATGCAAAGGACAACCTCCTTGTAGTCAGGAACAATCTGGATAGCGCCTTCGAGCTCCTCAAGAACCTCATGGGCATGGAGGACGCGGGCACAACGATTGCCGTTGTTGAGCCGGAACTCTCCGCCGCAACGTGTCCGTCGGAAGAAGAAAGCATGAACATTGCCCTTGCCAAAAGACCCGATTATCGAGGGGTTGCAAAAAAGAAGGCCATTACGGAAGGCCGGATAAGGATCGCCCAGGGGAGATGGTTTCCCGATGTCTACGGGTCCGGCCAATATATAAAAAGGGCGGGAGAGGAAACCTCCTTTCACGAAGACTGGTTTTTCGGGTTGAGACTGAGCATCCCTGTCTTTGACGGGGGGCTCATCCGCTCAGAAGTGGAGAAGGAGCAGACGGAGCTTGAAAAGGTGAGGCAGGAGGAGCGCCTGGTAAGACTGAACATATCCCGGGAGGTAAAGGATGCCAGGCTGAGCGTCGTAAACACGTCCGACAGGATAAAGGTCGCGGAAAAGGCGATAGAAAGCGCCCGGGAGACAGTCCGGGTCGAGCACCTCAAGTTCGGCGCAGGATCGGGCACGACCACCGAGGTGATCGACGCACAAACGGCGTTGCTGAGGGCCGAAAGCGACTACTATCAGGCACTCTACGATAGGGAGATCGCACTCGCGTCGCTGAGAAAAGCTATGGGGGAGTATCCGCCGAACATTGAGCGCAACGAAAATGAGCGGGGAGGCTCCGCCAGCTTTGCTGGTGGAGGGGGCGCTGAGCCCCAGTAATTGCAAGGCTATGGGGGAGTACCCGGCCGGGATAGGGGGACCTTAGATGAAAAAAAGTGTGGCAATTGCGGTCATCGCCCTTGCGGCAACTGCGGCGGTCTTCTTGTCGGCGAGGTATTTCGGGAAAAGGGGAGAAGAGCATGTGCTCCTTCTGTCCGGCAATATGGAGGTCACGGAGACGAATACGGGCTTCAAGCCGGCCGGAAGGGTAATCGACCTGCTCGTGGATGAGGGGCAATCGGTGCGGAAGGGAGACCTGCTCGCGAGGCTCGATGACGCGGAAGCTGCGAGCGTCGTGGCCCAGCAAAGGGCGGCTCTTCAGGAAGCCGGGGCCCGTCTCGCCGAGCTTGAGGCAGGGTCGAGGCCCCAGGAGATCGAACAGGCAAAGGCAGACGTGCAAACTCAGGAGGCGGAACTGGTCCGGATCAAGAAAGACTACGAGCGTGCAGAAATGCTTTACCATAACGGGGCCATACCGTCGGCCCAGTTCGATGCGGCAAAAAGCGCCTTCGAGAGCCGGGCTGCCCAGCTCTGCCGCGCCGCAGAACAGCTCAGCCTCACAAAAGAAGGTCCGCGCAAGGAGAGTATTGAGGCGGCCGACTACCGGGTCCGTCAAGCCCGGGCGCAGCTCAGGGTCGTGGAGGAGAAGCTCAACGATACACTTATCTACGCGCCGTTTTCCGGGGTCATCCTGAGAAAGAACGTAGAACTCGGTGAAACCGTCGCACAGGGCGTCCCTGTCTACACCATAGGCGATCTGGCGAATCCATGGATAAAAGTCTATGTGAAGGAAGACAAGCTGGGTCTCGTCAAGCTAGGACAGAAGGCGCAGGTAACCACCGACACGTACCGCGGCAAGGTGTATAACGGGTGGGTAAGCTTCATCTCGTCGGAGGCGGAGTTCACACCAAAAAACGTGCAAACTCAGGAGGAGCGGGTAAAGCTGGTGTTCGGGGTGAAGGTGCTGGTGGAGAACGTGAATAACGAGCTGAAGCCGAGCATGCCCGCGGATGTGAGGATCCTCCTTAAGTGACGCACGAAAAGAGACCGGAAGAGGGGATGGACGATAGGGCGATAAAGGCCTCGGGCCTGATAAAGGCGTTCGGCGACAACGTGGCGGTAGATCATCTCGACCTTAATGTCGCATCAGGGGAGCTTTTCGGACTTGTCGGACCGGACGGCGCGGGAAAGACCACCATAATGCGGCTCTTTTCCGGCCTGCTGCTGCCTACCGGCGGAGAGGTATGGGTAGCCGGCCATTCGATTATCGATGGGTCTGAGGCGATCAAGGAAAAGATCGGCTATATGCCCCAGAGGTTCGGCCTCTACGAAGACCTGACCGTGATGGAAAACGTGCTCTTCTACGCGGACCTCTACAGAGTGCCGAAAAAGGAGAGACCTCCGAGGATTGAGAGGCTCCTGGCTTTCAGCAACCTCACCCTTTTCCGGGACCGGCTCGCGGGCAATCTGTCGGGAGGCATGAAACAAAAGCTGGGTCTCGCCTGCGCGCTCATCCACACGCCCAAGGTCCTCCTCCTCGATGAGCCCACGGGCGGCGTTGATCCCGTGTCGCGCAGGGACCTGTGGCGGATACTCTATGACCTTTTGCGTGAGGGGGTGACGATTTTCGTCTCCACGGCCTACCTGGACGAGGCCGAGCGGTGCTCGAAGATCGGTCTCATCCACAAGGGAAAGCTCCTGATTACGGGTGAGCCGCGGGAGGTGAGGAATATGCTCCATTTTCCCATGATCGAGGTACTCACTCCTGTCGGGCGGCAGGCGCGAGTTGTTGCGGCCGGCGTTCCCGGCGTCCGGAGCGTGACCGCCTACGGGGACAGGCTTCACGTGGGTCTCGACGCGGCCGACGCGGCCGACGCGGTCGTGGCGGCCATGGCCTCCCGCGGCGTCGAGATCACGGGGAAACGACCGATTTTGCCCTCCCTCGAAGACGCTTTTATCGCCCTCGTGACAGGACCGGAAAGCAACGCTGAGACGGGGAAGGACCGCTGATGCAGAAACCTGAGCCGGCCGTGGACGTACACGAGCTCAGCCGCACCTTCGGCAGTTTCACTGCGGTCGATAAGATCAGTCTCCAGGTGGCAAAGGGAGAGATCTTCGGTTTTCTCGGACCCAACGGGGCAGGGAAATCGACAACCATAAGGATGCTCTGCGGCCTGCTCATGCCAACCGGCGGGGGTGGGACGGTAGGCGGGTACGACATCCGCACCGAGCCGGAAGCCGTAAAAAACATCATCGGCTATATGTCGCAAAAATTCTCTCTCTACGATGATCTCACCGTGGAAGAAAACATCAACTTTTTCGGCGGGGTTTACAGGGTCCCTAAAGAAAAGAAAGATAGCCGCAAGGCCTGGGTGCTGGCAATGGCCGGGATCGAGGACAAGAAGGGTCTCCTCACGGGAACGCTCCCCACGGGCTTCAAACAACGTCTCGCCCTTGGCTGCGCGCTCCTCCACGAGCCTCCCGTCCTGTTCCTGGACGAGCCTACGTCCGGCGTCGACCCCCTGTCGAGGCGCGGCTTCTGGAATCTGATACGGGAGATGGCGGAATCGGGCACGACCATCTTTGTCACGACCCACCACATGGAGGAAGCCGACTACTGCGACAGACTCGCCCTGATCTACAAGGGACAGATCATCGCGGAAGGGGCGCCCATGGAGCTGCGGCGCAACTACATGAAACGGGACATTCTGGAGATAGAGACGGAGAGGACTGTCGAGGCCCTTGAAGTCCTTCTCAAGAACGGCATAGACAGCGCCATCTTCGGCAGCGCCCTCCACGCCACCGTGGAAGATGCAGGCATATCCGCCCCCCGCATAAGGCACATGCTGGAATCGTCAGGGATCGCGGTAGAGCGAATAGACAAGGTAGTGCCGTCCCTCGAAGACGTATTCGTGACCCTGATCGAGGCCTCGTGAGATGAGCCCCCTGCGCATCAAGGCGATAGCGCACAAGGAGTGGATCCAGGTGCGCCGCGATCACCTGAGCCTGGCCATGGCGTTCCTCTTGCCGGTCATACTCCTGCTTATCTATGCCTATGCAATCACCTTCGACGTGAATAATATACTTATGGCCGTCTACGACCAGGACAAGAGCAGCCTGAGCAGGGAGCTTGTGGCACAGTTCACCGAGTCGGGTTACTTTACCACGGTGGCCTATCCCGACTCGTACACGCAAATAGACAGATACCTGGATTCCGACAGTGCCAGGGTCGCCCTTGTCATCCCTTTCGATTTTTCAAAAAATATAAGAACGGGAAGGCGCTCCTCAGTGGAGGTCCTTCTCGATGGGAGCAATTCCAACACTGCGACAATCGCCCTGGGGTACATCACCGGCATTGCCGGGCAGTTTAGCCGAAGACAGGCCTCAAGCCCCATTCCTCCCGTCATCGACCTGCGCAACAGGGTCTGGTACAATCCGGAGCTGAAATCGAGAAACTTCGTCATTCCTGGACTTATCGCCCTCATTATGTCCGTCATCGTCTCCGTTCTCACCTCTCTCACCATTGCCAGGGAATGGGACAGGGGCACCATGGAGCAGCTCATATCAACTCCAGTGAAGCCGGCAGAGCTGGTCATCGGCAAGCTGATCCCCTATTTTCTCATCGGTTTCGCCGACACAGCCCTTTGCGTGTTGATCAGCGCCTTTCTCCTGGGAGTGCCTTTGCGGGGCAGTATCTTCCTGCTTTTTGCGGCCTCGGCCATCTTCCTCACGGGAGGGCTCAGCTTCGGTGTATTGATTTCCGCGGCCACGAGAAACCAGCTCTTCGCGAGCATGCTGGGGATGCTCACCTCCTTTCTCCCCTCGTTCCTGCTCTCCGGTTTCGTCTTCAGCATTGCCAACATGCCCGCACCACTCCGGGTTGTCACGTACGCGGTCCCGGCCCGGTATTTTGTTTCCATCCTCAAGGGTATATTTCTGAAAGGCATAGGCATGCGCTTTCTCGCCCTCGAAATGGCGCTCCTCTCCCTCTATGGGGCCGTCGTGTTTATCCTCGCGTGTAGAAAGCTTAAGAAAAGGATCGAATAGCGACATGTTCGAGCGGATAAAGTATCTGGCGATCAAGGAATTCATTCAGACATTCAGGGACCGGAGAAGGCGCATCCTCCTCATCATCTCTCCCCTCATCCAGCTCTTCCTTTTCGGTTACGTGGCCACCCTGGACGTGGACAACGTGTCCACGGCGCTTTTGGACCTGGACAGGTCGCAGGAGAGCCGGGAGCTCGTCCGGAGGCTGGAAGCGTCGGGCTATTTCACTATCACGAGCCTGCCCGCCTCTCAAAGGGAGATAGGATATCTCCTCGATAAGGGAGAGGTGCTCGTGGCAATCCGGATCAACAGGGGGTTCTCGAAAGACATAAAGAGGCATGCCGCCCCTGCGGGGCTTCAGGTGCTCGTGGACGGCACCGACTCCAATTCCGCCCTGATCGCCATGAGTCATGTCGCCATGATTGTCGAGCGGTTTTCACAGGACCTGGCACTGCCGGCGACAGTCAGCGCCGCGCAGACCGATTTTCGCACAAGGGTCTGGTACAACCCGGACCTGAGAAGCCGCAACTTCCTGCTGCCCGGCGTTATCGCGCTGATCACGCTGCTTACCTGCCTTATGACGACCTCCATGGCGGTCGTGCGGGAGCGGGAGGTCGGCACCATCGAGCAGCTCATGGTGACCCCCATCCGCCCCCTGGAGCTGGTGGTTGCAAAAATGAGCCCGTCCGCCGCGATCGGCTTCGGGCAGATGATCCTCGTCACCGCCGTTGGTGTGCTCTGGTTTCATGTGCCCATTAAGGGCTCCTTGCCCTTCCTCTTCCTCTGCACCGGCGTCTACCTGCTCTCGATCCTCGGCATAGGTCTCTTCATATCAACCATATCAAAGACCCAGCAGCAGGCCATGATGGCCTCCTTTTTCTTCTTTCAGCCCACCGTGCTTCTCTCCGGTTTCGCCACGCCCATAGAGAACATGCCCCTGGGCTTCCAGTACATCACGTATTTCTCCCCCTTACGCTATTTCCTTGTGATCGTCCGGGGCATATTCTTGAAAGGCGTGGGCATGGACGTGCTCTGGCCGCAGGTCCTCGCCCTCCTCCTCCTGGGAATAGCAATCTTCGCGGTCAGCGCAATGCGGTTCAAGAAAAGACTCGCGTAAGACCCTGGTGGGAGCCAGGGTTAAGATAAGCTTGACAGGAAATGACCCTCAGCATATTTTATTGTAGATAGACTTGCGACACTATATACCGGAGGGACAAGTGGCTGGAAAACGAAGGGTAGGAATACTGACGGGCGGCGGCGATGTCCCGGGCCTCAACGTCGCCATTAAAGCGGTGGTCTCACAGGCGGACAGCCACGATATCCGCATAATAGGAATCCTGAGGGGGTGGTTGGGCCTGTTGAGCGTCAATCCCGACGATCCCTCGACGATATCCCGGTCCACGATGGACCTGACCGTGGAGAACGTGCGCACCATCGACCGGACGGGCGGCACCATCCTCCATACGTCACGAACGAACCCGAGCAATGTGCCTCCCGACCAGGTCCCCGCGTTTATCAGGCAGGAAGACAGGAAGCAGACGAGCAAAGGGACGGTCGATTGTACACGCCACATCCTTAGGGTGCTCGACGCCCTCAAAATGGAAGCGATCATACCAATCGGGGGCGACGACACGCTCAGTTTTGCCTGCCGCATGCATCAAGAGGGGTTCCAGGTGGTGGCAATCCCCAAGACCATGGACAACGATGTCTTCGGGACGGATTTCTGCATCGGGTTTTCCACTGCGGTGACGCGCTCGGTGGATGCCATACACGCCCTCCGCACGACGGCCGGTTCCCATGAGCGCATAGGGGTCGTGGAGCTTTTCGGGAGGAATTCCGGAGAGACATCGCTCTTTGCCGCATACCTTGCCGACGTGGATCGGGCGGTCATATCGGAAGTCCCTTTCGATATCGAGCTGCTTGCACGATTCCTGTCGGAGGACCGGCGGCACAACCCCTCCAATTATGCCATTCTCACCATTTCAGAAGGCGCCTACTTTAAGGGAGGCACCATTCTGGAAAGCGGAGAAGCGGATGCCTACGGCCACAAGAAATTGGGAGGGATCGGCTCGATAGTCGCGGATGAGCTCAAGAAGCGGACCGGCATCAATGTGATCTATCAACAGCTCGCTTATATCATGCGATCCGGCGCCCCCGATTCCCTCGACCGCATGGTTGCGGTCTCTTACGGGAATCTGGCCCTCAGCCAGGTCGCCCTCGGCTATACCGGTCGTATGGTCGCCCTCCAGCAAGGGGTTTACACGACCGTCCCCGTAGAACTGGTGACGGCGGCAAAAAAACATGTCGATGTGACGGCCCTTTACGACTCCGAAAACTACCGGCCGAAGGTGCGAAGCATGCTGGGCAAGCCCATATTCCTCTACTGACGCCGGCCTCACTTTCTTTCCTTCCGCTCCTTCTTGGTCCGGCTGACCGAAGCCTTCATCGACTTCACCTCCCGGCAGTAGTCGCACATGCCCTCGCTGTCGAGGAAGTCGGAAAAAACCTTTTTCCCGCACCTCAAGCACAACCTGTACCACGGCTTCACGGCGGTTCCTGCGTTCTGCATCTGTTTTCCCGCGTTCCTGTGAATTTGAATTGAACCGATCCATTCTATCCCCCCACGTGGTCCCGGTCAAGACAATTTTTGCAAACGCCTCTCATCATCGCTTCTCAGGACCGGCAGGTTGCGGGAATCTATTCCCAGGGCCGGCCTCTCGCATCCGAGCCATCCGGTAAGGGCAGGGCATCGCCGGTTGACAAAAGTTTCGACCGCCTTTACCATAGAAGAGGGGCCCCTGGGGCCCGTCTTTTAGGAGGTCGAAAGATGAAATTGACTATTATCCAGCCGTCCCATTACCGGTCAAAGTCGGAGCGGTCGCCTTGCAAGATAAGAAAGCGGCGGTTGATCGGCCTTACCCTTCCCTACCTCGCGGCCCTGACCCCTCCCGGATGGGAGGTCACGTTGATCGACGAGCAGCTCACCGATGTTGATTTCAACGCCCCTGTCGACCTCGTTGCCGTGACGACCTGGACAATCAACTCTCTTCGGGCCTACGAGATCGCGGGTGCATTCAGACGACGAGGAGTGCCTGTCATCATGGGCGGCCCCCATACCTACTTCTATCCTGATGAATGCGCGGCATACTGCGACGCGGTCGGCATCGGCGAGGGGGAAGCGATAGTACCCTTAATGCTCGATGACTTCACCAATGGACGCCTCAGAAAGTTCTATCATGCGCCTCTTCTTCAGGATATGAGTAACCTGCCGATGCCCCGTTACGCGCTGCTCGATCTTTCAAAGTATGGGTTGATCAAGACCTATTCGGTGCAGGCTTCACGGGGATGCCCTTTTGAGTGCAACTTCTGCTCCGAGCGCTTTTACCTCGGCCATCGTTATCGCTACCGGCCCGTTCAGGATGTGATTGCGGAAATCAGGAACAGCCGGGCACGCTATATCTTTTTTGCCGACAGCAATTTCGCCGGGCGGCCGTCTCATACGGCGGAGCTTATGGAAGCCCTCATACCCCTGAAAATTCACTGGTCGGCCTTATGGCCCGCCTACCTGTGCAACGACCGGAAGCTGATGGACCTCGCGGCAAAAAGCGGTCTCCTCCATCTGAACCTCGGCATGGAGAGTATAGATAAGCAGACGCTGGCGGGATTGAAAAAGATCAACAATAAGGTCACACACTACGAGGAGATCCTCGAGAACCTCCGAAAAAGAGATATAAGCTATTCCCTGAATTTCATTTTCGGGTGGGATACGGAAAAAGAGGACATTTTTGCATCCACCCTGGCCTTTCTCCGGAACGAGAGGGTGCCGGCGGCGTACTTCAACATACTCACCCCCCATAAAGGCACCCCCCTCTACGACCGCATGCTGGCGGAAAACAGGATCATCGATATCGATGATATAGGGAGGTGGCCCGGCATTTATTGCCACATCAAACCGAGTTACTGCACGGCAGCGAAGCTTGAGATGCGCGTCAAAGAGATGTATCACGAATTCTACAGCTATTCATCGATGTTAGCCCGTCTGCCTCTGCCTGTCACGCAGACCCGCATAGCATCGTGGATAGTCAACCTGGAGCAGAGGAAAGTTTCCCGGGAGGGCGACAAGGCGGAAAGCTTCGATCGCTACTAGACCGGTTTTTAGGCCACTGCCGGGACGGCAGGGCACATCCGGAAAAATACCGGTAGTACATTTATGTAAGATTTCTGAGGGCAATCCCACTTTTTAGTAGCCTTCCGTGGACACCGAGGCCCGCCCGCTTCCTTTAACCTTCACCTAACGGGAATCTCCGACAGGCACAATTGGCTGCAATTGTGCCCTTTTTTTCTTGCAGACAACGTGGTCTCACCTCACCACCGGGTGCGTGGCACGGTTGTTGAAAGCAGGTGAGAGGGCATGGGTTATTATTCGCGAAAGGAAGAAGAGAAAAGGAAACGAGGAGGTATTCATATGAGAAGTCCGGTAGTTGTTCTGGTTGGTTTTATTATCCTTTCTTTGTGCTGCTTTGCCGCTTATGCCGACGACCAGGGGCAGCCGGCGCAGGGGCAGACCGTAAGCCCGGCCCCTGCCGCCCCAAAGACGGTCGGGA
>Ga0187854_10001197_pt1 | contig 26334 bp, 13 predicted proteins | sample June2016WEW_6_15_FD_132445 | JGI IMG/M metagenome (GOLD analysis project Ga0187854, IMG submission 132445) | Peatland microbial communities from SPRUCE experiment site at the Marcell Experimental Forest, Minnesota, USA - June2016WEW_6_150 | ecosystem: Environmental > Terrestrial > Soil >...
GCGAGAGCGGCGTGTTCTACGCGGGCTTCCCGGCCGGCGGCGTCTGGAAGACCACCAACGCGGGCACCACCTGGGACCCGATCTTCGACTCGGTGACGAGCGTCTCGTCCATCGGCGCGGTCGAAGTGGCGCCGTCCGACACGAGCGTGATCTACGTGGGCACCGGGGACATGCCGACCGGGGGCAACATCGACGAGGGCGACGGCCTCTACAGGTCGGTGGACGCCGGACACACCTGGCGGCACCTGGGCCTCGATTCGACGAAACAGGTCCCCTCGATCCTCGTGGACCCGCGCGACCCCAACCTCGTGCTGGCCGCGGCGCAGGGGAGCCTCCACGCCAAGAGCGGCGCGCGCGGCGTGTTCCGGAGCACCGACGGGGGCCGGACCTGGACGAAGACCCTGTACCTCGACGACGAGACGGGGATCCAGAAGCTCGCGTGGGCCTTCGACCGGCCGAGCGTGATCTTCGCGACCACCGACCGGCACTTCTTCGCGCCGAACGAGGGGCGCTTCGGCTTCGGCGGCGCGGGCGGCACCGGCCCCACCGGCACGGCCCTGTACAAGTCCACCGACGAAGGACTCACCTGGCACGAGGTGACCGGCGGCGGGCTGCCCCGGCTCCTCGGCCGCACGTCGGTGGCGGTCGCGATGCACACCGACGCCCAACGGGTCTTCCTGGTCGGCAACTTCGGTCTCTATCGGTCCGACGACGGCGGGACGACGTGGCGGCAGATGGACCCCGACGACCGCCGCGTGGGGAACGGCCAGGGCGGCTACAACTGCGGCGTATATGTGAGCCCGTCGAACCCGGATGTCGTGTACACCGTCAACACTTCGAGCTACGTCTCGACCGACGGCGGGAACACCTTCACCGGATTCAAGGGCGCGCCGGGCGGCGACGACCCGCAGCAGCTCTGGCTCGACCCCACCGATGGCCAGCGGATGCTGATGGGACTGGATCAGGGCGCGACGGTGTCGCTGGATGGTGGTCGCACCTGGAGCCTGTGGTACAACCAGTCCACGGAGCAGGTCTACCACATCGCGGTGGACCGCTCGTTCCCCTATTGGATCTACGCCAGCCAGCAGGACGCCGGCGCCGTCCGCACCCGCAGTCGCGGCAACTACGGCGAGGTCGGGCCGCTGGACTGGAGCCCCGTCGGGACGTGGGAATGGGGCACGGTCGTGGCCGACCCGCGCGATCCCGACATCGTCTACGGATCGGGTTCGGGGATCCTCAAGATCACGTGGCCGTCGGAGCAGATCATCAACGTGAGCCCCGCGGTGGACCCCAAGGCCAACCTGCGCACCTCCCGCTCGCAGCCGCTGCTCTGGGCGCCGTGGAATTCCCGCGAGCTGCTCTTCGGCGCCCAGTACGTCCTGGCCACCACGGACGGCGGCGCGCACTGGCGGAAGCTGAGCCCCGACCTCGGGTACCCCAAGGGCGTGGCGCCGCCGCCTCCGGAGAGCCTGGCGGTGACCCGGCCCGGCGGGCCCCCGGCGCCGCGCGGCGGCTCGATCGAGGCCCTCGCCGCCTCCACCGTACGTCCGGGCCTCATCTGGGTCGGGACCACGAACGGCCTTGTGAAGGTCACGAAGGACGAAGGCAAGACCTGGCAGGACGTCTCCATCCCCGATCTGCCGGACTCGAGCCAGTCGGACATCGCCGCGATCGACGCTTCGCACCAGGATGCGGCCGAGGCGTACGTCGCGGTGGATGGGCACGCCAGCGGCGACTACGCGCCCCTCTTCTACCGGACGCGCGACGCAGGCCGGACCTGGACCAGGATCGTCGCGGGACTCCCCCAGGATCAGCCGAGCGGCAGTTTTGCGCAGGTGATCCGGGCGGACACCCGGAAGGCCGGGCTCCTGTTTGCGGGCACCGCGAGCGGGATGTTCGTGTCGTTCGACGACGGCGACCACTGGCAGTCGCTGCAGCTCAACCTGCCCAACACCTCGTACCGCGACGCCGTGATCACGGGCAACGATCTGGTGGTCGGTACCTACGGGCGCGGGATCTGGATCCTGGATGACATCTCGCCGCTCCGGCAGATGGCGCCGGAAGCCGCCGGCGAGGCCGTGCGTCTCTTCAAGCCCGGCGACGCGGTGCGCGTGCGCCGCAACGTCAACCAGGACACGCCGTTCCCGCCGGAGGTCCCGCACGCCCTGAACCCGCCCGAGGGCGCGCTCATCTACTACTACCTCGGGACGAAGCCGGCCGGCGAGGTGACGCTCGACGTGCTGGACGCCTCCGGCGCCGTGGTGCGCCACCTCTCGAGCGTGCCGGTGCCGCCGGTCGCCGAGGCCGCACGGCCGCCGGAGCCGAACTTCTGGCTGGCCGTGCCGCAGCCGCTGCCGACCGCGCTCGGCGTCAACCGCGCGAACTGGGATCTGCGCTACGACGCGCCGCCGGCGTTCTCGCACAGTTTCGAGATCAACGCGAACCCGGGTCTGACGCCGCCGACGCCCGAAGGCCCGCTCGCCCTCCCCGGTACCTACACGGTGAGGCTCACCGTGGACGGGAAGACGTACGCGAGCACCGTGACCGTCCAGAACGATCCGCGCTCGCCGGCGTCGAGAATCGCACTCGCCGCGCAGGCCCGCCTCCAGATGAAGCTCTACCGCGGCATGCGCGAGGCGTGGGATGCCTACCAGCAGGCCGCAGCCCTGCGCAGCGCGCTCGCCGCAGACACCGCGGCGAGCGTGAACGCCGACGCGGCCCAGGCGGCCAAGGCGCTGCTCGCCCGGCTCGACAGCGTCGCGGGGAATCCGGCGCCCGGGCGCGGAGCGTTCTTCCGTCGCGGCGGCGCGGCCCGCTCGCCGAACCTCATGCAGCTCAACGGCAGCTTCGGCAGCCAGCTGACCGCTCAGGACCTGGCCGACATGGCCCCGACGGAGGCGATGCTCGCCGGGTACGAGGCCGGCTGCCGGGATCTGGCAAAAGCGGTCACATCCTGGGATGCAATACAGGAGAAAAGTCTCGCTGATTTGAATGCCGTGCTCGGAGCTCACGGCCTTCCGGCCCTCGACGTCCCGGGCCGTGCTCTGCCCGTTCCCGCCTGCACGAAGCCGTAGGGAAGATCATACGCCACAAGCACTTGGGGCCGCTGGAAGGCGGCCCCAATTTGTTAAGTCCGGCCCGATCACCAAGATCGCTATCGAATTCACATATGTAACGGAGTCAGACGGTGTTGACAGCGCCTCCAATGAGCGTTAGTCGTGGTGGCGGCCGTTCTGGTCCCTGATGGAGGAGGTGATTGGCACACGTATTGCTTGGCTTTCCACGCGATCGCACGGTGCACGAGCAGGTCACCCGGGTTTCAGCTCGGCGTACTCCCCCGCGCATCCACTGCAATCCACGCTGACTGCGGCCCTCCCAGGCGCACGAAGCGCGGCCCTTGCCCCGGTATCGCGATCGGCCGAGGCGTTTCAGAGCCCAACAGCTTGAGGAGACGCGTATGAGACGAGCAGGGTTCATGACAGGTGCGCTCCTGGCAGTGCTGTGCGCGGTACCGCTCCGCGCCCAACAGACCTCCGCGACGGTCCGCGGGCAGGTCGTGGACGACGCGACCAAGCAGCCGATCGCGGGAGCCCAGGTGAGCGTAGCAGGGCGCGCGGCGCTGTCCGGCAACGACGGCCGCTACGTCATCACCGGCGTCCGCGCGGGCAGCGACACGGTGCGGGCCCGGCGGATCGGGTACGCCCCGTCGACGCAGGCCGTCACGATTCTCGGCAACGCCACGGTCGTCGCCGACTTCGCCCTGACCGCCCAAGCGGTCGGTCTGGCGGAGATGGTCGTGACCGGCTACGGCACGCAGAGCGCGGGTGACATCACCGGCGCCGTGAGCCAAATCAGCGCCGTCGATTTCAATACCGGCACGATCGCCACCCCGCAGCTCCTGATCCAGGACAAGGTCGCGGGCGTGCAGGTGCTCGACAACAACGAGCCGGGCGGCGGGCTGTCGATCCGCATCCGCGGGGCGACGTCGGTCAACGCGAGCAGCGAGCCGCTGTACGTCGTTGACGGCGTGCCGCTGGGCACGGGGGCGGGCGCCGGGCTGTCGGCTGGCCGCGATCCGCTGAACTTCATCAACCCGAACGACATCCAGAGCATCACGGTGCTGAAGGACGCGTCGTCGGCGGCCATCTACGGCGCCAACGCGGCCAACGGCGTGGTGCTGATCACGACGAAGTCGGGCGCGGGCGGGCACCGCGGCACGACGATCGAGTACAGCACGACCGTCTCCTCGTCCTCGGTGACGCGCACACCGCAGCTGCTGTCGACAGCGCAGTTCATCCATGCGGTGGACAGCGTGATTCCCTCCAGAGCGTCCATGCTGGGGACCGCGAATTCCAACTGGTTCAACCTGATCGACCGCACGGGGTACGGCACCGAGCAGAACCTGTCCGTGACCAACACGGGTGAGAACACCTTCTACCGGTTGTCGCTCGGCTACCTCGACCAGCAGGGCATCATCCAGACATCATCGACCCAGCGGCTGTCGCTGGGCCTCAACTACGACCAGCACCTCTTCAACGACCGGCTGGACATCAAGGCCAACCTGAAGGGCTCCCGGTCGTTCGACACGTTCCAGGCCGGCGACGTCCTCGGCAACGCGGTCAGCATGGCGCCGACGCAGCCGGTGTACGATCCGACCAACCCGACCGGGTACTTCGACTGGCCGTCCAGCACAGCGGGCTCGAGCAACCCGGTGGCGAGCCTGGACCGCTCGACCAACCAGGGCACCACCTGGCGCAGCGTCGGGAACGTGCAGCTCGACTACGCGATCCCGTACGTCTCGAACCTGAAGGCGAACGTCAACCTCGGCTATGACATCACCGAGGCGAACCGCTCGATCTTCCAGCCGAACAACCTGTTGGACGAGATCCGGCAGAATCAGGGGTTTCTGAGCATCGCGGACAACAGCCAGACGAACGAAGTGGCGGAGGCATACCTGAATTACAACGCCCCGCTGAACTTCATTCCCGGCAACCTCGACCTGACGGGCGGCTACTCGTATACGCAGTCGCACAGCGAGTACCCGTACTTCCAGGAGACGGGCCTGGCGAGCAACCTGTTGGGGATCAACGGCATCTCGACGGGCGGCGCGTCGGTCATCCAGAACAGCCAGTTCATCGACGACTACAAGCTGATTTCCTTCTTCGGCCGGTTCAACTACAACCTGAACGACCGCTACCTCATCGCGGCCAGCCTGCGGCGCGACGGGTCCTCGCGGTTCGGGCCCGGCAACCAGTGGGGGAACTTCCCGTCGGTGTCGCTGGCCTGGCGCATCTCGCAGGAGAGCTTCCTGAAGTCGCTCTCGTGGCTCAGTGACCTCAAGATCCGCGGGTCGTGGGCGAAGACGGGGAACCAGGCGTTCGCGGACTATCAGCAGTACCCGACGTATACGTACAGCAACAGCCAGGCGCAGTACTGGTTCAACGGCCAATATACGACCACGATCCGGCCGAGCGCGGTGGACCCGAACATCCACTGGGAGACCACCGCCTCGTGGAACGCGGGCCTGGACTTCGCGATCCTGAGCGACCGGATCAGCGGCGCCTTCGACTGGTACACCAAGAAGACGACGGACCTGATCTTCACGGTGCCGGTCGCGGCCGGGACGAACTTCTCGAACTTCGTCACGACCAACATCGGCTCGATGCAGAACAACGGCGTGGAGCTGAGTCTGTCGGCGAAGATCCTCGAGGCGCGGCACGGCGGTCTGAGCTGGACGGCCGATTTCACGGTCGCCCACAACGCGAACAAGCTGCTCTCGATCAACGGCGCCAACGGCATCACCCAGATCCAGGTGGGGGGCGTCGGCGGCGGCACCGGCAACACGATCCAGGTGCTGCAGCCCGGCCAACCGATCAACGCGTTCCTGGTCTGCCAGCAGTACTACCAGAACGGCAAGCCGGTGCAGAACACGTACGTGTCGGGGGACACCACGGTGGTGGGCTGCTCGGGCGCCGACTGGCGGCCCTACAAGTCCCCGTGGCCGACGCTGGAGCTGGGCCACACGTCCAGCTTCACGTACGCCAACTTCGACTTCAGCTTCACGCTGCGGGCCCAGCTGGGCCAGTATGTGTACAACAACATCGCGGCGTTCAACGGCTCGTATCAGAACATCACCGCCGGCAACGTGACGCCGAGCAACATGGACGCCTCGGTCCTCAAGACCGGCTTCACGGCGCCGCAGTACCTGTCGGACTATTACATTCAGGATGCGTCGTTCCTCCGCATGGACAACATCACCCTCGGCTACGCGTTCAACGTGGCCGGCCGGAAGTGGCGGGTCTTCGGGACCGTGCAGAACGTCTTCACGATCACCGGGTATAAGGGCGTTGATCCCACGGCGGCCCAGAACGGCGTCGGCATCGATAACAACATCTATCCACGCTCGCGCACCTTCACGGGTGGGCTGAGCATCCGGTTCTAAGGGGGACGGAGACATGAACCTCAGAACACTCAAGGCGCCTGCAGTCGCTGCCGCCCTCCTGTTGCTGGCCGCGGCCGCCTGCACGGAGCCGTCGGTCGCTCCGAAGAGCACCGTGACGGGCGCCAACATCTGGAGCGACCCGAGCGCCTACGCCGAGTACATGGCGAAGCTCTACAGCGGGCTGGTCCTCACGGGCCAGGTAGGCCCGAACGGCAACGCCGACATCACCGGGGCCGACGAGGGGACCGATGAGTACCTGCGGTTGAACTGGTACCTGCAGGAACTCCCGACGGACGAAGCCGTGATCGGCTGGAACGATCCCGGCGTGCGGGACCTCAACACTTGGTCGTGGACCGCGACGAATGCCGTTTCCAGCGCGATGTACTACCGCGTGTTCTACCAGGTCGTCCTGGCGAACGAGTTCCTCCGCCAGACGACCGCTTCGGTGCTGGCGTCGCGGGGCGTGAGTGCGACGCTCACGACGCAGATCCAGCAGTATCGTGCGGAGGCCCGGTTCCTCCGGGCAATGGCTTATTGGAACGGGATCGACTTGTTCGGCAGCATCCCGCTCGTGACCGAGGCGGATCCGATCGGCGGCGCGCCGCCCAAGCAGGCCACGCGCGACAGCGTTTACAAATACGTCGTCGCGGAGCTGAAGGCGATCCACGATTCCCTGCCTCTGCCGAGCGCGGCCGTGTACGGCCGGGCGACGCAGCCGGCGGACGACATGCTGCAAGCCGTGCTGTACCTGAACGCCGGGGTGTACGCGGGCACGCCGGACTATGCCGACGCGCTCACCGAGGCCGGCAAGGTGATCAACTCCGGCTATTACAGCCTGACCCCGGTTTACCACAACAACTTCACGTCCGACAACAACACGTCTCCTGAGTTCATCTTCGAAGGCGTATCGGATGGCACGCATACGCAGAGCTGGGGTGGGATGACGTTCCTGGTTCACGCGGAGTGCGGCGGCTCGATGCAGGCGTCGTGGTACGGCATGGACTACTGCTGGGGCGGTTACCGGATGAAGCAGCAGGCGTACCGGCAGTTCAGCGCCGGCGACGTGCGTGCTGCGACCATATATGACAGCGCGGCGGCAGTTGCTCAAGGCGACCATTCCGTGAGCGACTCCGTCAGCGACATCGGCTCGTTCAACGACGGGGCTGCCGACGCCAAGTTCACCAACCTGACGTCCACTGGTGGGCCGGGCGAGCAGACCACGATGATCGACACCGACTTCCCCATCTGGCGGCTCGCCGAGGCGTATCTGATCTACGCCGAGGCCGCCGTGCGGACCGGGACGAACGTCGGGCAGGGCGTGACGTACTTCAACGCCCTGCGGCAGCGTGCATTCGGCAACGCGACCCACAACGTGACGGCGGCCCAGATGACCACGGACACCATCCTGGCCGAGCGGACGCGTGAGCTGCTGTTCGAGGGCCACCGCCGCACGGACCTGATCCGCTACGGGTATTTCACGAGCGGGACGTCTCTGTGGGCGTGGAAGGGGAACGTGCCGGACGGCGGGTCGGTGAAGGCTGGGTGCAACCTGTATCAGCTCCCGGCTAACGAGCTGACGGCCAACCCGAATCTCACCCAGAACCCGCCCTGCTATCCATAGCAGCGGCCAAGACACAGGACCTTTGCCCGCCGCTCCACCGCTTTGGCGGTGGAGCGGCGGCTCGTTTCAGGAGCCGATCGGGCGTGTCACCTGAACACCGCATCACCGCAGCCGCGCTGCTCGCACTCGCCGCCCTGGCGTGCCATCAGACCTCGTCCCCGCTGGTGACCGGCGGCCCGCCGGCCCCCCGGCCGACGCTGAGTCCCGCCTACCGTCCCAGCGGCCACATGGCCGCCGGCGACGTCTTCGTCCATCTGTTCGAGTGGCGCTGGGCCGACATCGCCTCCGAGTGCGAGCAGGTCCTCGGCCCGGCGGGATTCACGGCCGTGCAGGTCTCGCCGCCTGAAGAGCACAGCATCACGCCGACGCACGACTGGAGCGAGCGCTATCAGCCCGTGCGCTACAACATCGCGCACAGTCGCTCGGGCGACAGCAGCGCGTTCGTGGACATGGTCAGCCGCTGCAAGGCGGCGGGCGTCGGGATTTACGTCGACGCCGTAGTCAACCACATGACCAACTCCCCGAGCCCGGGCAACGGGAGCGCGGGGAGCCCCTACTCCAAGTTCGTCTACCCCGGCCTCTACGACTCCACCGACTTCCACTGGCCGGAATGCACCGTCACCGACTACTCGAACGCGGCGAACGTGCAGGACTGCGAGCTGCTCGGCCTGCCGGACCTCAACACGGAGCTGCCGAGAGTCCGGGACAGCATCGCCAGCTACCTGACCAAGCTGGCGCGCCTGGGGGTCGCCGGGTTCCGGATCGACGCGGCGAAGCACATCCAGCAGGTGTCCCTCGACGACATCTTCGCCATCGTGGACTCCACGGCGAAGGCCGAGGGGCGACCGATCCCGTACTACTTCCTCGAGGTGAGCACGGGCCCGGGCGAGGCCCTGGGCCCGAGCGACTATTACGGCGAGGCGTACGGCTCGGGCGGCGCGGCGGACATCACCGAGTTCATCTTCCAGGGCGTGGGCGACAAGTTCCTCGAGAACGGCGGACAGCACATCTCGCAGCTCAACCCCAGCGGGCCGTCCGGCAGCCAGTTCTCGCCCGCCGCGTGGGGTCTGATGCCCTCGGACAAGGCCGTCGTATTCCTCGAGAACCACGACACCCAGCACGACCTCGGGCGCATCAGCTATCGCGACGGGAGCGTGTTCCGGGTCGCCAACGTCTGGATGCTCGCGCAGCCGTACGGCTATCCCTCCATCCTGTCGGCCTACGCGTTCGTCCGGCCGCAGGAGAATTCCATGGGCCCCTTGTCGGACGGGAACGGCTGGACGCTGCCGGTCGCCTGCGCGTCGAGCCTAGAATCGGCCGCCGACGACCAGTTCGTCTGCGAGCACCGCGACCCGTACATCCTGCACATGGTCGCGTTCCGGAAGTACGTCGCCGGCACGGACCAGAACCACTGGTGGGACGACGGGGCGAACGCCATCGCCTTCTCGCGCGGGAACAAGGGCTTCGTCGCCATCAGCCGCGAGACCACCGCGGTGACGGATACCATCGCCACCGGGATGCCGCCTGGCACGTACTGCGACCTCCTGACCGGTGGGATCCTGGCCGGCGCCTGCGTCGGCACGTCGGTACTCGTGGACCTCACCGGCTCGGTCCAGATCACCCTACAGCCGAACACGGCCATCGCCATCGACGGCGCTGCGAAGATGTGAGGTCACCCATGAGGAGCGCAGCCCCGGCGGCCTTCCTCGCGGCGCTCGCCGCGCTCACTGCGGCCCCCGGCGAGGCACAGACGCCGGCCCGCGCCCCCGCCTGGACCCGTGGGGGCACGTGCTACGAGGTCTTCGTCCGCTCCTTCCAGGACAGCAACGGCGACGGGATCGGCGACCTCGACGGCCTGATCGCCAGGCTGGACTACATCAACGACGGCAACGCCGCCTCGAAGACCAGCCTCGGCGCATCGTGCATCTGGCTGATGCCGGTGGCCGCCTCGCCCAGCTATCACGGCTACGACGTCTCCGACTACTACCGGGTGGAGCCGGCCTACGGCACCAACGCCGACTTCCGGCGGCTGGTGGCGGAGGCGCACCGCCGCGGCATCCGGGTGCTCGTGGACATGGTGCTGAACCACACGTCGAGCCGGAACCCGTGGTTCCTGGCTGCGCTCCAGGACACGGCGTCGCGGTACCGGAGCTGGTACAGGTTCTCGCCGACGCCGCTGGGCAAGGGGCCCTGGGGCGAGGTGGCGTGGCACCGCTCGCCGGTGCGCAGCGAGTACTACTGGGGCGTCTTCTCGAGCGGAATGCCGGACCTCAACTACGACACGCCGGCCGTGCACGAGGAAACGAAGAAGATCGCGACGTTCTGGCTCAAGACGATGGGCGTGGACGGCTTCCGGCTCGACGCCGTGCCCTACCTCGTGGAGCAAGACAGCTGCATGATCGGCTGCCCGGGCACGCACGCCTTCCTGCACGAGTACGCCGCCCACGTGGACAGCGTGGAGCCGGGAGCCTGGACGGTGGGCGAAGCGTGGGGCAACATCGGCATGCAGCTGCCGTACTATCCGGACCAGCTCACATCGTACTTCACCTTCGAGATCGCCGACTCGCTGCTCGCGGCCGTGCGTCGCGGCACCGCCGGCGGACTGCTCGCCGGGTACCTGCGGCTCCAGGACACCCTGCCCCAGTACCGCTGGTCGCCGTTCCTGAGCAACCACGACGGGACCCGCTCGCTGACTGTCCTGGGCGGCGACGTGGCGAAAGGGAAACTGGCGGCGACGCTGCTGCTGACGCTGCCCGGGCTGCCGTTCGTCTACTACGGCGAAGAGATCGGGATGACGGGCGACAAGCCGGATCCGCGGCTGCGGACGCCGATGCAGTGGGCCCCGCGGCCCGGCCTCGGCTTCACGACCGGCACGCCGTGGGAGGGCGCGCAGAGCGACTCATTCACGGCCACGGTGGCGTCGGAGGAGACCGATCCCGGCTCGCTCCTGAACCTCTACCGGCGGCTGATCCACCTGCGCCGGCAGAACGAGGCGCTGGCGATCGGCACCTTGGTCCCGCTCACGGCCGGAAGTCCCCAGGTGGCCGCGTACCTGCGCCGCTCGGGCACCCACGCGGTGCTGGTGGTGGCGAATCTCGGCGCAGCCGCCTCCGGCGTCGCGCTTGTCTCCGATGCCGGCGCGCTCAGGAGCGGCACGTACGCCGCGCGGAACCTGTTGGCCGGCCCGGACGGGGCGGCGCTCCGGGTCGGCGCCGACGGACGGATCTCCGGCTACGTCCCCGCAGGGACGCTCGGGACGCGGGAGTACCTCGTCCTGGACCTCGTCCGCCGGTAAGCAAGCCCCCGGCCGCGCGCGGGCGCCGCGGAAGAAACTCCGACGGGCCGCTCGAGTACCAGCGCGCCATAGGCCGGAAGCGTGATCTCGCCGCCGCCCATCGCGCCTCCCGACAGCAGGTCGCGCATGCCGCTCACGCTGGCGCCCATCACCGTGAATCGCACTTCGCTGTTCCGCGCGTTCACGAGCACGACCGCGTTGCCCCGCCGGTACGCGATGACGTCCGCGGAATCCGTGGTCGCGACCGCCTGCAAGCTCTCGGCGACGAAGGCCCGGTCCCGGCGCGTCAGGTCGATGACGCGGCGGTAGAACGCGCGCGCCGCGGCCGAGTCGGGCTGGCCCCACACGATCGCCTCCCGCTCGAACAGGCCGAGCTTCTGAGGGCTCTCGACTTCCTGTCCGTCATACAGCAACGGCCGGCCCGGCAGCAGCGCGGCGGCCACGAAGGCCGCCCGCGTCCCGGCCGCGCCGCCGAACAGGACGACCGGCGGGTTGTCCCACGCCGTCTCGTCGTGGTTGGTGGTGAACCGCATCCGCATTCCGCCCGGCGGCATGGCCCGCATGTACGCCAGCTCCGAGCGGACGAACGCGACGGCCGGGCCGCCCTTCCATACCGCCTTGAGGCGGCCGTACGCGTCCCACGAGTAGGTGAGATCGAAGCCGACGCGGTGCATCTCCAGTCCGCCGGCCTCGGCGAGCATCAGGATCGGCCGCTGTACGGCGGCGCGCAGCGCCGTGTTGGCCTCGCGCCAGAAGTCCGGCGGGATGAAGTGCGCCACGTCCATCCGGTAGCCGTCCAGATCGAAGTCCACGAGCCACCGGCGCAGGGCGGCGATCATCGCGGCGCGGAGACCGGGGTTGTGATAGTCGAGCTGCGCGACGTCGGTCCAGTCCGTCGGATGGCCCTGGAGATCGCGCGGAACCACCGGCTTACCGTCGTCGCCGTGGACGTAGTACTCGGGGTGCTCCGAGATCCACACGTTGTCCCACGAGCTGTGGTCCGGCACCCAGTCGAGGATGACCTTCATCCCGCGCGCGTGCGCCGCCCGCACGAGGGCCCTGAGATCGGCCGCCGTGCCGAACGCGGGGTTGATCGCGTTGAAGTCGCGCACCGCGTACGGCGAGCCGAGCGTGCCCTTGGCGTTGAGGACGCCGACCGGGTAGATCGGCATCAGCCAGAGCACGTTGGCCCCGGCCGACTGGATACGGTCCAAGCCAGTCGTCACGCCCCGGAGATTGCCCGCGGGCGAGAAGTCCCGGACGTTCACTTCGTAGATGGCGCAGCGCGTGACCCAGGAGGTGTCCGGGGCCAGTGCGGCCGCCGGAGCCTGGGCCCGCGCCGGGCGGGCGACGGGATACAGTCCTGCCAGCACGAGGCAGGCGGCGAGTACTGCGAATCGATTGCGCATGAGCCCAATCTACACCTAACGTACGGGCGTTGTCTCGACCCCTCGCGAATCGAAAGACGGCCACGATGCGTACCACCAGACTGCTCTTCCTCGGCCTGACCGCCCTCGCAACGGCGGCGTCACCCGCAGGCGCCCAACGGCAGCACCTGTCCATGGACCCCGGCTGGCGCTTCACCCTCGGCGACCCGTCCGGCGCCGAGCAGCCCGGCTTCGACGACCGCGCGTGGCGGCGCGCAGACCTGCCGCACGACTGGAGCATCGAGGGCACGCCCCAGCAGGACGCGCCCGGCCGTGGGACGATGGGGTACTTCCCGACGGGGATCGGCTGGTACCGGAAGGCGTTCCGCTTGCCCGCCGGCTCGCGCGGGCGCGAAGCGTGGCTCGAGTTCGACGGCGTCTACATGAACAGCGACGTCTGGATCAACGGCCACAAGCTCGGCACGCGACCCTACGGCTACAGCAGCTTCGCCTACGACATCACGCCGTTCGTGACCTCCGGTGTGAACGTCGTCGCGGTGCGCGTGGACAACTCGCGCCAGCCGAGCGCCCGTTGGTACACGGGGAGCGGGATCTACCGCCACGTCTGGCTCACCATCGCGGATCCCCTGCACGCAGGCCACTGGGGCACGTACGTGACGACGGCGCGCGCGGACTCCGCGTCCGCCGACTTGGGCGTGCGCACCCGCGTGGAGAACGACTACCCCGCCGCCCGGACGGGCGTGCTCCGCTCCGTCGTGCTCGACGGCGCGGGGCGCGAGGTCGCCCGGGCCGAGACGACGCTCGCCCTCGCGGCGCGGGACTCCGCGGAGGTGGGACAGACCCTGCGCGTCACGGCGCCGCAGCTCTGGTCCGTGGACACGCCGAATCTGTACACGCTCCGCTCCGAGGTGCTCGACGGCCCACGGACCGCCGACGTGGCCCTCACGACGTTCGGCATCCGGACGATCGCGTACGACAAGGACCGAGGGTTCCTGCTCAACGGCCGGCGCGTCAAGATGAACGGCGTCAACCTGCACGAGGACGGCGGCGCGGTCGGCGCCGCGGTGCCTGAGCGGATCTGGCGGAACCGCCTCGAGACCCTCAAGGCGATGGGCGCCAATGCCATCCGCACGTCGCACAACCCGCCGGCGCCCGAGTTCCTCGCGCTCTGCGACAGCCTCGGCTTCCTGGTCATGGCCGAGGCGTTCGACGAGTGGACGTTCGGCAAGGTGCCCGCGGGCTACCACAACTACTTCGCCGACTGGTCGGAGCGCGACGTCACCGACTTCGTCCACCGCGACCGCAACCATCCCTCGATCGTCCTGTGGAGCGCCGGGAACGAGATCGGCGAGCAGACCTCGCCGGGCGGCGCCGACGTGCTGCGCCGGCTCGTGGCCATCTTCCACCGCGAGGACCCCACGCGCCCGGTCACCACGGGCAACGACCAGATCTACGCCGACGGCCATCCCGCCACGCTGGCCTTCCTCGAGTCCGAGGACATCGTCGGCTACAACTACGTGGACCGCTGGCACGAGCGCCGCGAGCTGTTCGCCGAGCAGGACCGGCACGACCACCCCGACTGGAAGATGATCGGCACCGAGAGCGGCTCGATCTTCCAGTCGCTCGACGAGCGCTACTCGCTGGGGAACGACAGCGCCGTCGCGCGGCCCAACTACACGACCGGCATGATCCAGGCGGAGCGGCACTGGAAGTGGGTGGCGCTGCACGATTACTTCGCCGGCGACTTCATGTGGACCGGGATCGACTACCTGGGCGAGAGCTTCTGGCCGTTCAAGGGGTTCGGCTCCGGGGCCGTGGACATCACCGGCCGGCCGAAAGACGCGTTCTACCTCTGGCAGAGCCAGTGGACCGACCGGCCCGTCCTGCATCTCCTCCCGCACTGGAACTGGCCGGGGCGCGAGGGGCAGGTGATCCCGGTGCTGGCGTACACGAACTGCAACACCGTCGAGCTGTTCCTCAATGGGCGTTCGCTCGGCGTCAAGGCGAAGGAGTTCCCGGCACAGGGCACGTCCGGCGGCTGGAACAGCTACGCCCTGCCCGTGGTCCGCGCCACCACCAACGACCTGCACCTCAGTTGGGACGTGCCGTACCAGCCGGGCGTGCTCCGGGCGGTGGGGACGCACCGGGACGGCTCCGCGTGCTCCGTGGCGGAGGTGCGGACAGCGGGCGCGGCCGCGGCGATCCGGCTCACCCCCGATCGCGACACGGTCACCTCCGCGCCGGGAGACGTGGCGCTCGTGCGGCTCGAGATCGTGGACGCCGCCGGCACCGTCGTGCCCGGCGCCGGCGACCTCGTGCACGTGACCGTGGCCGGCGGCAGCATCGTGGCGCTCGACAACGCCGACATGCGCGACCACGACCCGTACCGGGCCGACAGCTTGCGCGTCTTCAACGGCCGGGGCCTCGCGATCCTCCGTGCCGCGGGGCCCGGCGTCCTGCGAGTCGCGGCCCGCGCGGACGGCCTGCGCGAAGCACGCCTGACGATCCAGGTCGTGCGGGGCGCCGCATCGGAGGTCATCCCCCCGGCGCGGTGATTCCTCCGCAGGCCTAGGCCGGCGCCAGGCCGAGCTTCCGGCGCTCCGCGAGGTGGGCCCTGAGATCGATGGCGGTCTTGAGAGCGACCAGCACCACCAGGGCCACCATCGGAGAGCCCAGGGCCACCGCGCCGAAGCCGCCGATCAGGATGGCGACGTGGAGCACCACGACGCGGGCGTAGGGCTGCGTCATGAGGACCTGGGGCGAGGCGTTCCGATACTCGCCACCCATCCAGTAGTTGTGGACGAACGAGAAACCGTGGCTCGCCACGATGGCCACGACGCCCCACCCGACTCCCGCGTCGTGGAGCGCCGCCCAGAACGTCGCGGGGCCCGGGAATCCCCTCGTCATATGGCCGAAGAAGGCCAGGATGAACATCCCGTGCACGAACGCGAACATCCCGTAGTGGATGATGAAGAACGGGATGAGGAACAGCTTGATCGCGTCGGAGGCGAGGCTCTTCGGGTCGGCGAACGCCATCTTGAGGACGTTGAACGCCCCGATCACCACGTTCTCGAACCAGTAGAGCAGCAGGACCGAGAGCACGGTCCAGTGGAAGGCCACCACGCCCACCAGCGGCACCAGATTCGCCGCGAGGAGGACGATCGCGGACGGCGGCAGGTCCCCGCCGTCGCTCGGAGAGGGCGGGCTCGCAGCTATGGCGTCGCCTCGGAGCCGCCTATGGCCGCACCGTCGCGCGGGTGCCGATGAGGTTGGTCGCGATGATGAAGTCCACGACGTCTCCCGGCATGACCGTGAGCTGACCGGTCCGCGCCTGCGGTCCGTAGCCGGTGGCTTGGGCCACGAACTCCAGGATGTGGTTCGTGGACAGCATGTTGCTGCGGAGCACGAACCGGCTGAGGAGCCCCGGGTCCACTGTCCCCATGCGGTAGTCGGTGCCGGCCCCTGTGACGTACGCTTCCATGGGGAGCGCATAGTCGTTCTGGACGTACACGATGACACTGTCGTTCGGCGCCGCCTCGCGCTCCTGGCCGAGCAGCACCAGGTCGTAGTCCGTCGTCAAGGAGACCGCCCCCTTCGTCACGGTGGCGGTGTCCCCCGAGTACGAGTCCTTGAGCAAGGTGCCGGTGGGGAAGAGGCCGTAGACGGGGACGGTCTTGGCGCCTTTCGGCTGGTCCATCGCCACTACGACGCGGTCGTCGACCTGGTCGGTCAGGAGCGAGCGCGTGAAGATGTACGGCTTGAGCTGCAGCGTGCGCTGCGCGCCGGCCCCCACGGCGGGGTGGCGGCGGCGGAACTCGCCCAGCTTGCGCCAGTGCTCCAGGATCCTCCTCGTGGTCGAGTCCAGCTCCAGCGCCCGCCAATTCATGAACGAGCGCAGGTTGGCGTCCCCCTGCGCGCCCGGGACGCGGAGCGGCCGGGCCGTCTCGTCCCCGTAGTAGATCTGGGCGCCGCCCGGGGCGAGGAGCAGGCGGGTTCCGGCGCCGAAGGGGTCCTTTCGCGCCGAGTCGTACGGCGCCATGTCGTCGTGCGAGCTGACGTAATTGAGGATCGAGACGCCGTGCAGCGCGTTGTTGAGCACCGCAGCGTAGCCCCCGAAGACGCTGTCGAGCTGCCCGGCGGCGTCGCGCTTGAACCCGAAGTTGATGAGTCCGTCGTAGCCGTGGGAGAAGAAGTTCACCGTGCTGTCGCCGTAGCTGTACGTCTGGCCCTGGCTCGGGTCCCAGCCGGAGACCTCGCCGACCATGTAGAACGGGAGGCTGTCGAGGACCTTGTCCGGGTGGGCCTGCTTCCACTCCGCGAAGGCGTGGCGGGCCTCCCGCTTCAGCTCGACGCTGACGCCCGCCTCGAAGTGCTTGGCCGTGTCCATCCGGTAGCCGTCGAACCCGAACTCGCGCACCCAATCGGTGAGCCACTTGATCAGGTAGTACCGCGGCGCGCGGGGATAGCCGGTGCGCGTGAAGAAGGAGTCGAGCGAGGCCCGCTCCTGGTTCAGCCGTCCCTCGCGCCTCCACTTCTCCACCAGCCACGGGGGGAGGTCCACCGGCGTGTTGCGCTCGGTGCGGATGTCCGGGAGGGTGGCGACCAGTGTGCAGTCCACCGTGGTGACGTAGCTCTTGTAGGTGCAATTCGGGCCCGTGCGCACCCAGTCGTCCGGCCACGGCGGATCGAGCGGCGTCGCTGGCCCGGTGTGATTGATGACGGCGTCCATGAGCACGCGGATGTGGTGCGCGTGGGCCGAATCCACCACCGCGCGCAGATCGTCCCTGGTGCCGAAGGCCGGATCCACGGCCGTCCAGTCGTGGGTCCAGTAGCCGTGATACGCGTACGTCTTCCCCCACCCCTCGTCCACGCTCCCGCGAATCTGCTCTTCGAACGGCGTCATCCAGATGACGTTCACGCCGAGGCTGTCGAAGTAGCCGGACTCGATCCTCTGAAGCACTCCCTTGAGGTCCCCGCCCATGAAGCTGCGCAGCGGCCCGCCGTCCTGGAGCCGGCCGAGCGCGTGGTCGTTGCTCGTGTCGCCGTTCTGAAAGCGGTCGATGAGGAGGAAGTAGACCGTGGCGCCGTTCCAGAAATCCGAGGGCCGCGCCGTCAGGCTCGCCCGGACGGGCGGGATCCCTTTCTCGGACTCCGGCGGGGCGTGGATACAGGCCGCGAGGGCGCAGGTGCCGAGCCCCAGGAGCGCGGCGGTGCGGATCGCTTTTCTCACGTGGCTGCCACCCTTTCGTCCTCGTCCCGGACGCGGAGCGTGAGCGCCGCCGCCAGCAGGAGCGACGCGCCGCCGACCAGGAGGGCGTAGATCGCCTGGCCGCCGAAGAGGCGCCCGACGATCAGGCCCAGGACCGCCGCCGCGGTGATCTGCGGGATGACGATGAAGAAATTGAAGACCCCCATATAGTAGCCCATCTTCGACGGCGGCAGCGACCCCGTCAGGATCGCGTAGGGCATCGAGAGGATGCTCGCCCAGGCGATCCCCACGCCCACGAACGAGCCGAGCAGCCAGCGCGGGTCGGTGACGACCCAGATGGAGAGCAGACCCAGCGCGCCGCACACCAGGCAGATCGCGTGCGCCACCTTGCGGCTGGTCCTGCCCGCCAGCACGGGAATGGCGAACGCCACCACCGCCGCGACGCCGTTGTAGGCGGCGAACCCGACGCCCACCCAGTTGGCCCCCTCGTTGAACAGCGCCGACGTCGTGTCCTTGGTGTGGTAGATGTGGCTCGTGACCCCCGCCGTCGTGTAGATCCACATCGCGAACAGCGCGAACCACGAGAAGAACTGCACCCAGGCCAGCTGTTTCATCGTCAGGGGCATGTCCTGGAAGTCGTTGAGGATCGTGACGAACCCGCTCCCCGTCCGGCCCCGGCGCTGCAGCATCCCGCTGGCGACGAGCAGCAGGCCGACGATGCCGGCGCCGGCCGACAGGACGATGATCTCGTACGCGGCCAGGTACGCCAGGGCGACGCTCAGCACCGCGCCCACGACGAAGAAGATCCAGCCGAGGCGGATCTGCCTGCCGCCGTGCTCGGCGTACTCCTCCGCAGTCCGTCCCTTCCGGACCTGCCCTTCCCGCGCCTGGTTCTCCGCGAACGACGCCATCTCTTCGGGTGAATACTCCTTCGACCTGAGGACGGTCCACAGCACGGCCGCGAAGAACACCACGGCACCCAGATAGAACGAGAGGCGCACCGATGCGGGGATCCGCCCCGCCGGCGCCTCGTTGGCCACGCCGAACCCGTTGGCGAGCAGCCACGGGAGCATCGAGGCCACCACGGCGCCCGTGCCGATGAAGAAGCTCTGCATCGCGAAGCCGGCGGTACGCTGCGACGACGGCAGGTTGTCCCCCACGAACGCGCGGAACGGCTCCATCGAGATGTTGATGGAGGCGTCCATGATCCACAGCATGCCGGCCGCCACCCACAGCGCGGGGGAGTTCGGCATCACCAGCAGTGCCAACGAGGCGAGGATCGCTCCGACGAGGAAGTACGGCCGCCGCCGGCCGAGCCGGTTCCACGTGCGGTCGCTGAGGTAGCCGACGATCGGCTGGACCAGGAGGCCGGTGGTCGGCGCCGCGATCCACAGGATCGGGATGCTCTCCACCTTCGCGCCCAGGGTCTCGAAGATCCGGCTCACGTTCGCGTTCTGGAGGGCGAAGCCGAACTGAATGCCGAGGAAGCCGAAGCTCATGTTCCAGATCTGCCAGAAGCTCAGGATGGGCTTCGGCCGGAGGGCGACCGTCGCCGTCTGCAGCGGACCGTGTGCCATGTCCCGCCGAGCCGGAGTTCCAGGGGCGTGCGATTCCATGGGGAAGCCTGGCTGTCAGGTGTGAGGTGTCGGGTGTCGGGCGCGATCGAGGCGCCGGAGCAGCGCGCCGACGTCGGTGTCGGTGAAGATCTCCTCCAGCAGCTTCCGCATCGGGCTCTGCCAGTTCGGGCGATCGGAGGACCGCGTCCCGGGGAGGTTCACCCGGCGCGGCTCGAGCCAGAGGTCCTCGAGCCAGGGGACGAACAGCGGGCTCCGCGACCTGCCGAGCCACTCGAGCAGCGCCGCCAGGAGCGCGTGCGGATCGGCGGCGCTCCGCTTGAGCCGCCTGGCGAGCCGTTCCACGGCCCGCGCGCGCTCGGCGCGGACGTCCGGAGCCGCCTCCGGCGCCAGGAGCTTGTAGTGCACCCGCTCCGGGATGTCCGAGGCATCGAGCCACCCGGCCAGCGTCGGCGTGTCGTGCGTGCCGACGAGCGCCACGTCGGAGGCCTTGGGAGGGCTGACGCGCGGATCACTGCTCGCCTGGAACTGTGCCAGGTACATCCCCCAGATCCGGTGGCGCGGCAGCGCCTCGTAGATCTCGCGCGGCACGTTCCCCAGGTTCTCGCCCACCACCTCGCACCGGTGACGGTTCGATTCGAGCGTGAGGACGGCGAACAGCTCCTCGGCGGGATACGAGACGTAGGTCCCCTGGTCGAGCGGGAAGCCGTGCGGGATCCAGTACAGCCGCGTCCACGCCATGATGTGGTCCACGCGAAGCAGGCCCGCCAGAGAAGCCTGGCAGGCGATGGTCGCCGCGAGGTAGCGGTGCCCTTCGCGGCGCGACGCATCGGGCAGCACCGGCGAGAACCCCCAATCCTGTCCGCTCGGGAAGCCCAGGTCCGGCGGCGCGCCGACCGACATCCCGTCGCCGAACAGCGTCTGTCGCGACCACGGATCGTACCCATCGGGGTGGCCGCCCACCGCCAGATCCAGTCCCAGCCGGAAGGCGTCCCGATCCAGCCGCTCCCTGAGCGCGCGGAGCTGGCGCCGCACCATCGTCTGCGCGACGAGGTGATGGCGCTCCTCCGCCGCGTCCACGTCGGTCCTCTCGAGCGTGCCGGCCCGGGCCCGCGCCGGCCAGGCGTGCCAGTTCCTGCCGTGCCGCGCCTGCGCCCCGCGGAACCGCGCGTAGCGCCTCAGCTCGTCGTCCAGCTCCGACGCCGGCGGCTCGGGCCGATCCGCCAGCGCGGCGCGCACCTCCGCGTCCGCCAGCGTCACGTCCAGCGTCGCGACGGCGCCCGCCGCGCAATGCGCGGCTCCCAGGTCCAGGATCAGCTCGGAAAAGAAGAGCCGGCTCACCGGCGAGTAGGGGCTCGGCTCCGGCCACCCGGTGTTGAACGTCGGGTTGAGCGGCAGGAGGGTGACCACGTCGCCGCCGCGCTTGCCGAGCCACCGGCAGAGCGTCTCCAGGTCCCGGAGGTCCCCCACGGAGCGGCTGCGCTCCGAGCGCAGCGCGGCCAGCTGCGCGCCGACCCCCCAACTGCGGAGGGAAGCACTCCGGCGATACGCCCGCACCGGCGCGGCGATGACCGTCGCCGTCTCGAGTGCGCCCCCCGTACGGGCCTCGACCGTGAGCAGGTGGTAGCCGAACGGCAGGCGGCGGCGTGCGCGGTACGTGCCGCGGCTCGCCGCGAGCGGAACGACGCTCCCGTCCTCCAGCCGCAGCTCGACGCGTGCGCCCGCGACCCTGATCGGAGCCAGCGCCCCGTTCCAGGCCACGAGCACGGGCGGGAGGAGCCCCGCGCCGCGCCGCGAGCGGCGCGCGCGGAGCGCTTCGGCAGCATCGCGCGCCCGTGCGATCGGGGCGCCGAGCGCGGCGCAGACGCGAACGAGCGTGTCGGGGGCCACCCGGACGCGCTTCCCAAGCCCGTCCGTGTAGCCGGTATGCACCCCCATCGCCGCGGCGAGGGATCGAAGCGCTCTCAACTCGTCCATACGCTCCTGGCTTCGGCTGGCAGGGGTGGCTACTATCGACTCGTGGCTCTGTCGCTCGTTATTCCTGCGCTTCGGCCTGCCGCTCGGCGCTGCACCAGCGGGCAGGATCGGTGCCGCCCCCAATGATGGGGACGCTCCGACGGGCCCGCCAGTTCGCGGGGGCGGCGTTGACGCTCGCCCTGGCCGCGGGGTGCGAGCGCTCGGCCACGTCGGCCTCGCAAAGCCCCCCGTCCCTGCTCCTCGGCGCCGATATCTCGGCTCTGCCGCGGATCGAGCAGGCGGGCGGCGTCTTCCGCGACGGCGGCCAGATCAAGGACGCCATCGCGATCCTGCGCGCCCACGGCGCGAACACCTTCCGCCTGCGCCTGTTCGTGAATCCGAACGATTCGGACGTGCAGGTCAACGATCTCCCCTACACCGTGCAGCTGGCCGGACGGATCAAGGCCTCGGGCGCCAAGCTCCTGCTCGACATCCACTATTCCGACACCTGGGCCGATCCGAGCCACCAGACGACGCCGGCGGCCTGGGCCGGCCTCAGCTTCCCCGCCCTCGAGCAGCAGGTCGAGACCTACACCGACAGCGTCGTGACGCGGCTCAAGCAGTGGGGCGCACTGCCGGACATCGTGCAGGTCGGGAACGAGATCGACAGCGGCATGCTCTGGCCGCTGGGCCAGCTCTACGTCGCCGGCGGTGACACGCTCGTCGAGTGGACCCAGTTCACGGGCCTGCTCAAGGCCGGCATCAAGGGCGTGCGCGACGCCCTGGCCCCCGGCGACACCGTCCGCATCATGCTGCACTACGGGCAGGGCGGGGCCACCGCGGGCACCCAGTGGTTCTTCGACCACATGGCGGCCTACGGCGTCCCCTACGACCTCATCGGCCTGAGCTACTACCCGATCTATCACGGCCCGCTGGCCGCCCTGCAGGGGAACCTGCAGGCGACGGCCGCGCGGTACGGCAAGGACATCGTGGTCGTCGAGACGTCGTATCCGTGGCGCGCCGGTGGGTGGGAGAGCATGGTGACGGCGCAGTCCGCAATGGCGTGGACGATTTCGACCGTGGGGCAGGCGCAGTTCGTCAGGGATCTCGTGGATGCCGTCGCGGCGACGCCGGGCGGCCGCGGCGCCGGCGTGCTCTGGTGGTACCCGGAGGCGATCCCGGTAAGCGGCCTCTTCATCTATGCGGGCGGCTCGCTCGCGCTGTTCGACTCGACCGGCAACGTCCTGCCGGCCGCCACCCAGCTCGGCACGCCCTAGCGCGCGACGCCCCGCCGCACTGCAGCCGCCTCACCGCGTGGCGCCGTCGTCCCCCTGAGCGCGCCGGGACCGCAGCGCGAACGTGAGCATCACCAGGCCGAACGCGAGCAGCACCAGTCCCCACCACAGGTTCACGTCGATCCCGAGCGAGCGCGCGTAGATCGCCCGATCCGACACGAGCCCGAAGACCACCAGGATCGCGCCCAGCAGCGTGAACATCATCCCGATCGGCAGCCGCACGTCCAGTTTCATCGCGCCCTCACCAGAAGATGACGTTCAGCACGACCGTGAGCCCGAGCACGATGACGCCCAGGGTGGCCGGCTGCTTGTACCACGGCGACTCGCGGTCCTTGAGTCGCGGCGTGAGGGCGTAGACGAGCCCCTTCAGCTCATCGTCCGACTTCTTGCGCTGCGTGAGGAGCGAGATCACGATCGTCGCCACGAAGCAGGCGGTCCACGCGAAGATGGCGGTCCAGAAGTTCTGCGCCATCTCGCTCGGGTAGGTATGGATGACGGCGCCGAGGAACCCGCCCTTGATGCCCGGTACGGCTCCCAGCGGCAGGACCAACCCGTTGTGGAGCGCCGCCACCCCCGTGCCGATCAGCAGGCCGAAGAACGCCCCGTGGCCCGTGGCGCGCCGCCAGAACATCCCCAGCAGGAAGGTCGCGAACAGCGGCGCGTTGACGAACGCGAACACCAGCTGGAGCATGTCCATGATGTTGTTGAACCGCGTCGTCACGTAAGCCGCCGCCACGCTGAACAGGATGCCGAACACCGTCGCGGCCTGCCCCATCCGCAGATAGTGCTTGTCCGACTGCCCCGGCCGGATGTACGACTGGTAGATGTCGTACGTCCACACGGTGTTGAAAGCCGTGACGTTCCCCGCCATCCCCGACATGAACGACGCCATCAGGGCGGTCAGCCCGAGGCCGAGCAGGCCGGTCGGCAGGTAGTGCCCGAGCATCACGGGCACGGCGAGGTTGTAGTTCGGGGTGCCGTCGGCGCCGAGGGGCAGGAATCCGCCGCGGGTGACGTGCAGCGCGATGGCGATCATCCCCGGCACGATCACGAGGAAGGGAAAGAGCATCTTCGGGATCGCCGCGAGGAGCGGGGTGCGGCGCGCGGCGACCATCGAGTTGGCGGCCATCGCCCGCTGCACCACCAAGAAGTCGGTGCACCAGTAGCCGAACGAGAGGACGAACCCCAAGCCCATCACCAGGCCGAACCACTCGACGCCCATCGGGTTCGCGTGCGCGTTGCCCACGTGGCGCCACGACTCCGACCATGCCCCGGGCGCGAACCCCGCCTGCGTCGCCACGACGTGCAGCTTGGCGGTGAGCCCCGCCCACCCGCCGACGTCCTTGAGGCCCAGGAGGGTCAGGGGCAAAAAGCCGAGGACGATGAGGAAGAACTGCAACACCTCGTTGTAGATCGCCGAGGTGAGCCCACCCAGGAAGATGTAGACCAGGACGATGGCGGCCGATACCAGGATGCTGGCGTTGAAGTCCCAGCCGAGGACCAGCTCCAGCAGCTTCGCCAGCGCGTACATCGAGATTCCGGACGAGAACACGGTCATCACCGCGAACGTCATCGCGTTGAAGCCGCGGGTCTTCTCGTCGAACCGGAGCTTCAGGTACTCCGGGACCGAGCGCGCGCGCGAGCCGTAGTAGAACGGCATCATGAAGATCCCGACGAACACCATCGCCGGGATCGCTCCGAGCCAGTAGAAGTGGCTCGTCATCATCCCGTACTTGGCGCCCGAGGCGCCCATCCCGATCACTTCCTGCGCGCCGAGGTTGGCGGACATGAACGCCAGCCCGGCGACCCAGGCGGGAATCGCACGTCCCGAGAGGAAGAAGTCGTCACCGCTCTTGATGAATCGCCGCAGCGCCCAGCCGATGCCGAGCACGAAGGCGAAGTAGATGATCAGGATGGTGTAGTCGATTGCGCCGAGTTGGATGTGCACGGGCAGTGCTCTCGGAAGCCGTCGGTGGGAGGGAGGAGATGCTCCCGTCACGCCCCGATCCGGAAGCGCCGGGGCCCTGGCGACACTGGGGACATATACAAGCCCCCCGCCCCGCGACGCAACAGGAAGGCCCCGCCGCATGATCCGGTGGGGCCTTCACTCTCTCCGCACTCTGTCGTCTCGTGACCGCTCGCGACTCGGCGTCTCGCAACTCCCCCGACTTCTCGCGACCGCCTACTGCGCCTGCAGTCTCGGATCGGGCCGCACGTTGAACGCCTGCGTGTACGTCTGCCCGTTCACCGTGAGCTTCGCGGTGAAGGTGCCGGTCAGGAGCGTCCGCTGCCGGAAGAACGCAAAGCCGCCGCCGCGCTGTCCCGGCGGCGTGGGCGCCACCGGCAGCCACACCACCCGGTGCATCCCCGCGGAGCCCGAGAACGCCTCGGGCGTCGGCCGCCACAGCGCGGAGACGCGGGGCAGGCCGCCCGGCGTGCCGCCGGCCGGGGCGGCCGCCGGCGCCGCCGCGCTCGAGAACGTCCGGAGGCTCGTCCCGCTCGCGTCCAGGATCTCGAGCGTGACGCTTCCGTTCGCGTCCGCCTTGAGCCAGTAGTCGATCACGGCCCCGCTCGGCGGGTTCTGGGCCTGCGGCTCGTCCCACTGCAGCGGCGTGCCGTTGTCCCCGCCCTGGATCACGTTGATCGTGTCGGACGGCTTGAAGAGATACGCGTCGGCCGCGAGCACCGCGTCGCCGATCTGCCTGAGCGGGCTGATGTCGTCGACGACCCAGAAGCCCCGCCCGAACGTCGCGATGATCAGGTCGTTCCCGTAGATCGCGAAGTCGCGCACCGAGACCGCCGGCAGGTTGAGCTGCAGCTGCTGCCAGTGGTCGCCGTCGTCGAACGAAAGGAACGCGCCGCGCTCCGTCCCGGCGAACAGCAGGCCCCGCCGCACCGGGTCCTCCTTCACCACGTGCACGTACACGCCGGACGGCAGCCCCGCCGTGATCCTCTGCCAGGTCCTGCCCAGGTCACGGGTGCGATAGACGTACGGCTCGAAGTCGTCCAGCTGGTGGCGATCCACGCTTGCGTAGGCCGTGCTGGCATCGACGTGCGACGCCTCGAGCATCGTCACGCGACTCCATGCCGACAGCTCCGGCGGCGTGACGTTCTGCCAATTCTGACCGTCGTCCTGCGTCAGGTGGATCCAGCCGTCGTCGGTCCCCACCCAGACCGTCGGCGCCGAGAGCGGGGACGGGGCGATGGTATAGATCACGCCGCGCTTGCGGCCATTGTCGGCGTCGGCCGCAGCCGCTGCGTCGAGATTGGGCGGCACGCCGGGATCGGGGCGCGTGAGATCGGGGCTGATGCGCGTCCACGCGTGCGCCCGGTCCGTCGTCTTGAAGAGGAACTGGTTCGCGTAGTAGAGCGCCTGCGGATCGGCCGCGGAGAACACCAGCGGCTGCGTCCAATCCACGCGGGCCGGTTCCGGCGACTGCGGCGCCGTGGTGCCCGGCACCGCCCGATTCAGCGCCAGGTCCCAACACGCGCCCGAGCCGCCGAAGACGAACCCGGGGTGCAGCGGATCGCCCGCGGTGTATCCGCTCTCTCCC
>Ga0187854_10001198_pt1 | contig 26329 bp, 35 predicted proteins | sample June2016WEW_6_15_FD_132445 | JGI IMG/M metagenome (GOLD analysis project Ga0187854, IMG submission 132445) | Peatland microbial communities from SPRUCE experiment site at the Marcell Experimental Forest, Minnesota, USA - June2016WEW_6_150 | ecosystem: Environmental > Terrestrial > Soil >...
AAGATACACCCGGATCTCCCCAATTCAGTCTCCGTTACCCTTCATGGGAGTTTTTTTGCCATATATCAGCAAAAAATCGTACACTTTTACACACTTTTTTCAAATACGCGGTTTACATTTGATTCAAGGCAAACGGGGCAATATTCTTGGAGTTATAAAATCCTAATAGACCCTAATGGGCGGCGGAAAAGATGGTGCCGATGGGTCCAGCAGGGTGCCAGGGAAAAGAAGTGGGAAAATGGAGGTGGTGGGGAGCATCGATTATTTTTGGGAGGAGAGTTGCAAGGAGATATTTATCAGATATTGAATAAATCACTTTTATTTTAAGATTATTTTTGTGAAGGGTGCCGATCTGGATTGTGTGGTATCCCCAATCCGAAGATAGTGGATTTGGTAATGTTTTGTGGACATTTTGTATGCGAAATCTCTTGAGAAGTCTAGCGAGGTGATAATGGTTCCGACCGTGCTGCCGGGATTTTTGGAAGTTGTCTTTTGTTCAACGGATATGGCTGGCGAGGATCCCTTGATGGAGTCGACGTCCGGCTTATGCATAATCCCGGTCCGGAATATTTCAGGAACTTTAAACTGCCCATTAGACAAAATCCCGAGAATAATGCCTAAAGGCCGTTTGTTTGACATTTTTTCAACAACACCTTTTCAATACCCACTTTTGCTCTCTTTCATATTTTCAGCTACCCTGAACTTTACGATCTTTTTCACAAGTTCATAAGGAACCGGCTTGTCTAGTGGGAATTGAACAGAACCCTTCCCCTGTTTGTAAATTGATAACTCCTTTTTAAATGCTTCAATTCCAGAAGGAATTGGATAAAACCCTATATGATTTTTGAATGCGGCGAAGTGTACAAGATTTTTGCCATTAAGCCTGAACGTGGGCATCTGATATCTGATCGCCTCAGTTGCTTCAGGAGCAGCTTCCTGAATGGTCTTCTTCATTTTTTCAAGTTCTATTTGGACCTCCTCCGGAAAAGTCCTGATGTATTCATCTATCGTTTTAAACTGTTCTTTCAATTCTTTCATGACGTGATTCTCCAGGCTTATTTTAGGATGATATAGTGCAACCCGTATAAAAAAATGAGTGGGAATCTTATTGTTTGATTTTTATCGAGGCGTACCTACGTCTCAGTGCCCTCAGTTCCAGAGATTGACGACGGTCACATCACAATCCGGTTCCGGGTCCGCCCCACACAGGCCGACAAGAGATGTTTCCCCCTTCCTGTCAGTGATGGCCAAATAAGCGATCTATGTCAAGACTTGAAGAAATACCACAATAAAAGAGAATGAAAAAAATTACTTGGCCTCAACCGGGTTGACCGTTTCGATTTTGATATATCGTCTCTTCAGGTTATGTTTGCTGCCGATGACGGCAAATGTGCGCTCCTGAGCCTGCTTCTCATTGGGTGCCTCAATCACTTTCGTGTATGGCATCCAGTCTTCACCCATCCTGAATGTACCCTTAACCTCAAACTTCTGATTCTCCATGATATTTACTCCAGAAATCCAAATATGTCCTCTATCCGCCCTAGTTCAAACCCGCTTGTCGCATTGCCGGCAATGTAACCGGTCTCATTTACTAAAAGACCCGTACCAACAAGGCCGCTTCCCATGTTGATGGTGCCCGTACCAACGGGAATCTTTGCGACTTCTTCAAGTCGCGCAATCTGGTGCGCGGTCGCCCGGGGGTGCACGATAATCCCCTTGTTGGTAGCAACGCCGGCCATGCCGACAGTTTTCACGCCGCCAAGGGTCAGGTGGATCACCTCTACTTCCAGAAATTCGCCGATCTCATGCGCAAGATCTGAAGGCATGTCCTCATGGACTGCAGCGAAGGTGTCGTTTGTCATAATCACGTTACCCGCCGCATTCATCGACTCCTTGAGGAGCAGCACTTTCCTGCACTTCTCGAGCGTCGCGATCTCTTCTTCGGTTGCAAGCCCGCTCATGACAATCCCCCGGTTGTTTCCGGCTACGAGCGAGCCGATGATGGCGCTTCCCTGAATTGTCGTTTCTACGAGCTCGACGTTGAGCGCCTTGATAAGTGCCTGCCGGTAATCCTCCGGGGCATCCGGAGGGATTATGGCAATATTACCAAGTACCCGGGAAAAAACCCCGATGTTTGGATCGCCTGCAAGCGTGATCGTACGTTCCATCTTACGATTCCGGCGCAAGTTCAGCCTGAACCTGCCCGTCCTCCATCTTCATGGCGCGAACCCGGATTTTTGACGGCGGCTTGGTACTGCCCCGGCTCCACACCTTCTCGTTAATACCCTGATCGAGCTTCACATCGTCGCTCTTCATATGCTTTGCAAGGTACTTCCTGATGTCTTTTATGGCGCCGTTGCTCCGCTTCCAGCGGGGCATCCTGCGAGCATCCCTCAATGGGATAACATAAATGTGCTCCTGCATCTGTTCTGCCATTATCTTACACCTTCAGTGTACTCTTCCGCCAGTTGCGCCGTTTCGGGTGCGCAACTACAGAGCGCTTGGTTCGTACCATTACCCACTGTGGCACACGACGGTTCTGGTCGCATGCTTTTGCCAGCCGTATTTTTCTGCCTTTGCTTAATTTGCTCATTTTCCTTCACCTGATAATAATATTGCTTTTTTTCCGACGACCAGCGACTGGTCGTGATGAGCCGGAAACAGGGGTGCGGGATTTATACCGCGAGCGAATATCGCCTCCCGGATTTCGGTCTCGTAATCACCATTACTGATCGTTCCCGTCTCCCCGTATTTTACCACCAGGAACCGGTCGACGAGCCGATCAACTTCAGGCTTGACATACCCAAGCAGGGGTCGTATATACGAACACCCTGTCCGGTTACCAAGACTCAGGACTTCTGCCCTTGAAAGCATCGGCACCCGGTCATTAAACCGTGTGCCATCACCAACCACATGATATTCGGTGGAAAGAGTTTCAACAGCGATCTGGTGCACTCTATTGATTGCATCGTTCGGATACCCGCACGCATTCACCAGATCTACCATATCGTTCAGCAATCCTTTCCTGAATACCCGCTTTATTAAAGGCAACTCCAGCGCTTGTGCCGCAGCATCCACCGATGGGACCTGGCGGGACGGGTCGAATACAAACACATTGAGTTCAACCTCGTAATACGTACCCAGCATTATTGCTGCAAGGGAACTGTCCTTTCCGCCGCTGTAGAGCACTCCTGCCTTCATTACTTCCGGGTAATTGTATAGTCACGTTTCTTTGGCGCAAGCTGCCTGAGCAGTTCTTTGAGCTGCGAATCCGTGATCTTGTTCTTGAGACGCCCGCTCTGGGCAAGCTGGATGAGCTGTTGTTCAACAGCACCGGCAAAATCCGGTTTCGTCAGCTTGATAGTGTTTAGGCGCTCCCGGGCATCGGGCTCGAGGATCGACATAAGCACCATCTGCATCTGAGACTTAATACGCTCCTGGCGTTCGAGCTCTGCCTGCATTGCCTGTTGATCGCCAGCCTGCTGCTGCAGCTGGGCCATCCTGCGTTTGCGGAGTTCATTCAGCTCGTCGTCTCCCATTAGTGTGCCTCACTGTGGTACTTCGGATTTTTCCGGTTTCTTGCTTTCAGCTTTCTTAGCTGCCGGTTTCTTCTCGGTCTTCTCACCTTTTTCGGTCTTTTCACCCTTTACGCCACCGGCTTTCTCGGCCTTCTCCTTCTTGGCGTCGGACTTCTTGCCTTCTGCCTTCTTGGGTTCGGGTTCGGCTGTTGCCTTTACGCGTCGGGGCACCGGTGCCGGCGGGTTGGTCTTAACTTCATGTGCCATGCCATCAAGAAATGCCATACCTGCGGGTGAAACTTTTCGGCCGGTCTTGTCATGGACGACGAGTCCTGCAGCTTCCAGCTGCTGGAGGGATTTGCGAAGAATAGATCCACTGCCTTTCCTGAATGCATTCGGCTTTGAACCCCGATTCTTTTTCCCGCCGTAAAAACTCCGCATCCTCTCGACACCCAGCGGGCCATCGACATAGACGCGCCTCAACACTGCCGCCACTCGGACAAACCACCAGTCCGGATCTTCGGGAGGCATTTCTTTATGTGCCCCGGTCTTTGCAAAGGAAGCCCATGCCGGTGGAGTAATTTCCTTCCGTTTCCTGAGCTCCTCTGCGACCTTCCTGATAAGGTGGTCAGCCGAGGCATCGAATACCGTTGTCATCTAGGGACCTCACTGTTCATTTTTTGCTAACAGTCTATACATATTCGTGGATAGGGTTTTTATACGTTTCTGGCAGCAGTTCTCCGCCATACCAGAAGGCAAACGCAGGTTATTTTCTGGCTGTTTTCTTTTTTTCTTCAAGCACCATCGTCCTCCCACGCACCTCTACGAGCGTCGCATTTGCCTGAGAAGCAACGGTTACCGGGTCAATTTGTATGTTCTGGAGCCATTTTACTTTGATCATCTTGCGTTTCCTGAGTTGTTCCCCGATCTCATCGATCATGGTTTCGGTACAGCCCTGTCTACCGATCCACACGGTCGGTTTGAGGTCCTGCATCGATCGGTCAGCTTGACGGGACATGAAGCTTCACCAAACGATAACGGGTCTTTTTATTGCAGGAATGGCAGGTAACAACCACATTGCCCCGGTGTACCCGAACCCGCATATTCCTCCCGGGTACGAGAAATGAATAACAGTGATGGCAGTACTGGTGACGGAGCGCCCGATCGATGCGGATACGCTGGCGCATAGCAATCTTTCGTGCTATTTCGACATACCGATTGCTCCGTTCGGGATTCGCACAAAACTGCTTCCGTGCCTGTTCAAACAGGACCTCAATACGCTCCCGGGCGATCTTTTTGGTCGCAGGGTTGCGGGATTTCTCCTTCATTGTCTTTGTTACTTTGCTCCCCGGATGTGGTAATCTATCAGCGTATGAGATATAAAAGGAACGGTGATTTTTCCATTCGTGCGGATGGGACAACCTGAATACGAAAAAAATCAGAAGATTCTGACAGTTCTTCCGTCAATCACCAGCCTTTCTTCACAGAAAAGCCGGATTGCGTCAGGAAGACATTCATGCTCATGCTCCAGAATCCGTTCTGCAAGTAAATCCTCATCATCGCCATCCAGTACGGTGACGCAGCGCTGGAGAATAATCGGGCCGCAATCAAGGCTTTCGTCGACGAAATGCACCGTGCAGCCGGATACCTTTACGCCATAATTCAATGCCTGTCGCTGGGCATGCAGCCCGGTGAAGCTGGGGAGGAGTGCAGGGTGAATGTTCATTATTTTTCCGGAAAATGAGCGGACAATGCTGGTACCGAGAATACGCATGTAACCGGCAAGCACGAAGAGATCCACATTGACCTGCTGCATTGCCGAGAGGAGGGCACATTCATACATCTCACGTGATGGAAATGATGAATAATCTATGATCGTTGCCGGGATTCCGGCATTTTTTGCCCTTTCGATGGCATACGCATCCGGATTGTCAGTAATAAGTGCGACACAGGTTGCGGGGATTTTTCCTTTCTGGATGGCCTCGATTACTGCCTGAAAGTTCGAACCTCTGCCCGATGCCAGTACCGCGATGCGTTTTTTCATCATTTTCTTCCTATGGGGTTTAAATCTGAATCTTTCTTAACGATTTTCCTCCCCTTGTGAGGGATGGATTACTATCTTCACTTTCACGATACGCCGACCATGCATCTGCATCACTACCAGTGTAATCTTTCCTTCGTTGATCTCTGTTTTTTCTCCGGGATGCAGAGGGATGTGCCCCAGCCGGTCAATGATAAGGCCGCCAACAGTCTCGTACGCTTCGTCAACCGGGAGATTAATATCAATTCGATCGTTGATATCGTCCACCCACATCTGGGCATCCACCACATAAACACCTTCGGAAATATTCAGGATTTCAGGTTCTTCCTTATCATACTCGTCCAGGATGTCACCGACAAGCTCCTCAAGGATATCCTCAACGGTCACAATTCCGACAAAACTGCTGTACTCATCAATGACGATCGCCATCTGAACCCTGTGCACTTGAAGTTCTTTTAACAAATCGTCAATTTTTTTGGTTTCCGGGACAAACATTGGGTCATACATGATCTCTTTAATTGTCGAGTCTTTACGACGCGAGACCATCGCAGAGAAGACATCCTTTACATTCAGAATTCCGGTAATATTGTCATTCTGATCGTGGTATACAGGAATACGTGAAAAGCCGGTTTCATTGAAGATCCGAATTGCTTCTTCAAAGGTTACCGTGTCCTCCATGAGTATCACATCGACCCGGGGCGTCATGATCTCGCGTGCGGTGGTGTCAGCAAACTCGAGCACCGAGTAAAGCATGTCCTGCTCACCCTGCTCGATGGTCCCATCCTCCTTGCCGACATCAATCCATTCCTTAATCTCCTCTTCAGTCACTGCCGGTTCAGCACTTTCCTTACCGATACCGAACTTCGGGCTAACACGTTCGACAAGCCAGATTAAAGGAGTAAAAATGCGTGAGAGGAAAAGGATGACTGGTGCGACGGTAAGCGCAAACGAATCCGATGCCCGGGCCGCATAGATCTTGGGGCCGATCTCACCGAAGATAAGAAGAATAATAACTACAAACCCGGTGGCTATCCCGACACCAAGATCTCCGAATATCTGTATCGCGATAGCGGTTGCAATTGAAGCAGCGGCAATGTTAACAATCGTATTCCCGATGAGAATGGTAATGAGAAGGTGCTCGGGAGATTCTTTTAGTGAAGCAACGGCGTTTGAACCGGGCTTTCCTTCATTGACAAGTGTCCTTGCTTTTGCACGGGTTATCGAGATAAGGGCAACTTCCGAGCTCGCAAAGAACGCCGAAAGGAGGATACAGATGACGAAGAGCAGGATTTCAATAGCGTCCTGGATCATCGCATTTCACGCCGTGCTGGTGCACGCAGAGTATTCTGGATCATAAATAAAAATATACTAACATATTCGGGAAGGAATTAAATAAAACCAGCGCTTTATTAGTCCATACATTCCCGCATAAAGGCGCAATCCCGGGCAAGCAGTGCAATCTTTTCTTCGCAGGATAGTGGACGCTGCAAATTCAGGTCCTCGATCTCGAGAGTAAGGCTTCCCTTGAAATGGTATTCTTTTAAAGATTCCATGACCGTCACCATAGATGTATGCCGATCAAGGGGGTAGTGTGCTTTACCGTTATTATACCGGCTGAGATGCACATTGATCAGTCGATCGGAACAGAGTTCGATATACCGGATAGGCTCGTCAACTGATTTTGCCATTGCATGTGCAACATCGAGAGTGAAGAACAACCAAGGTTCCTCATCAAGCAGTGAACGCATGCGTTCCGGTGTACAGAGAAGGGAGTTGACGATCGGTTCCATATTTTCCATGCCGATTTTGATCGAATTGCTGGTCGTTACTTCACGGATCGCGGAGACAAAGTGATCAAATCGTGTAAAGTCCGCTGTACCGGGGGGTCGTTTTGCCGTTCTGCGGCCCGGATGTACCGTAAGGATATGAGCTCCCAGCCGCTCAGCTATCGTGATGGCCCGGACGGAGTATTCCACAGAGACCTGTGCCACATCGGGATTGATGGAACAGGGATTCAGGTCGAGAATAGGTGCATGGACGGTCATGGTGGCAACTTCAGGATGCTCATTCCTGCACGCAATCACTTCATTCACCGGAAGGTCACGAAGCCAGAAATGCGGTGTTTCCAGCCAGAACTCCATTCCATTTAAGCCGGCGCGGGACACAAACGAGAATATTTCTTTGAGCGTGTACTCATGAAAAAACATACTGGCGACGGAAAAAGATACCATGGTAGTACTATTTCATATGCGGTTTTAACCTAATAATGCTTGATGGACTGGTTCAACCGCCCTGATGCCCCCGCCGTTTGTGAAAAAGCACCATTAAGGGTCTCCGAGCTGTCAGCGATTATTGAAGGTCTCCTGGACAATCCGCTCCTGCAGGATATCCTCGTCCGTGGAGAAGTGACTAATTATACCCATCATGCACGGGGACACCGCTACTTCTCGCTCTCGGAGAAAGGCGGGGGCAACACCGCTGCTGTTATTAAATGTGTCATGTGGCGTTCCGATGCAGAACGGCTTTCATTCAATCCTTCCGAGGGCTTGGAGGTAATCGTGGCAGGGACAGTGAGGGCTTACGCACCCCATGGATCGTACCAACTTCAGGTAAAAGAGATAAGAAAAGCCGGTCTGGGAGAGAAATTCCTGCTCATTGAACAGTGGAAAAAGCAACTTGCCGCCGAGGGGTGTTTTTCCCTGGAACGGAAACGCTGCCTTCCCACCTTCCCGGCACGACTCGGTGTGGTTACCTCCGAGACGGGAGCGGTAATCCATGATATCAGGACCGTAGTGGCAAGACGGTACCCTCTGGAAATTATCATATCACCGACGGCAGTGCAGGGAGAACTGGCACCGCGGGAGATTGCAGATGCGATTACCCGCCTCACGGGTCTGGTGGACGTAGTCATCGTTGCTCGGGGAGGTGGCAGCTTTGAGGATTTGTTCCCCTTTAACCATCCGGATGTGGTGCGGGCAATTGTTGCATGTCCAGTTCCGGTTGTCAGCGCAATCGGGCATGAAGTGGATGTAACGTTGAGTGATCTCGCTGCAGACCTTAGGGCAGCAACCCCCTCCGCTGCCGCAGAACTGGTGGTACCAGACCGGATCGTGCTGATAGCCCGGTTACAGGAACTTAAATCCCAGCTGAACGCTGCATTGCAGGCCCGGGTTGCTTGGGCATGTAATGAGATTTCTGATCTTCGGGACCGGCTCCGCCCGCAGAGGTTCAGCCGGAAACTCGAAGAAAGAAAACAAAACACCGCTGATCTGTCGGATCGGCTCGAACGGGCTTTTTCAAACCGGCTCGAGCGCGAACACCTTCTTCTCGCGGAGATGAAAACTGCACTGGACAGCAGGAACCCGCTTGCCGTACTTGCCCGGGGCTACTGTGTTGCGGAGAAGCAGGGTGCAGTTGTGAGAAGCTCAGACACCCTAACAAAAGGAGATCGTATGAAAATCAGATTTTATGACGGCAACAGCAGGGTAATCGTAGAGCAGGTGGATCATGAAAGAAACCTATGAGACGAAAATCGAACAATTAAGAAAGATCATTGAAAAGATTGAGGACGGTAATACCGGACTTGATGAAAGCATAAAGCTGTATGAACAGGGCGCAGTGCTGGTAAAACAATGCGAGATACTGCTCACCGAAGCAGAATTAAAAATTACCACCTTCAGCCGGGACGCATAGCAGTCAGGATGATTATCATCTCTTTTCCCCTGACAAGGTTTGCCATGAGTGTTTTTGGCAGGGTCGCCGCCACGTGATCGGACAGAATACCGATTGTCCGTCCGCAGACAAAGGAACTCCGTCGCCAGACCATGTCGGTCGGATGATCCAGGGTGAACAATGAGGACCCCCTTGATTTCACCTCTGCAGTTACCCCCCCACACGACAGCCGGGTAACAAGAATCGCATCATCATGGACAATCACGCGTTTGAAGACAGATGACAACTCACTGCAGCCCTTATCGGCCGTAATACCGATAATGCAGTTGCCATTTTCCGTCAGGTGCTCCTCCCGGGTTACCTCAAAAGTTGTCAGGTGGCTGCCAAGGACACGCGGGTGCCCCCGGCAATACACGATTTCCTGAGCCTCCATACTTTATCATGTAAGGGTTGCCATGCATATTCAATGTTTATCACCGTCCACTGCCCCGAGTGCAACGATCAGACCGAACACGACGTGGTCACTGAATCCCGCGATCTGCTTGTCCGCTGCACTACCTGCGGTCATTACCAGCGTATAAAAAAGGATACAGAACCGCAATCCGTCATGGTCAAAGCAATTGTCTCCAAGGAAGGGACTTCGCTCGTCTGTGGAATTGAGCTTGCAGAAGATGACGAATGCAGTGTAGGAGACCATCTCGTTGCGGAATGCGGTGACGAAGCATTTGGTGTCGAAGTAACCTCCATTGAAAGCGGAGAGAGACGAGTCAACCGGGCAAAGGCACCCGATATCACAACGCTGTGGACCCGCACGATCGAACAGGTGGTTGTAAAGATTTCTATCCATGATGGCAGAAAAACAGCGCCGGTTTATATGGAATGTGATGGCGAGCAGCCGTTTGTGGTAGGGGAGATGTATGTCGCATCCGGAAAGAGGTTCAAAGTGTCGCACCTTAAACTGCGTGATGGCCCGCTGATGAGAAAAGAAGGGTGGAAAACTGTCGCTCATCGGATCAAGCGGATCTACGGCTGCCGGTTATAGATATTTTTTAAGAACGCCTATGAGTTGTTCTGTGTGAACAACTCCTTCAAACCGCTCCTGGGTGAGCCCTTCTTTAAGAATCACAATTGTTGGTGTCACCTTCAGCCGGAATTCCCTGATATATTGTGGATTTTTTATCACATCGATCTCGTCAATAGTAATGTTGAGGGATTTTGCAACTTCAGCATTGATCGGAGTCTGCTCCATACAACCCATACACCCCGGCTGGTAAAAACAGATCACACGCACTGCCATGAAAATCAATCGAGAGCGATAGTAAAAGAGTTTGTGGAGGTTATTTAACCCTTATTTATAGAGACAACCTGGATCTCCACAACGGGATAGCCAAAGTCAACAACAACACCCGATTGGGTCTTTTGAGTGACTTCCCCGGTACGTATATAAGTAAATGATGAGGAATTGGAAACTTCTGCTTCGGGATTTTCTGATACACCAATTGCCAGGACATCTCCGATACTGATGTCGCTGATATTGACTTTGTTGAGCAGGAGTTGATCCGTCGACCAGTCCTGGGTCATAGAACTACTGGACGGGATGCTGATCCGTTTCTGTTCATTGATTTTCATTCCGACGATCCCTGCACTGATCGCATTAAATTCAGGAGAGAAAATTGCAAACTGTTTGCTCCATCCGCTATCAGAAGTATATATCTGCACCGGGTAGATAGAGCTGGTCAGGGTCTGGTTGGCGGTGATACTGATTTGTTTTGACAATACCAATCCCCCGCTGGTCGATGCAGTCGTTGCATATAACTGCTGGTCTGTTGTCAGGATGGGATTTCCTTCAGCATTGTAAAGTGTGTAGTCAATTACAACAGTGTCGCCTGGTTTAACTACTGTGAATACACTTAACCAGCCAGAACCCATGCCCGAAACAATCATGAGCACAACAAAAAGAACACAGGCGCCCACAATAAGGATCTTTTGCCATAGTTTCGTCGATGCTTTCTTCTTTTTCTTCTCACCCATGCTTTTTTTTCCTCCCTAATACATCATAGTCCAACCGTCATAAACTATTCCGCTTCCGGCTGTCATAATAATAAAAATTAAATGAAATAAATACTGACTTGAGGTTATCCTTCACATGACAAGGTGGGTAAAACAGGAATGGAAGAATGTATATGTGGAGAGAAAATCCCTATGAATCGATGGGGAGAGATAATTGAAGAAATGCAAACTGAACCGGAAAATATGTTCCATAGGGTATCTCCCGCCGGCCAATTCCTTCCTGCAGGAAGAGTCACCAACCGGATGCTTCCTGCAATTTGAGGGGAATTCCGTGTTGATATCAGGGACCATGAGGATTAGGTAATCGTCGTGGCAGACCTGCCTGGCGTGGAAAAGAGGAGATAGCGCTTCAGCTCCTCAATCCAAGAACCCTGGAGATATTATGTGACTGTAAAGGAGAGAGAGGAAAAAAGTAAAGGCTACTGTGTAGGGGAGCGGGTATACGGATCTACGCATGGTCGCATTGCCACCAGATGTAAACTGATGGGAAAGCAAAGGCCAGTTTCAAAAACGGTGTCCTGGAAGTCAGGCTCAAAAAGATAAAAATCTCCGAAAAACAATGCATTTTGATAAAAGAACTCTAATTTTCCCCCCACTGTTTTTTTCCGATGACTTTTAGTACTCTTTTCACTAAAAAGTCTATGGATGGATAAAAAAAAGGTCAAGGACTATATGACCTATGATGTCGTCAGTGTCGATTTGCACGGGACGGTTAAAGAGGTTATAGAGAAAATTCAAAAGACCCATCACGACGGGTTCCCGGTTATAGATGGTGAGGGGGTAGTCGGGTATATCTCGGCAAGGGATCTTCTTTTTGTCCAGTTGACAACTCCCATCGAACAGGTAATGTCCAAAAATCTGATAGTGGCTGATCCGGATATGGATATCAATGATGCAGCACGTGTAATTTTCCGGAGCGGGATCCAGAAACTTCCGGTTGTAGACGAAAAAAACCGGCTGTTGGGAATTATATCCAATTCGGATGTGATCCGCTCCCAGATCGAGCACGTTTCTCCGGAAAAAGTTTTTAATTTCATCACCACGTTAAAGAAACTCTATGGGGTCGATCCCGAACTTGGCCGGGGGATAGTACCGGTAAAAGATCTTCTTCCGACCCAGTCAAAGATCTATGAAGATGAACTGGAAGGGAGAATGTACGAGATCAAGAAAGGACTCGCTGAGCCGATCATTGTTGTAAAGCGCCCGGGAAGAACTATTCTTGTTGATGGCCATCACCGGGCTATTGCGGCAAAAAAGCTTGGCATAACAGCGCTCGATGCGTATATTATCGAAATAAAGGAAGATATTGAACTGGGCATGGAACGAACTGCCCATGCAATGAATTTAAAATCACTTGATGACGTTCAGATACTCGATTACGCCCGACACCCGCTTGTTGCGATCACGCATCGTCTGGTAAGAAGAGTCTGAATCCTTATTAAAAGGCTGAAATAATCAGCTCTCCCCCGGAATGAGGCAATTCAAGTCAGAATTTGCATCAGTCTGATGGAATCTGAGCCCATATATGCCCCTAATATTACTGGAGAATGTTCCTGCAGCGATTCGGATGATATTTCACAAGAATACCCGCTTGAAGTTCGGGATATAAAAAAAGAATAGCAAAAATTTTGGATATTTCTTCCCCGTCAAAAAGAGATGTGGTTCGTTTTACCGGTTCAAAAATACTCATGAACCATCATATCGGAGATCAAATTTTTCATTCAATACGTGCTCTTTCACCACGGTTCCATCGGTCACGATTACTTCAGGCCACAGACGGGTTTTTGAGTGAACGATAACCCGGTTGCGCAGGACAACACGGGGACCTATCACCGTATCGTTTTCGATACTGCAGTGTTCACCAATATGCGTGTCGTTGTCCATTATACAGCCCGATATGGTACTATTCGCACCGACAATAACCCGATTATAAAGAGACGAGGAGAAAACCTTCACGTTATTCCTGAGAATACATTTGTCACCAATACTTGTGTATGGCCCGATCAAGACATTATCACCGATAGTTGTGCCCGGACCAATGGCAACCGGACCGATGACCTTGGTGTTCTTGCCAAGAGTAATCGAATCGCCCAGCTGGACCGGCCCCTGGATTTGTGCTCCATGCATGGACAGGTTGCCAATGATATCACTAAAAGAAATATCCTGTAACTTCCAACGTTCGGCTTGGCGGAGGGAGTGCGGGCTTCCCACATCGGTCCAGTTACCTCGGGCAAGCCAGCCTTTTAGTACATATCCTTCCTCCATCATACTGGGGAAAAGGTCGCGGGCAAAATCATATTTTGTACCCTGCGGGATATTGTCAAAAATTTCCGGACTGCAGACATACATACCGGTGCTCGCGAGATTGGAGAAAATCTCACCGGGCGATGGTTTCTCCTTGAAACGTTTGATCTCATAACTTACATCGATTTCTGCAATACCATATTCACCTGGGTCATCTATGGAGATCAGCCCGATAGTCGTTGTGGCTTTCTCTTTTTGATGGGTGCGGTAAAACTCAAGGACGTTCAGATCAGTGACATGGTCTCCCCCTACAACCAAGAAATCCTGTCCGTCAAGATATTGCTGAGCGTTTTTCACGCTGCCAGCGGTTCCAAGCTTGGTTTTTTCATGTACGTAAGTGATCTCGACATTAAAAAGCGAACCATCACCGAGTGCTTCCTCGATTGAATTACCCATGTAACCAAGAGTGAGGACAACTTCCCGGAATCCCATGTTCGAGAGATGCGAGACCAGGTGCTGGATAGAGGGGCGGTTTACAATAGGAATACAGGGTTTAGGCCGTTCGAAGGTAAGAGGACGAAGCCTGGTCCCCTCCCCACCACACATTATGCACACCTTCATAGCACAAATTTAGTGCTGGATCGTTTTAATTATAGTGTATATATTGCAGTTCTGGCGCTGCGGATATTTCTTAAATGACGTATTTTCATTATTTCGTAGATAAAACCGCATAATCCGGCTCTGTAGAATTTATTTTTTTTCGCAAATGAAGTGATAATCTCCTATTTGATAAAGGAAAGATGCCTGTCTCCTTGCCGCCCAGCGATTGTGGTGATGGAGACGTATTTTCACGAGTATCGCATTTCTCGGGGAGCACAAAATAGCGGGTTGACTCCCCCCTTTGAGTCTTAATGGTTTTTTAATTGAACATTCAGGTTATGATTGGTATAATTAGAGGGAAGAGAAATTATGAAGTGGGATCTGTTGGAAATGGATGACGAAGATTATCGGATTATACCAGCAATAAAAGGGAGAGTACAATGTCTCGTGGAAAAGAAAGAGCCGCTCGAACACTGTGGGCTCTGCATTCACTGCCGGGAATTCAGAATTAAGGGTACGTTCGTGAAATCCCCGTCACTTGCATACTGTACGAAATGCAGGGTGACAGATAAGGTTGACCTCACACAGGCTGAAGCAGTGAAATGCGCCGATCGTCAGGGAGAGGGGTTCCATAGCATAACCAATCTCATTAGTTAATTTTTTTATAATTTCCATAAACCAAAAAATGTTTTAATCAGGAAGTCAGTAATGCTGCAATTGCGTCCATATTGACGTATTCTTCGAAAAGATCCGCGAGTGCGTCATAGGGATCTGAATCTCCTGCCGGTTTTGGTTCGAAGGATAATCCTTTCCTCGCATACAGGTAAGAAAGCAGCGCATTTACTGCTGACGGATTTAAAAACAGCCCATGGAGATAGGTGCCGAAGACCAGACCATCATCACTTACTCTGCCATCCCCTTCAAGTGCCTCACGATTGTTACCCGTTTCGGTTACTCCCATATGAATTTCATAGCCGCTGACCTCCCCCATCGCTGACAGGATGGGGGGGACTGAACAAGCAGTCCGTCTCACCTGAAATGTATTTTTTTCATACGATTCAAACCTGGTAATACAATCAAGCAATCCCAGTCCATCATAAATACCCGGGCAGGACTCAAATCCGTCATCCACGAGTTTTTTACCGAGCATCTGGTAACCTCCGCAAATCCCGATGATCGGGATGCCGCGTTCTCTCACTGCATGTATTTCACGATCTGTCCCTGTCCGGAAAATCGTGGCCATATCCTCAATAGTATTTTTAGTCCCTGGAATGATGATACAGTCATACCCATTAAGAGAGGTACCGGGTAAAATATATTCAACGGCAGCATTCTGCTCGAGCAGCTCAAAATCCGTGAAGTTGGAAATTTTCGGGAGCCTGATCACCGCAATCCTGATTGTGGCCTGTTTTGTTTTTTTATCTCCTATCGAAAGGGAATCCTCACTGGGCAGAGGGATATTGAAATAAGGAACAACTCCGAGCACGGGAATGCCGGTAAGTTCTTCAATTTTTTTTATACCCGGAATGAAAATGGTTGGATCTCCCTGGAACTTGTTTATGATGATACCCTTGACAAGAGGTCGGATATCGGTAGGAAGGAGCTCGATCGTCCCATAAATTTGGGCAAAGACCCCCCCCCGCTCAATATCGGCGACAAGGATCATGGGTATGCGGAGGGTTTTTGCAAGCTGGATATTTGCTATGTCCCTGTCATAGAGGTTCAGTTCTGCAGCCCCCCCGGCACCTTCTACAACGACATGACCATACGTAGATTTCAGCCGTTCAAATGATTCAAGTGCCTTTTTAAGAAGTTCCGGTGTTTCTTTGTAATAGTCTCCAATATGGATATCTTTGTAAGGATGCCCGTACAGCACAACCTGAGAAATGCAATCACCTTTTGGCTTGAGAAGTATAGGGTTCATATCCGTATCCGGAATTACTTTGGCAGCGATAGCCTGCATTGCCTGTGCCATGCCTATCTCTCCCCCATCACTGGTGACATAGGAGTTCAGGCTCATATTTTGGGACTTGAAAGGTGCAACCCCGATTCCACGCCGGATAAGGCAGCGACAGATTGCTGCAACGGTTACACTCTTGCCAACATGGGACGCTGAACCCACCACGAACAGGGACATTTCAGTACTACACGTGGATTTTCGGATCATAAAAAGCAGATTCTCTTTTAACTATCGGGATACATTTTGTCTTCCCAAAAATACTCATGTTTAGATAAATAAGACGGTAACCCTTCGGCAATGCAAGGTAATAAATAACGTGAACCTTAAAAATACATGTAATGATTGGTGGGATTTGCCCGACGTGTGGACTACCTAAAGAACTATGTATCTGTGAAGAGGTAGCAAAAGAACAGCAGAGGATCAATGTCAAGGTAAACAAACGCCGATACGGAAAAGAAGTAACGGTTATCGAAGGTCTTGATCCAACCGATATCGATCTTGAAGATCTTTCAAAATATATGAAAAGTAAACTGGCTTGTGGTGGTACCGTCAAAGGAAACACTATTGAGTTGCAGGGAAATCATCGCGACAGGGTCAAGGAACTGTTATCTCTGAAAGGTTACAGTACAGAGAATATTTCCTGATATTTTTTATATATTCTCATATTACAGGGGAAAAATTTCATCATAAGTCAGATTTTCTTTTTTTCTCTTTTGTTTTTGGTCGTGTAAACTAATCACACGATGGACCAAAACAAACATCTTTCTGGAAGGGAATGTGACTGAATTTTTTTAAGGAGGGGAACAGGAAAAACCCGTATCAATCCCGTTCGGTCTCAAGCAAAAGGTAAAAAAATATCAGATAAAGAATCTGAATGTTATCCAGGAAATGAACAGCATAATTGCAGAATACTTTAAGCCTGCAATAAGACGGCCTTCCCCCATCTGGCCGGCTACAAGTCCGGAGAAGAAACCCTGAAGCAAAGCAGCGTGCGAAAAGAGCCGTTTGTATCCAAAAAGGTCTATTTGTCCTATAAATCCCTTTGCACCGGAAGAAGCTGCTGAAGCACCAGCTGTGGCCATAGTTGTTAAAAATGTGGAGACAAGGATTGCAATCACGAACAGGAATACTGTAAACGAAACGAGCACTATGATCACATAAATTAACATATTGTTGCTACGTTCTTGGGCAAGATTTACAACTTCGAATGTGTCTTTCGCTGCTGCACGGAGCACCTCGCTGATGTCCCCACCGGCTTTACTCGCCTTTGCTATCAGGTCAACACTCCGGTCAGCAAGGGGGGTACCCAGCTCTTTACCGAACCGGTACATCGATTCAACGAATCCGGAACCCCAGGACATGTCCTGATCGAGCTTTCTGATATGGGGCGTGAGCGTCGAATACTCCGCGCTGGCAACAATGTGCACTGCATTGGGCAGGGTCATGCCGGAATCATTCATTCCCGCAAGATCACGGAAGAAATTTGGGAGGGCGTTCTCCAGGCTTTTTATCCGCCATTGTTCTTTAAAGTCAAGAACAGCCACCGGAACAACTGCGACCAGGACAGCAAAGACAATAAAATCATCAATAACGGTCGAAGTGAAGAGAACCTGGATTCCATACGAAGCCACCATCGAGATAAAACCACCAATAAAGATGATGAGGGCAAGCGGAACACTGACGATAAGAATGTTAAGGGGTTCTTCGGTAAGTACCTTGAACGGGTGTTTCAGGAATTTTCCCATTCCTTCCCGGGTACTCCGCTCATGTTCAAGACCCCGGGTGATCTCATCAATATCCGCTTCGACTGAGCTCAATTCTGCGGATTTAAGCAGGGGAGGGGTTTCGGCTCCCCGGTTGATCAGATTTTTCAAGTGTTCTTTTACTCCCATTTCAGGACTCCGGTGTCATGGAACTGATCATTATTACGAACATAATACTCCCCAGTGGGATCATGATGTAGACGATTGCATAGAGGAACATCGGCTTGTTATCTCCGGAGAGCACTGACATGATCGATTGGAGGATAATTAAAAACAATGTTCCTGCAACCATGGCAGTTACATAGGACTCAGAGACAAGTGCCAGGGTTTCAAGGAACATTTTCTGGGTCTGCCTGTTTTCCAGCGCGTATTGCTCGGCTTTTGTCCTGAAATATTCAGTAATATTTCCTCCACTCGAAACACTAGCCATGGTTCCCTGTAAAAATTCCTTCATACGTCTGCTGGGAGTACTTGCTGAAACCAGCCGGAGAGAATCGATTAAGTCTCGGCCGAAAATATCAATCTCCCGCGAGATATACCGTGCCTCAACTGCACTCTGGCCATATATCGTGCTGCTGCCAAGCAGCCGGAACACCTCTGCTGGAGTGATTCCGGCAGTGGACATCGAAGTGATGTAGTTGATCGCATACGGCAGGCTTGCATCAATGTTCCTGCGCCGGTTCCCTGCTTCAAGACCAGGATAAAGCATGAATACCAGATACGTGAGTCCACCGAAAACCAGGAGGGAGAAGATCGTGATGAAGATAGTTCCAAGCACAAGGCTGTACGCTGAAAGTCCGAGCAGTATCTGAGGAACTTCCCCGTTATACTTGATAAGCATGGGGATTTGGAAAACCCAGCTGATAACCCCAATTACTACAGCAGCTGATAATCCGACAATGATTGAACTGACATAAGCGGTTGAGAGATAGACTTCAAAGGGTGTTTTGAACCGGGCTGACAGAAGGTCGTTTCTCAATGTCGCATAGTCATCCCGTTTTGCCTTCATGCGTTTTCCAAGGAGATTGAAGCAAAAACGCTCAAAACTATTCATAGAGGTCCTTCCTCACCTTTTCGATAACCGCTTCAGGATCGCGGTGATAGGAGATGAGAATCTTGGCAACATCCTTGTAGTGCCTGATCTTTTTAATCCGCATCCACTCGAGCACTTCCTGACGGCGTTTCAATTCTTCGCGCATCCGGTTCTCACTCCACCCCTTCGCTTCCATGATTTCTTCAAGAAGATAGGACTTCCCTGAGTAAGTGATCTCATCAGTCGCTGACCGCCACTTGAAGACCTCATTGGTAATAAGTTCATTTGTCCTCGGGTCAATATCCAGAATCTCAACTATCTGCTTGCTCCTTCTGATGCGTTTGCCACCAACCCGTCCCTGCACCTGAATACAGACGAAATCAAGAGCGGACAGCATGTTTCGCGGAACATCCATCGGAGGGTTTTCGATACGGTGGACTACACTTGCCACAGAATCTGCATGGATGGTAGAATAGGTGGTATGCCCGGTACTCATTGCCTGGAAAAGGGTCTGGCATTCCTTGCCACGGACTTCTCCCACGAGGATGTATTCCGGACGCTGCCGCATTGCAGCACGCAGGAGCTCATACATATTAATCTCACCTCTTCCCGACGTATCAAATGAGTCGCGGGTAACACTCGGAATCCAGTTCGGGTGGGGGAGCTTCAGTTCACGGGTGTCTTCAAGGGAGACAATCTTAGATAACGGGGGTATGAAAAGGGAGACAGCATTGAGGGATGTAGTCTTACCGGATGCCGTTCCGCCGGCAAAGATTGCAGATTTGCCGTTCTCGACGCACAGCCAGATATATGCAATCGAAAGCGGAGCGAATGTTCGCCATTCAATAAGATCGGTCGGCGTGATCGGCTCGTCCTTAAATTTACGGATGGTAAAGGTAGAACCGTGAGCGGTTACTTCCTGACCCAGAGTCATCTGGATACGTGATCCGTCCTGCATGGTTGAATCAAGAATGGGTTGTGATATTGAGATGTATTTACCCGAACGCTGGGCAAGCTTCGTTACAAACGAGTCGAGTTCTTCGGCATTCGTGTATGAAAGAGTGGTTTTCATCGACTCGTAGTTGGCATGATATACAAAGAGTGAAGTATGGACTCCGTCACATGAAATATCTTCAATGTATTTGTCGTGCATTATCGCATCGATAAGCCCGTCCCCGAGGAAATCTTTATGCATATTGTAGAGGATAACCTCACGCTGGACCGGGGTAAGCTTGATACCAAAATCAAGAATAATATCAGTAGCAGCAGCCCGCAGTTTTATACCGGCTTCTTCCTTGGAGATGTCCTTTGTGTTGATATCGAGCGTCTCAAACAGGCGTACCTTTAACTCCTTTAGCAGTTCTTTCTCCGGATCGGTGAGAAGGGGTTCGAGCACCGAGTACGTGTATTCGTGTGTTGCATGATCGTATATGATCTGGACATATGCATACGGCGGGTTCACCGGGTAGATCTCCACCTCTTCAATTCCTGGAGAAGGTTTGAAGGAGATATCAACAAGCGGACCATGTGTCTTGGGATCATATTCCTCAAGAGTAGTATGGATGGCCTTGAAAAGAGAGGTGAACCAGGATTTTTTGGATTCAAATCTGGGTTTTGCCAGTCCTATATCCGCTTCAATATCAAGATCCTTGAAGCCGGCAGTGGAGAAATTTTTCTTCCAGATTTCATCGAAGTCGGGTGGCAGGGTACCCGTCCCTTCAAATGCACTAATACGTCCATGTAGTTTGAGTTCATCAATTTTGAAGGATACACCTTTGGGAAGGATGAGACCGGAGAAATCCGAGATCTGATCAACATTGACAATCTTTTTGTCAGCATCCGTCACGGGTTCAATCTCTGGTGGTGATGTGGATGTCGTTTTTATGGATTTTGACCTCACGGCTGCCTTGGGATCTTCATCGATTATCTGGATCTCATTGTTATTTACAGCGCTATCTCGTGAAACATGAGGCTGGTTCGACACCCTGCCGGCCAGCAGTTTTTCCAGGGATTCCCGTGTGTTTTTTCCTTCATTCTCCTGATCGGATTCGGCGGGAGTTGATTGTAAGGTCTGTGCGGATTGATCGGTTTTTTTCTGCTGACCGTCAGCTTCAGAAAATTCAAGATCCCTAGGTGATGATGGTGCGGTTGCCGGAGGTTCCTCCTCATCCGGCATGCTCATTTTTTTCTTAAGAGCGGTGAAATCGCCAATATCGGATGTAGGCTCACCAACCATAGGAGTATGGGACTGAGCTGCAGTTTCTTTTGGTTTCTGTGTCTCCTCATCTTTTTTGGTTCCTTTAATCATCCTGATGAGGGAGTTTACATCTTCCAGTGATTCATCGTCATCTTTGTTCAATCCAGACATCACCCGTTAGACCTAGTTCTAGATCTAGATCTCCTTTTATATTAAATGATTTTTTTTATTTTTATTTGATACTTTTGTTTATTACATTTTATTGTATTTATGCTTTTGTTATTTTAATAATGAATAAGACGGCCGATTTTTATAAATAAAAATTATTTTCAATCCTGAATGTTCACTTAGTTCTCGGAAAGCTCTGACTGGATACTTTTTAAAACAACTCGGATAAGGCCGAGGTGTGCATCTGCGGTGGTAAAAATGCACATGAAGATATCCCCGCATGGCGCAATAATAAATTTGTTCTCATCAGTTTCGAGAATCATCTGATCTAGGAAGCCGATTTTCATATCCTTTGCAATTTTTGTCCCTGCCCGCATGAGATCCTCGGCCGAGGCCGCTACATGTTCAAAATCAGCATCACCTACGCACTGGATAGGAAATCCTTCAAAAAATGCAGAAACTGCAATAACTCCAGTAAGATTTTTAATCTTTTTTAATGTTTTTCTATCAAGACGATGAGGTAATTCCGGGATCCCGCTGGTTTCTGTACGGGGCTCAGAAGCATCTGGAAATGCCAGAGTCCCTATGAATAATCCCTCTTCGTGAGATATCTGAACAGCTCGGGAAAATTCTGTTTCAGAATATTTTCGCAGGTTGAACGTCGCCACGGTGTCAGAAATTTCATTTGACTCCATTGTCAGATGATAGAGAGCAGATTTTCCACGAAAAATCGCATTATTATTTTTCAAATACGCTCCAACCAGTTTCCCATAATCATTAAGAATAAAACCATGCCCAGATTCAGTTATAATCTCGAGCAATCCACGGAAGGTCGTCAGGTACTGGAGTAATCCATCCTTCTGAGGATTTGTGACAGACTCTTCAACAATTCCTGCAGGTAATCTCATATAGATAAGAAGCGGAGATCAGAGGGCTGCAATAAGCCGGACCTTATTCTTTTTTAATTCATATCTGATTCTTCCGATATTGGCCGTTGTATCTGCAACAATGGCAATCAGTTCATCACCGGAAAGTGGTGAGAGTATAATAGGCCCTTTTTCCAGTTCGACGAGCATTTGCGAGAGTTCTCCTTTTCCCAGTGTATTTCCCATTGCTTCTGAAGTACCGAGACCTGTTGAAGCCATAGCACCCAGTGCTTCTATATCCACTTTGCCGGAAACAGCACTTTCAATAACAAACCCGTCTCTTCCTACTACAACCGCAGCTGAAACCCCTTCCACTTTCAGAAATTCCTCCAATAATGGCTTTAGCATTTCTTTGCCCCCACATAAATGATTCTCTCTTGTTTTTTTTCTATTAAAATGTTGGTCTTTTCTTTTATTTTCGGACAAAACAGGACAATTGCGTAAAAATACCAAAATAGCACGTCAATTTTTCAGAATTGGTGAATGGGTTATATCATTAAAATATTCAAAAGCGCGCACTTCCATCGTCCGATCAAAACGAAACTATATAGTAGGTAATCGTAACAATACAACATAATGCAACTCCCGCGGGGCACATTCCGTTACATAAAAAAAGACTCGAAGCTGGGGGGGATTCTTGACGAACTCCAGCTGATGAAATTTACCGGGATCTGCACCATCTCTTTTGGATCAGCAAATGGATCACTTGTATTTAAATCTGGTAAACGTATACTTGCGGAATTCCGTAACATCTGTGGCGATGCTGCCCTGGATGAATTTCAGAAGATTGCCGGAGAAAATGTAGACGCATCAGTATCCACCATGGATGATACACAGATCGAGCTGTCGCTTGAATTCAATAAATCCTGTCGCATCGGTAGAGGGGGAAAGTCAGAACAATCTCCATTTTCTCCCGCAAAGGCAGATCATGTACCACCGGTAATTAAATCGCCCCCCGCATCATCCAAGGAAGCAGTGGTCATGCCGGTCAAAAACCTTCAGAAACCGCATATTACGGAGATGTCTGCGCCGCGTCCGTCAATCACGTTTGAAACACTGCATGTACCGGAACCATCTAAGACACCGGGAAACAAATCTCCACAACCTGCAGATCATAATCCCTCTGTAACAATCCCTCAGCAATCGCAGGAATTTTTACAGGAATTGTTAGAGAAGAAGAAACGCGGAGACGAGGTCCAGCATGCGGCAGATACAGATTCTAATAGTTTTGAGAGCGATATCGATACTTTTGAGACAATGGATGTAGATATCATCACCAATAAAATACGTGGAGAATGCAAAACATTAATAAAACAACTACGTCTTGAACATCTGACCGAACGTTGAATTAAAAGTAATTGAACTGATCATTTATGTATATTACTATCAACACTGTCATGCCGGCAGTGTCAGGAATCTTCTGGCATTTGCCGATTATGTTCTTCTGACGCAGTTGTCCCAAACCTCTGTGAGGGGTTGTGTTTATACCCTTCAGGTTAAAATGCTCAACGTCTTATACGTTATATAAATTTCCTCGGGGGATAATCAGATCCCGAGAAAAATTGGGTAATCTTATATAAATCAAATAGAAATAATCACACAACAGGGTGTTCAATGGTTAAGGTATACACAATCGCTTCCGGAAAAGGTGGTACTGGGAAGACAACTGTTTCTGTTAACCTCGGAACAATGCTTGCTCAGCTCGGTAAAGAGACCTTTCTTATGGATGCTGATATAGGAATGGCAAATGTCGGCCTTCTGCTCGGCTTGCAGGATGCACCGGTCACCCTTCATGAGATTCTTGCTGGCAAGGGTAAGATCAACGACGCGATTTATGAATGCCCTGCAGGTCTTAAAGTGATACCGGCGGGTATCTCTCTCCAGGGATTCCAGCAAGCAGATCCGGAGAAGCTACGCGATGTCATGAATGAGATCGTCAAACGCTGTGATTTTTTGTTGATCGATGCCCCTGCCGGGATCAGCAAAGATGGAATTGTTCCTCTTGCCGTTGCAGATGAAGTGATACTTGTCGTGAATCCTGAACTCTCTTCCATTGTAGATGCCCTCAAAACAAGGATACTGACTGAACTCGTCGGGGGCCATGTCCTTGGATCGATCATCAACCGTGTCGGTCAGGACAAAACAGATGTCATGATAAAAAAGATGGAGAAGGTGCTTGGGGTAAAAGTAATCGGGATTATTCCGGAAGATCCCAACGTGCGTCGCGCAGCTTCTTCGAGAACTCCCATCGTGATCAAGTTTCCGACATCTCCTGCCTCAAAAGCAATTCGCCGTATAGCTTCAGACCTTACCGGGGTTGCTTACAAAGATGAAGGAGACGTGCAGAAGAAAGAAGGGTTCATTGAAAGATTCACAAAAGCATTGTTTGTAAAGAAATCGGAGATATAATAGGATTTTATCGTTATCGGTCATTCTCAGTTCTACATTTTTTATTTTCATATTCTGAAACCGGGGAAACCGGGATATATAATTAAAATTTGCAGGTATCCAGCCTTTAATTTTTTTATCCTTGACTATCATACGAGATACAGCAACAGCATTGTCAAAAAAAACGGAACGGGTATAAACTGGATTATAATTCTGATATATGCAAAAAGGTTATCCGGGTTTATTTGTTATTGTAAAGACACAGAATTCATCACCCTTTGAACGGCACCTGATTTCACGACCCTGCACCTTTATTCCAAAGGATCCTTCCACGATTCCGGCGAGGAGTCCGGAAGTGCAAAAGCAAACATTTTTGCCAGTATTCCCAAACGCTTCTGACTCAACCGTATGTTCAAGTGTGATAGTTTTTTCCTTCTTGGCTTCGTCCCATTCCATCCGGATGATTTTGAACCAGCCCATCTGGGAGTAAAATGCAAATGCCATGTCTGAGAGGAGATTTGGCTTAGTTATACCCATTTTCTTATAGTGCTCGACCGTTTCCCTGCCCATGTCCATATATGCCCGGTAATTAACTCCTCCTGCAGGCATCTCACCCATGGTCTTTTTAATTGAGTTCATCATGGATGAGAAGATAAAACCCGGCATCATAACGACCGGATCATCGATAAGCTTGATCCTGCCCTGGAGGGGTTTGTGCTCAATATATTCTGTAATCGCCGAGTCGCCTTTGACAATTGCCTCCGCCTTCCACTTCCAGCTGGATTCTCTTTGATCCGCGACAAATTCACAGACGTCATCACCGTTTGCATGGCACCGGGTCTCCCTACAGAACCAATTCTTACCCGTTACAGCGATCAGGACTCCCTCTATCCAGCCCTGGTGAATACCACAGACAGGCATCTTCCAGTCCTTAAGGACTTCAGATTCGAACGTATGCTTTGTTTGAAGCACAATCCGGTTCTGGCCGGATTCGACAAGGTCAAACGGAGCACCCCAACCCTGTTGGTGCTGGAGCTTAAATACAAGCATGAGAAATTCTTCTGGTTTGAGATTCATTCCGGACTTTTTTAGCAGGTTATTGAGCCCCGCAGATCCTTTCCCGACGGAGTGGAAGAGCTTACGAACTGCCTGTACAGCGAGTTTCCGATCAAGATTCGCCTCATACATCTCGTAGATAGCTTTTACAAGATAATTAGGATTGCCTGCTGTTTTTACCCCGAACACGGAGTAAGAGCCGGCAACAGGGTCCATTTCAATATAGGGAGTGATATTTTTCTCCCCTTTGATGAGAGCCTCAAAATCCTCCCGCCCGATTTTCATTGAGGAGAAATCTGTTGCTATCTGATTAAAGTATTTCGTTTTTACTATTTGGATAGTGATTATGGCATTAATGACAAATCAGACGAAGAATTGATGGAATTTGCATCAAATTTTAAGGAGAATATCTGCGTTAAGATCAAGGGCAATGTTTGAATTTGAGTCGTTGAAGGTTATGTGGAACGTGGTAATCCTCTGGGATCGTTCCATAATGATGCAGTCATATTTCCCATGCATCAATTTAAAACTGGCGTTTCCTTCACCGGTGGTAATATCGTTTCCTAATATTTTGCCTTCACTTCGGATCGATACACTAACACCATTCTGTGGGATTGTATCCTTCAGGATCGAGAGCCTGAGTACTCCCATTCCCTCACTTTTCTTGCCGATCTCCGGTATCAGGGAAGGGAT
>Ga0187854_10001220_pt1 | contig 26080 bp, 29 predicted proteins | sample June2016WEW_6_15_FD_132445 | JGI IMG/M metagenome (GOLD analysis project Ga0187854, IMG submission 132445) | Peatland microbial communities from SPRUCE experiment site at the Marcell Experimental Forest, Minnesota, USA - June2016WEW_6_150 | ecosystem: Environmental > Terrestrial > Soil >...
GTCTGCGGAAGGAGATCGAGCCTTACCGTGAGCGTGTTTTGCTGTTGGGTTTTATTCCCCCTCGCGAAATGCATAGAATTTATGTCCTGGGAGACATCTTTGTTGCCCCTTCCCAGCTGGATGAGGGGCTGGGCATGGTCTTCCTGGAAGCTTCCTCTTGCGGATTGCCCATCATCAGCACCCGCCAGGGGGGTATTCCTGAGGCCGTCGTCGATCAGAAGACGGGTCTCCTCTTGGAGGAGAAGAATAATATCAAAGAGCTATCAGATAAGATCCTCTACCTTTTGCAGCATCCTCAATATATGAGGGAACTGGGTGAAAACGGCAGGCGGTTCACCGTCGAATATTTTTCCTGGGTGAGAATTGCCCAAATTACCGAAGGTTTGTACGACTCCCTGTTTGACCCTATCAATTAGATTATGTGGAATCACGCGGTAGAAATGTCCTTATTGGCCATCATGAAAATCGTTCGTAGAAAGAGGGAGGTTCTCCATTTTGAATCTTCGGCGATCGATCGGTCTAAACGAATTTTGCTGATGACCACCACGGCGATCGGTGATACGATGTTTTCCACCCCCGCCATTCGGGCAGTCAAAGAGACCTATCCTGAAAAAGAGGTGCATGTTCTTTGCCATATTCGGAATTCCGCGCTATTAAGGGAAAACCCCTATATTGATCGTCTTTTCTTCTTTCGGGGAAAACGTAAAGGAATCTTTTCCCTGTGTAAAAGCCTGAAAAAACAGCATTACGATATGGTCATAATCCTGCACGGAAATGACCCTGAATGCATCCCTTTGGCTTGGAGCACGAATGCGCCTTGCCTTATTGGGAGCGGAACCAGCCCTTTTGCCTTCCTCCTTTCGCGAGCGGTTACGTTTGAGGATGAAACCAGACACGCAATCGAAAAGAGATTGGACATGGTTCGCGTAATCGGGGCCAATACCCGGAACAAGAAAATGGATTTATTCCTTTCCCCGAAATGGGAGGAAAAGGCCGAAGGGATATTGCAAAGTAGATTTCCGGATGGCTTGGGTCCTTTAATCGGCATGCACCCAACGGGTACTGGGAGATATAAATGGTGGCCGTCCGAGTACTTTTGCGTCCTTGCGGATAAATTATTAAGTCGGTATAATGCCCGCTTTATAATTTTTTCCTCTTGCCAAGAAGCGACCGTCGTCCGATCAATTGGTTCTCAACTTGGAAACCGGGTCTTGTTAGCAGATGGTCGCTTTGACTTGGCTGAGACGGCCTCACTTATAAGGAGATGTAATCTTTTCATTGCCAACGACAGCGGGCCCATGCATATGGCTCTCGCCTTGGGGGTACCCACCCTCGCCCTGATTGGTGCCGACAGCCCGAAGCGCATCGGACCCTATCTAGCCGAAAAAGCCGCTTACATTTACAAGAAAGAGCAAGTTTGCGATTTGTTACACTGTCTAAATCAGCGCTGTCCTGATAACCGGTGCATGAAAATCATCTATCCGGAAGAGGTTTTCAGGATCGTTGCCGATCAATTTGCGGAAGAATTGAAGGGTGTTTCTAAAACTGTTCCTACGTAGTAGTTGAAAGGTTCTTCGGATAGCGGGTTGAGAGAAGTCGGTTTTCCAGGAAGCTAAGATAATCAAGAGCCGAGCGGAGGGAAATGTTATCCTTTTTTTAGAAAGACTATTTAATTGCCTGATCCATGGGAGATGGTCTCTCCGTGATTCTCCCATGGGGACCAGGGAGACGAAGGCCGGGCCCAGAAAGTTGAGGCCCCGGCAGGAGAGGGCCTCCTATTCTTTCCCACCGCGAATTTTAAAATGTTGGGAGCCCTCCAGGAGCGCCTTCGGGTTTTTGTAAGTTCGGATGGAGGGGCCAGGCATTTCTCAACAGCGTTGGGGACTCCGACCGTTGCCCTATTCGGAGAGACTGACCCTCGTGAATGGGGCCCCTGGGGAGCTGGACATGTCGCTCTGTGAAAGGGGGAGCAGGCCGATATGATCACGGTAGATGAAGTTTACCAGAGCCTGAAAAAATGGATTCAATAAGAATCTCCTGCAAAACTCTCAACCCCAGGGCAAATGGTCATTCCGGGCAAGGGAAGCGCGACCCGGATTCCAGTTTTTCAAGAACCAGTGGATTTCGCTTTCACCGGAATGACGTAACAAGCGGACTTTTGAAGAGAGCTCATGAGCTAAGCAAAAGTTAACCGAAAATCTACGCAGGCGCAGAGGAAACAAAACGATGCTTAAGCGGGTCGTGATTGTGACAAATAGTGGCCAGCCTCCAATAGCCAATTCGATGGCCAGAGCATTTTCTCATTTTGGGGGGAAACCGAACTGTTTATCAACAACCTGCAATAGCTTATTCGATAAGTTTATTATTCATCCTATTAACGCCCACACCCAGCGAGGGAACACCGTAGGGAATGAATCCGGAAGGACTGTCAAAGGTGAATTCGCTGCTGAAAAAGTTTAAGAACCTTGCGGGCAAATTATCTCTTTTTGACAAAAAGGAAATAGAACCCTCCAGGATTAAAATTCTCAGCATAGGCTGGTTTGTCAAAAATGATATTCTTAAATTGCTTCGCTTCAGGGGTAACATTTACATCGTAGCCTATGATCCTTGTGCGGAGGTCGTTCGGGAATACAAAAGCCTCGTATCACCCAGATTAGAGGTTGAATGCGAGGCGGTAGAAGGACAAAGTGGTATGGCAAGATTATTTGTTGACCCTGCCAACCGAGGCGCAACATCTACCAGAAGAGGAACTTCCGATAATACGATTGAGGTCCCAGCTGTGACCTTCAGTGAAATAATTGCTAAATATGGCGAATTTGACTTTGTTTATATTAACTGCGAAGGCTCTGAAATAGCGATCCTACTTACGACACCCGTCGAGACGTTACTCCAATGTGCCGTTATTTTCGTTCAATTTCATAAATTTATAGGTCTTGTTTCCAATACCGATATACGAAATTGTATAAATAAGCTTGAGGCGTATTTTGATCCTGAACTTATCGAGGCGAACTATCCCAATTATAAATTCGTCCGCAAAGGGCATAAGGAAAAAATTAAATTTCAATTTATAAGCTAGTTAATCGCTGCCATCTGGTGGGTATTATTTTTTGGTAAGCGATTCATCGCTTCTGAGTGGGAAAGGACGAGGGAGTAATTTATATGAGGAGAGAATTCGTGGTAAAGGAATAGAAGTATGGACGTTTTAAGTCTCTTCTTGGAAAAATTGTTCAACCTTGTCGTTCACCGCAGATGGTCGCTTTCCGGGGAAGACTTGGATCCCACCCGGATTCGCCGAATCCTTTTGGTCCGGAACGACAATGTGGGGGATGTTTTCTGTTTTACACCGGCGATTCATTCTTTGCGCCTGGGTTTCCCGCAGGCCTACCTGGCGGCTCTGGTGGTTCGGTACAGTCAGGACGCCATTACTGGAAACCCGGATCTCGACGAGGTATTCATCTATGAAAAGGCCAAGCACCGTCCTGACCGGAGTCGGTGGGTCTCACTCTACAAGCAGTTCAGGGTTCTTCAGGCCATAAAGAAGAAGCGCTTGGCTATCGGATTGCGGTCGGCCTTTTCGTGGTCCAAAGCCTGGCTGGTCTATTTCAGCGAGTTCCCATGGCGCCTTGGGTATGCGCCGGTTAAAAAAATTGATACCTGGTATCGTTCTTTTTACAATCTGGCGGCCGATTCGCGTAACCTTGAGGGACACGAGGTGAAGCGAGTGTTAGGCCTGGTGCAGACGATCGGGGTAAAGGCCTGGGCCGAAAGATTGATTGTGAGGCTTCCGGAGAAAGAGCGCCGGGAAGCGGAGATTTTCTTGAAAGAGAATGAGATTCAGCCGGACCGGCTTATCGGGTTTCATCTTTCCTACCGGAGGGCTTCGAGCCGCTGGCCCGCCGAGAAGTGGCTGCATTGGCGAATCTTCTGCAACGGGACTATTTCTCCGTGGCCTGACTTGGGGCCCGGCCGACCGAGCCATCGCTGAAGAGATATGTTCCCAAGCCGTACCGGGTATCTTTCTGTATCCGACACCGAGCTTCAAGCACCTGGGCGCCCTTCAGGAGCGGTGTCGAATTTTCGTCTGCCCGGACGGAGGGGTGATGCATTTTCCAACCACGGTGGGCACGCCCACCGTGGCCTCTTTCGGTGAAGAAAACCCCGAGGTCTGGGGGCCCTGGGGACCCGGGCATGTGGTGCTCCAGAAGGGCAGGGAGGTCAGCCGGATCACTGTGGCGGAATGGACGCCAAGTATGAACAGTTGACCTGTGGTGCCTGAATCCAGGGGAGGTGAAAGGGATCATGATGAGGCTGAAATCTGCCAACCGGTGTCTGGTTTTGGGAGGATGCGGGTTTATCGGCTCCCACCTTGTCGATCATCTCCTGGCCCACGGATATCGGGTTAAGGTTTTTGATAAATTGAAGGTGAATACGGATAACGTTCAGCCAAATTTGAAGAATATCGAATTGGTTCGGGGTGATTTCGCAAACCAGGAAGATTTCAAGCGAGCGGTCCATAATACGGATTATATCTTTCATCTGATTGGCACTACCCTTCCCCAGTCAGCAACGCAAAACCCAATCTATGACCTAGAATCCAATGTCATTTCGACCATCCGTTTGCTTGAAATTGCCAAGGAGGCCGGAGTCAAGAAGATTATTTTTGCCTCCTCTGGGGGAACCATCTATGGAATTCCCCGCCAGAATCCCATCCCGGAGGAGCATGAGACCCATCCCATTTGCGCCTATGGGATTTCAAAATTGGTCATTGAAAAATACTTGCACCTTTATTATCATCTTTACGGCCTGCCTTATGTCAGTCTGCGCATTGCCAACGCTTATGGGGAAAGACAAGATCCGAAGGGAGCGCAGGGAGTGATTGCCGTCTTTTTGGGAAAAATTATTCAGGGACAGCCCATTCAGATCTGGGGGGATGGGAGGGTTGTCCGCGATTATGTTCATGCCAGGGATATAGTCGCTGCTTTTTTACGAGCCATGGAGAGGGAGCAGAAGGAGGCCCGCATATTCAATATCGGAAGCGGCCAGGGGATATCCCTGAATGAATTGGTGGATCTTATAAAGAAAAACCTCGGAATTGATTTTCCAGTGCAATATTCGAAGGCTCGAAGAATTGATGTTCCAGTGAATGTGCTGAATATTTCATTGGCGAGGAAAAAGCTTCATTGGGAACCGCAGATCTCCCTCGGTGCAGGGGTGCGGCAGGTTTTCAACTATATGCGGGCGCTGAATCAGAGCGATTCCAAAGACATGGATGTACGGAAAAATGGAATTTATTAGGAGCAGAATTAAACGAAAACCTTTGGCCGCGCGGGTAAGCGATCTGGACCTAAGAGCCATTCTCCCACTGTAAAGATTTTTCCCCATCCATCCGGCAGTACGGGAAATTGCGCGGCGAATCAAGGCGGCGCAAAGAATGGATGCATCCGTTATCCTTATGATGGGGGGCATGTCTACCCCCCCTACGGAATGGACCCCGGCTTCTGCCGGAGAATGTTTTTGAACAGGCGCGAAATGAGGCGCTTTCAATGGGAAGGTGGTTTTGTCGGGTACTGGTATGAGAATCGGCAGGCTCTAGTCGAAAACCTGGTCGATTTGGATCTCGGCATATGGGGGACGCGTTGGAAGAATAAGAAGAGGCGATCACGGATTCTCTATCCCTTCGTAAGGGGGGAGGGACTCTACGGGGAGAACGTGGTCAGGTTTTACAATGCAGCCCGAATCAATCTGAATATCAGCGCCTGGTCTGGGGGGATCGACTCGGGCATCAATTTAAGAATCTTTGACGTCCCGGCTTGTGGTGGGTTTCTTATGAGGGATTACACCGAGGAGCTTCCGGAAGTTTTCAAGATCCGCGAGGAAATCGAAGCATATCAAAGCCTCGAAGAAATGAGGGATACGCTTAAGTATTATCTGAATCATGACGGCGTGAGGGAGAAGATTGCCCTGAAAGGATATGAGCGGGTTCGCAAGGATCATACTTTTCATCAACGTATGCTGGAATTGTTGCAGATTGTGAAGAATGGGTAAGCGATCGGAGGGAAGATGAAAAAGGAAAGTCTCAAAATTTTGATAACCGGAGGGGCGGGGTTCATCGGCTCCCATCTTGTCGAGGCAACCCTGAAGCGGGGTTGGACGGTGAGGATTCTGGATAATTTGAGCACGGGAAAAATCGAGAACCTGAAAGAGGCGACGGGGTATTCCTGGCCTCAAGATCTTGGTCCCGGCTCGATCCATACACTGGGTGACAGGGCGGAATTTCAGCTCGGGGATATATCCGAGTGGGAGGTCTGCCGCGGGGCCTGCCTCGGGATGAATTACGTATTCCATCTGGCGGCACTGGGATCGGTTCAAAGGTCGGTGGAGGCCCCCCTTCTTTCCCATAAAACCAATGCCACCGGGACTTTGCACATTCTCCAGGCGGCCAAGGAAGCGGGGGTGAAACGGGTGGTGTATGCTTCCTCCTCCTCGGTTTACGGGAATGTCTCCTCCAATCCTGCGGAAGTCATGCCCAAAGAGGAAAGCCTTCCGACCCAGCCGGAATCTCCCTACGCGGCCACCAAGGTCGCTGGAGAAATTTACGGGAAAATTTTTTCTGGCCTCTATAACCTGGAAACCGTGTCCCTTCGCTATTTTAATGTCTTCGGCCCCCGGCAGGACCCCCAGTCAATTTATGCCGCAGTCATTCCCCGGTTCATCCAGGCTCTCCTGAAAGGAGATTCGCCGGTGATCTACGGCGATGGAAATCAATCCCGGGACTTTACCTACGTGGATAATGTCGTTCAAGCGAACCTGCACGCCCTGGAAACACCGGGCATTTCCGGCCGAGTTTTCAACATAGCCTGCGGGCAGAAGGTTACGATTAACGAATTGCTAGCTCACCTGCAAGGGATTGCCGGGCAAAAAATCCCTCCTCGATTTGAACCTGCCCGGAGCGGGGAAGTTCGGCATTCCCTTTCTTCCATTCGTCTGGCCCGGGCCCATCTGGGATATGAAGCCAAAGTGGGACTCCAGGAAGGCTTGGCGGCTACATGGAGATGGTTTCAGAAGGAAGGTGAGAAGGGGAGATAAATCTCCAACGGAATTGAGGCTTCTAAATTTTCTTTCTGATTGCTGGATGCAGAAGGATGTTAAGGAGACGCGACCTTAAAATTTTGTTAAGATCCAGGTCATGGGATTTTGTCAAAAATCACAAAAAAACTGCCGATGGTTCTCAAGGCCTCTACCGGTGGAATGGAGAACCTAGTTATTATCGAGCCGGAACGAGTGACTGCCGGAATATATATGAAATTTTGTTGAGTCGTCAAAGTGAATATCAGGTTCCGCAGGATCTAAAACCCAAAACCGTCGTTGACATTAGCGCCAATATTGGGATTGCTTCGATTTATTCCGCCGAGCAATTCCCCAACTTCAGGATATTTGCATTTGAACCGGAAGAAGAAAATTCTATTTTGTTAAAGAAAAATATCCATCCCTATCAAAATATTCGGGCATTTCCAGTTGCTTTGGGAAATAGAGATGAAGTGAAGGGAATTTTTTAGCTCCGACAATCCCAATAATTACGGCGGATATTCCTTTCTCCCTGCTGGACCCAATACCTTTTTCAGAAAAATGGTACAGGTAAAAAAGACATCTGACTATTTTCGCGGCAATGGGATTTCGCGCTTAGACCTGATGAAGATTGATACTGAAGGTTCGGAATGCGAGATTATAACTGACCTGGATCCGAATATGCTGAAAGAAATCGAATGGATTGTTGCAGATCTTCACGGAGTTCGCGATTTTGAAATGTTCGCCAATTTAGACCAATGGTTTGACATATCCGTAAAGAGACCCTCTAAAAATGCCTGTTTATGTTTCAAGCCTGGAATAGAAATTCGAAATTAAGGGTCTGATGAACTTATCTAGCCTAGAAAGATTTATCGACGGATTCATTCTTTTTTGCCTATGTGTATTGGTGATTTTTCTTCCCATTGCCCATACCGAGACCATTCGGGCGTTTGCCCTGGGCATTCCTGGAGGACTTTGGATCATCAAAATGATCCTTTCTCGTCGTCTTCTTTTTTCTCGTACCCCCCTGGATTTACCCCTTCTCTTGTTCACGATCATCGCTGTCCTGTCGGTGTTCACCGCGGTGGATTGGAGGTACAGTTTGGAGGAATTAGTCGGGGACTGGATCATCGGCCTATTCCTCTTTTATCTAGTGGTGAATAACGTCCGTTCCGAGCAAATGAAATACATCCTGGGAGCTCTTTTGTTCGGCAATATCATCATGGTGAGCTATGGAATTTACGATTTTTTCCGGCAGGGAGGGCAGCTTCTGGACTACAAGGTGCGAGCCGGGTCTTTGCACTCCGGCTTCTCCACCTTCGCTATCTATTTGCTTACCGCCATCCCCTATCTCCTGACCGCTTTTTTTTCTGCACGAAGGGCCGCCAACCGGTTGATCCTAATGGCGCTTTTCCTCCTCAACCTCTTCGCCATCTACCTCACTCAGAGCCGCGGGGCCTGGGTGGCGACCGGGGTCTTAGTTTTTTTTGCCGGATGGAGATTTTTGCCCAAGAAGTTGTTTCTTCTTTTAGGCCTGGCGGCGATGATAATCTTCTTTTTTGCCCCCCAGAAGATTATGAGACATTACACAGGAAACACCACCCCCGGCGCTCCCAATTCTACCATCGAAACGGCTCAGGCGCGATGGGAGGTGACCAAGTTCTCGCTGGAAAGACTATGGGAAAGCCCATTCCAAATGCTCGGCTATGGACGGAGAAGTTTCGTTAAGAAATATGAAAACTTCCATCGAAAATACGAGGAACAGTATCCCGGAAGCCAACTCTGGCACGCTCACAACACTTTTTTGGACACCGCCTTAGAGACCGGAATTCAGGGTCTTATCTTTTTTGTTTTTTTACTCTATCGACTCCTTAAATTTACTTATGTAAGCGCCGAATCGGAGAATAGACTTTTGCTTAAATTTTATTTCTCAGCAACTTTTTTGATGGTGATCTCTTTTTTTTCCGGCAATCTTTTTGACGATTGTTTCATTGACGATTCGGCCCTCCTTTTTTGGTTCTTATCGGGGATGGCCATCGCTTTTGACCGAAAATATGAGTGCGCAGGAAGTTAGAATTTCCCATATCTCATGCTTATTTGACTTACTGAGATGCGAATGAAAATGCGTGGATTTTTAAACAAAATGGTTAGATTTTACCTCATGCGCTTTCCTATTACGGAAGGTAAAAAACAATTATTAAATATGACAAGGAATCTTATTTTTCCTCACGACCATTTATTTCACTTTAAAACTAAGTATAATTTCCATTTTAAAGTAAACCTGAATAATCCAGAACATCAGCAGATATATTTTTATGGAGAACATGATGAACGATATGAAATTAGCACTATTAGAAAAATGATCAAAAAAGGGGATGTCTGCTGGGATATTGGTGCGAATATCGGTTTTTACACTTGCCTATTTGCGTCACTCGTTGAAAAATGTGGAAAGGTTGTTGCCTTTGAACCGGCCGCCAAGAGTATGGAATTTTTAGAGACGAGTGTTGCTATGAATAGATTTGAAAACGTATTGCCAGTTAGGAAGGCCCTCGGACATAAAAAAGAGGAAAAAAGACTTTTTTGTAGTTCAAAAAATTGGGCGGAAGGGACTGCAACTTTGAAGCCTTCAGAAGGGCAGAATAATTTTAAAATGGTGGAAGTCGATAAGATCGACAATCTTTTTGAGAAGTTGCCATCGCCGGATTTTATTGAAATTGATGTCGAAAGAAACCCAATGGAGGTTTTTGAAGGAGGCGAGAAATTTTTTAGAAATCATAATCCTTTGATTATGGCGGAACTCGAAGGGGACATTCATATTATTAAAAGGATGGAATCCTTGCTTAGAAATTGCGGATACAATCGGAGTTACGAATTTAGAAAAAGAGGACTTCGATTTTGTGCTATTGAAGCAGGGAGGAGAAATTTTATGCTGGTTAAGGATCCTTCGCAATATTTATCTAGAATCCAAAATTTAATCCTGTAATGCTAAAAGATTTTTCAAAGGGAATTTGAGGGAGACTGCTTCACAAAGTGTATAGATGGGTTTTTCAAGGCAACTTTCTTTCAAAAAGTATCACAGGCTGGGCAGTTTGATTTTCATAACTAAATCAGGATTATTATTACTTCGTTAAGTCGGAAATGACAAACCAATGTTTTCGGACTCTTTCTTGGTTTTTTATGGGGGGATTAAGTGAAGGCTGCAAAAGCTAATTCCAAGCGGTAAATAAGGGGTTTAATCATTTTTCGGCTATGTCTGAAAGTTTCGTGATAGCTTCAGACCACTCGCTTATTCTGGGCCGAACGTGAGGTTTACGGATTGGAAGCGGAGGCTAGGTACAATAAACTAACGGCGTAGCTATCGTTACGAGAAGATAAGCAGAATGGAGGTTTGCCCCTGTGAAGAACGCAGGGAAAAACTTGAAGGCGTTCCCGTCTTTTTGGCCTGGGTGTAACAGGGGAAAATTGTCGGAATTTCTAAAAGCAAAGAGATCTTTTATCGCTTTGATTGCAGGCTTTATTTCACTAGCCCGCGCCCTACAAAAGAGTGTATTATCAGAACTGATTTACAAGGACTCGTGATTTTCTGCTTTTTTCTTTATAAAATTTTGAGGTATTGTTATGATAAGGCGCGATTGGAAGAATTTCCAGTAACGAAATTCTACTTTTGGGCCACTTTTTCATGATCATCGCCTTTTTCGTCCGAAATCTTTATGATGATTTTTTCATCGATGATTCAGCTTTGCTTTTTTGGTTCCTTTCCGGGGCCGTTTTGGCTCTAAGGAAGGGACCGTCAGGGAAGCAAATACATCGCCGGGTTATCGATGGTTAATGGGCAAGTTCACTTCATAATCTATCCTGCCGATAAGAATTCAAGGCGTCTTGATTTCATTGGAAAATTCCCAGTCGGTATAGATGCGATTGTTAGAGAAAGGAAAAAAAGATTGGGATGAGAATATTAATCACGGGTGGGGCAGGGTTTATTGGCAGCCACCTTGGCGAGCGGTTCCTTTCCGAAGGACATGAAGTTTTATGCCTGGACAACCTCATTACCGGGACGACAGACAATATCGCTCATTTGGCGGGGAATACTAAGTTTTCTTTCATCCAGCACGACGTAACCAATTATATCTTTGTGGAAGGAAAGGTTGAGGCCATCCTCCACTTTGCTTCCCCGGCAAGTCCGGTGGATTACCTCAATTTGCCCATTCAAACCCTGAAAGTGGGTTCCCTTGGCACCCACAAAGCCTTGGGGCTCGCCAAAGAAAAGAAAGCTCGATTTTTGCTGGCTTCTACTTCGGAAGTCTATGGAGACCCCCTGACTCATCCCCAGAAAGAGGATTACTGGGGAAACGTAAACCCCATTGGTCCCCGCGGGGTATATGATGAAGCCAAACGTTTTGCGGAAGCCATGACCATGGCCTACCACCGGTACCATGGGCTGGATACGCGCATCGCCAGAATTTTCAACACCTATGGCCCTAAAATGCGCTTAGACGACGGGCGGGTGGTTCCCAACTTCATCCTTCAGGCCCTGAAAGGGGAGGACCTTACGGTCTACGGCGATGGCTCCCAGACCCGGAGCTTTTGTTATGTAGAGGACCTGGTCGAAGGGATCGTTCGGCTCCTCTTTTCTCAGGAGAACGAACCCGTCAACCTTGGAAATCCGGGAGAATATTCCGTTCTTGAATTTGCCCGGGAGATTCTGGAGCTTACGGGCACTAAATCCAAAATTATCTATAAACCGTTACCGGAAGATGATCCTCGGGTTCGGCAGCCTGATATTTCCAAAGCGCGGAGGATTTTGGGATGGACCCCCAGGGTTGAATTGCGAGAGGGTATCAAAAGAACCATTCCGTATTTTAAAAAGAAGCTCTCTGAGGAAAAAACTGGCCAGTTCAGGCCCGGGGCCTGATCCCTGCGCTACCCTTAAGCGATAGGAGCGAACATGAAAGGCGTCATTCTGGCGGGGGGACTCGGAACCCGCCTTTATCCCCTGACCAAGATTACGAACAAACATCTTCTGCCCGTGCACGACAAGCCGATGATCTATTACCCTCTTCAGGCCCTAGTAAACGCGGGAATTCGGGACATTCTGATTGTTACCGGAGGAAATAATGCCGGAGATTTTCTCCGCCTCCTGGGGAACGGGAAGGAATTTGGCCTCCAACACATCAATTATACCTACCAGGAGGGGGAAGGGGGCATCGCCGCCGCTTTGGACTTAGCCGAGTATTTTTCCAAGGGACAGAAAATATGCGTGGTTCTGGGCGATAACATCATCGAGACGAACATCCGGAGAGCAGTCGATGCTTTTGAAAAACAGGAGCAGGGAGCCATGATTATGCTCAAAGAAGTCACGGATGCTCATCGATTCGGAGTTCCTGAGATTCTAGGAGAGCGAATCGTTCGTATTGAAGAAAAGCCCAAGGTTCCCCCTTCGAACTACGCGGTGATCGGCATCTACATGTATGATCCCGATGTTTTCCGGATCATCAAAACCCTGAAACCGTCGCACCGCGGAGAACTGGAGATTACCGATGTGAATAACGAGTACATCCGAAGGGGCACCCTGACCTACGATTATTTAGAGGGTTGGTGGACGGATGCCGGGACCTTCGACTCGCTCCTTAGGGCCAGCAACTTAGTAGCCGAGAGTGGAGCGAATAAAATATAGCCGTTTAGTCACCGAGCACGGAGATTACATAGATCGATTTTGAATTCCGAATCCTGGACTCTGAATTCTTCATCCGGAAGGTCGTTATCATGATTGAAGGTGTCAAGATTAAAAAACTCAAGGTCATCCCCGATGAGCGGGGGCGTTTGATGGAAATGCTCCGGGCGGATGACGACCTCTTTATTCGATTCGGTCAGGTGTATATGACTACCGCCTACCCCGGAGCGGTGAAAGCCTGGCATTACCATAAGAAGCAGGTAGACAATTTTGTGGTGGTCAAAGGGATGATGAAAGTCGTCCTGTTTGACGGACGGGAAAGCTCTCCCACCTTCCGGGAGATTGATGAATTTTTCATGGGAGAACATCATCCCATTCTTCTGCAAATTCCGGCCTATGTCTACCATGGTTTCAAATGCATCAGCGAGAGTGAGGCCATCGTAATCAATTGCCCCACGGAGGTCTACTCCTATAAAGAGCCGGACGAATATCGGATTTCCCCCCATGGGGAGGAAATCCCCTATGATTGGGCGAGGAAGGACGGGTGAACTGATTAAGGCTCGTTGCTCGTTCCTCGTTACTGGTTTCTTGTTAAAGAGTGAATTTCATGGCTCGTCGCTGGTAACTGGTTCCTTTTTAAGAACCAGGAATCACAATGTACTAACGGGGAACGCGCAACAGGTTTGGAGGGAAGTGTGAAAATTCTGGTTACCGGCGGGGCTGGATTCATCGGGTCCAATTTCATTCGTTTCTTACTGGGCCCCGAAAATAGGGGAAAGTATCAAGTCGTCAATCTGGATAAACTGACCTATGCGGGGAATTTAGAAAATTTATCCGACCTTCCCTCTTCCGGGGATTATCAGTTCGTCCTCGGGGATATTGGCGATGAAAAGTTGGTAGATAGTCTGGTGAAGAACGGGGTGGAGGCGATCATTAACTTTGCCGCCGAATCCCACGTGGATCGTAGTATCTATGAGCCCGACCTTTTCCTCCGGACCAATATTCTGGGGGTCCAGGTCCTTCTGGAGGCGGCCAAACGCCACAAGGTCAACCGCTTCATACAGATCTCCACGGATGAAGTATACGGTTCTCTCCGTCCCGGAGACCCCTGCTTCTGCGAAGACTTCGCCCTGGCTCCCAACAGCCCCTACGCGGCCAGCAAAGCCGGCGCGGACCTTCTTGTCCGGTCCTATTTTAAGACCTACGGGTTTCCGGCCCTGATTACCCGCTGTTCCAACAATTACGGGCCTTATCAGTTCCCCGAAAAGCTGATCCCTCTTCTTATCACCAACGCCCTGGAGAATAAACCCCTGCCCATCTATGGAGACGGTTTGAACATCCGCGACTGGATTCACGTGGAAGACCACTGCCGGGCCATTCGGCTCGTCCTGGAAAAGGGGAGGGAAGGGGAGATCTATAACATCGGAGGAGAAGGGGAGAGAACCAATCTGGAGATCGTCGAGGATGTCCTCCGGACCCTGGGAAAGCCCAAGACACTGATCCGTTTTGTAACCGACCGTCCGGGGCATGACCGGCGGTACGGGATTGACTTCTTCAAACTGAAAAATGAGCTGGGCTGGTCTCCTTCGGTTCCTCTCCCCGAGGGTCTCGCCCAGACCGTCCACTGGTATTTGGACCACCAAGAGTGGTGGAGACGGGTCAAAAGTGGAGCCTACCGGGAGTTCTACCAGAAACATTACGGGGAACGCTTGCAGTGAAGATTTTGGTGACCGGCGCCCTCGGGATGCTGGGAATAGATCTCCTGCCTCTTCTTTCCGCCAAACATGAGGTCCTCGGAAAGGATATTCAGGATTTCGACATTACCGACCGGAGACGGGTGCAAGATGAGATTGCCGCCTGTCGCCCTGACGTAGTGATCCACGCTGCCGCCTACACCGATGTCGACGGATGTGAGACCAAAAGAGATCTAGCCTTCGCCGTAAATGGAGAAGGAGCCCTGCATGTGGCTCTGGGATGTGCCCAGGCAGGGTCGAGGATGATCCACCTGAGCACGGATTATGTTTTCGATGGAGCCTCACAAATTCCCTACCCGGAAGGATTCCCGGCCCATCCCCTGAATGTCTATGGAGAATCCAAACTCCAGGGTGAACTTTACATCCCAAAAGTCCTGGAAAATTATTTGATCATCCGAACCGCATGGCTTTACGGAAAGCATGGAAAGAATTTCGTAGATACCATCCTCAGGCTGTCTGGCCAGCAAGACGAGCTGCGAGTGGTAAATGATCAAAGAGGCGCCCCTACCTTCACCAAAGACCTTAGCCAGGCCCTGGGTCGATTGGTGGAAGAAGAGACCCGGGGGGTCCTCCATGTAACCAATTCCGGCTCCTGTACCTGGTTTGAATTCGCCCAGAAAATTTTGGATCTAACCTTTCTATCCGGCCGCAAGGCTCGGGTCATTCCCATCTCCTCGACGGAATTAGGCCGGCCGGCTCAACGCCCCTCCAATTCAGTTTTAGACTGTTCGCGGTTTGAACAAATCACCGGTTTTCCAATGAGGAATTGGGAAGAGGGTTTAAGAGAATACCTATCCTCAGGCCCGTATCCGTAAACTTAAGGCAGTTCGGAGCAATTTAGTTCGGAGTTCGGAGCGAGATCCGCTGCTCTTAAGCTCCGAACTCGTTACTCCGAACTAAATTACTTTTTTTTTTGGACTTTTCCCTGCGTTCCATCCCGATCTTCCACTCCTTCCCCTTGCTTTTCCGCAACTTCCGTGGTATTTTTAGCCAGAAAAATTCATCTGGTATTTTCTCTTTGAGGAAACTTACGAATGGGCACTCAAAAGACTACTCGCAAAAAGAAAGAGCGGGCTGGAAATCTCGTTTCCCTGTGTCCCGCCGGGCGGGAATACCCCTTACCCCAACCGGATGATTATGCGCCGGAGTTTGAACGAATCCGCCAGATCGTTCAGGAACAGCGCGCTCTGGGGCGAGAAATCGTTCTGGTCATGGGAGTCGGTTTCGTCGGGGCCGTGATGGCCGGGGTGATTGCCGATACGGTTGACCCGGCAAATGGGAAGCCAACCAAATTCGTCATCGGCATGCAACGTCCCTCAACCAGGTCTTATTGGAAAATCCCTTATTTGATTCAGGGGATTGCCCCGGTGGAGGCCGAAGACCCCGAGGTCGCCCCCCTAATCCGCCGCTGTGTTCAAGAAAAAAAGACCCTGACGGCAACTTTTACCCATGATGCCCTCTCCCTGGCGGATGTGGTGGTAGTCGATGTGCAGTGTGATTACCACAAAGAGAGCCTCGGAAACGTGGAGGATGGATATGCGGAAATCAAGGCTCTGGAAGAAAGCCTGAAGATTATCGGGGAGAAGATCAAACCAGAGTGCCTGGTCCTCATCGAAACGACGGTTCCCCCGGGAACGACAGAGTATATTGCCTACCCCCTTATCAAGAAGGCTTTTGAAAAACGCGGGCTGAAAGAAACCGAACCCCTTCTGGCCCATTCCTTCGAAAGGGTCATGCCGGGCCGTGAATATGTGTCCTCGATCCGTGATTTCTGGAGGGTATGCAGTGGAATCAACGACCAGGCCCGAGGGAGGGTGAAAAAATTCCTCTCCGAAGTCCTCAATGTAAAAAAGTATCCCCTCGCGGTCCTGGACCGGCCCATCGAGAGCGAAGCCTGCAAAATCGTGGAAAATTCTTATCGGGCCACCATCCTTGCCTTCCTTCACGAATGGAGTCTCTTTGCAGAGAGAAACGGGGTGGATTTGATTAAGGTCCTGGAAGCGATTCGGGTCCGACCTACCCATTCCAATATCATTTTCCCCGGTCCGGGAATCGGAGGGTACTGCCTTCCGAAAGATGGTGGCTTGGGCGTTTGGGCCTACCGTACTCTCATGGGATTTGAGGATGAAATTTTTAAGATAACGCCGATGGCCATCAACATCAATGACACCCGAGCCCTCCATGTAGCTGAAATCGTGCGGGATGCTCTTCGAAATATGGGGCGGATTGTGGCCGCTTCTAAGATCGCCCTTCTGGGAGCGTCCTACCGGGAGGATGTGGGGGACACCCGGTATAGCGGGTCAGAAATTATCGTCCGGAAGCTGACCGAAATGGGGGCCGAGATCGTCGTCCATGATCCTTATGTGAAGCACTGGTGGGAGTTCGAAAAACAGGATACCTATCCTGCCCCTGGAAAATCATGGGCCCGGTTCTTCCGCAATCAGGAAAGACTCAACGAACTGCGGGTCCACCCGGACCTGGCATCGGTTTTGCCCGGGGTGGATGCACTAGTCCTGGCAGTACGACATCAGTCCTATAAAATTCTGACCCCCGATGAAATCGTTCAGATGAGCGGCCGTCCGCTGGCAGTGATTGATTGTTTTGGCCTGTTGGACGATTCAAAAATTCGAAGATATTTTGAGCTGGGGTGCGAAGTGAAGGGTTTGGGCCGGGGGCATGTCAAAAGAATCAAAGATGAAGTCCGCAGGGGGAAGGTTTAAACCGCCAAGACGCAAAGGGCGCAAAGAAAACAGAGATTGGGGAAAATCAAAGGTTCTAAGAAATTTTGTTTTATAAGTATGAGACCCTCTTTGCGAACTTGGCGCCTTTGCGGTTCGATTTTGGTGGTGGGGAATCATGATCAATTTCAGTGATGAAAATCTTTTGCTCTGGTATTGCATCCACACCCGGAGTCGGCATGAAGACGTGGTCTATCAGCACTTCGAGGACAAACGGATTGAGGCCTTTCTTCCCAAGCTTGAAGTGTGGAGCCGTCGAAAAGACCGAAAAAAGAAGATCCAGAAGGCTCTTTTCCCGGGGTATCTTTTCGTGCACGATCCCTTGGATCCGCAGCACCGGCTGGAGATTTTGAAGACTCCCGGAGTGGTTAGGATATTAGGAAACGAGAGAGGCCCAGTCCCCGTTCCAGAATCACAGATTGAATCCATTAAGACGATTTTGGGCGGAAAGTCCGCGGTGAGTCCATTCCCGTACCTAAGAGAGGGACAGTTAGTCCGGGTGGTCTATGGCCCCTTGAAAGGTTCCGAGGGATTTTTATTAAAAATCAAAGAAGGAAAAGAGAAGCTAGTCATTTCCGTCGACCTCCTACAAAGATCAGTTGCCGTGGAAATTGACGGGGCCAGCGTTGAACCGGTGAGCTTACTGTAGGAGAGTAATTCATGTTCCAAGAGCGCCGCCCATTCCATCGAAGGATAAAATAGAGTAGAAAATGGAGAAATTAAGAGATATCTGCCCGGAGGAGAGGAAAAGGGTACAGAAAATATTGGGTACGTATCTGCAGGAGGAGGAAGGAATTCCATTTGCCTACCTTCATGGGTCTTTTTCTGAGGGGAGGCCCTTTCATGACATCGATGTGGCGGTCTTTGTGGAAGAAACACGCATTCCCAAGGAGAAAGCGCTTGATTTTGAACTTGCGGCTTCCCTAAGAATGGAAGAGAAAGTCAGAGTACCCGTCGATCTTAAAGTGATTAATTATGCCCCTCTTGGTTTCCAGTATCATTCCACAGCCGGGACCCTGCTCATGTGTAAAAACGAGGACCTGCGGGTTGACTTTTTAACCAAAATCCGAAGCCTATATTTCGACTTCGCACTCGGCAGCAAACGATTTCTCTTAGAGATGCTCCATGCAGAATAAAATCAACGTCGAGAGAATCAGGCAATTTGCCGGGGAGATCAAGGAAGCGCTCCTGGTTTTAAGGGGGTACATCTTAAAGGGTAGAGAAGAGATCTTGAATGATCCAACCCGTCTGAGCAGTGCCAAATACAACTTGATCGTCGCCATCCAAGGATGTATTGACATTTGTAATCATATCGTGGCCAAAGTAGGCGGAAGGGCGCCCGAGGATTACGGGGACTGCTTCCGATTGATGGTTGACCTGGGAATTTTAGAGAAGGGTTTCGCCGACCGCCTGGTTCAAATGGTTAAATTCCGTAACCTCCTGATCCATCTCTATTGGGAGGTAGATAATGAACGGGTTTATCAAATCCTAACCAACAATCTTGATGATTTTGATCAATTTCTTAGCGCTGTGGGAAAATTTTTGCAAAGGGAGCATTAGTGACGTGGCCTAGAAATATATTGCCGTCATTCCCATGCTCTTCCAGGGAGCCAGGTGGGGGACTGCGAGCTTGGTGAAACAGGGGAAGGAAGAGCATACGGTTTCGAAAAGAGATGAGGGATTTCTTGAGATGGGAAGAAGAGCCTATTATCTGAACCAAGAAGAAAGAAGGGATCTGGGAAATAAACTCAAACGAATTTTGGAAGAACGGAAAGAGATAGAATTTGCGTATCTCTACGGCTCCTTCATTGAAGATCTGCCTTTTCATGACGTGGATGTAGGAATTTACGTTGCCGGGATTCGGGATTCAGAAGCGACCTTCTATGCCCTTGATTTGGCCCAGAGCCTCAGTTCCAAATTAGCGGCGCCCGTCGATGTGCGAATCCTTAATTTCGCTCCTGTGTCTTTTAGGTATCACGTATTCCGGGGAGAATTGATAGGGGAAAGAAACGAGGAGCTCCGGTCCCGGATCATGGAACGGACCATGCAAAAATATTTTGATCTGAGGCCCATCCTTTATCGATCCATGAAAGAGGCCTTTGCAAATTGAACCTGAATCGCGATCTTATTCGAAATCGGTGTGAGGAAATCGAAGAATCCTTGAAGCGTCTGGAAAGGATTTCGGCAAAGACCAAGGAAGAATTCCTAAAAGACCAGGATCTTAAAGATATTGCCTGCTACCGCTTACTTATGGCCATCGAGGCGGCGTTGGGTTTATGCTATCATGTATGCGCCATGCGTCTCAAGAAGGTGCCAGAAGATTATGCAGGTTGTTTTGCGATGCTGGAGGGGGTTGCGATTATCCCTGCGGTCTTATCGGAAAACCTGCAAAAAATGGCCCGGTTTCGGAATTTACTGGTCCACATGTACTGGAAGGTTGACTACGATAAACTTTATGATCTGATCCTTCAGGATTTGGGAGACTTGAGGCTCTTTGCCCATACCATTACGGGTCTTTCGTAACCAGAGATTAGAAAGGGTCAATGGGAGTGGAAATCAAAAGTGAAAGCATTGACAGGTTGCCCTTGATTTAAGAAAAGCGTACCAGCGTTAGGCCTGTAGGCGGGCAAGATTTCTACCGCCCGAAGTGCGGAGGGCAGATGAACCGGGCGTTGGCGCAGAAAATCGAAGAAATTTGCAAACGTTATGGAATTTCTGCACTGTATGTATTCGGAAGTCGGGCAGGGGAAATTGCCGCCCGGGTACGCAGGCCGGGAGAAGATTCTCGGTTTCCGCATTCCGACGTGGATATCGGGGTCCAGCCCCTATTCGGAACACACCTAACTGCAAAAAGGAAGATTGACCTGACAATTGAACTGGAAGACCTGTTTTCAGCTCCGCGCCTGGACTTGATCGTTTTATCCGAAGCTGGGCCCTTTCTGCAGCTGGAAGTGATCCGGGGCGAGTTGCTTTACTGCGACGACCCGGACGGGCAGGCAGAGGATGAACTCCTGGTCTTGCGGCGAGCCGGGGACCTCGCCTACTACGAACGCGAGAAAGTCCGGCAGATTCTCTCAGGTAAGGTTGCATGACTCCCTCGGAATTAAGGCCCAGAATTATTGCTGAAAGGGTGAACTGGATTCAGCGAATGTTCGCCGATTTGCGATCTCTTCCCCTGGAATCTTTCGATTCCTTTCATTCCGATCCACGTAATAGCGCCTCCGCCGAGTCCTATCTTCGGAGGGCGTTGGAAGCCTTTTTCGACCTGGGAAGGCATATCTTCGCCAAGGGTTTTGGGCGCCCGGTGAGTGAATACAAAGAGATCGCTAGGGGGTTGGTAGAGGTGAGAGTTCTGGAAGAAAAAGATGGGAACGTTTTGCGTCAGTTAGCCGGCTATCGAAACCGCTTGGTTCACTTTTACAACGAGATTTCCGAGCGGGAATTATACGAAATTTGCTCGAACCAACCGGAGGACGCGGAACTTCTTTTATCGAAATTGACCGAATGGATAAGGGTTCATCCGGAATTGATGGCTTCAGGAAACTGACGACTGCACGACACTTAAATCCAGGAAAGCCCACACTTTGTTAAGAATTGAAATAGGGATCTATTGATGCCCGGGAGGGACCTCCTGCAAAGATCAGTTGCCGTGGAAATCGACGGGTCAAGTGTTGAACCGGTTACCCTATTATGAAAAGGGCTTTGTGCGAAAAGTCATGCTCCAAGCGCGATTCAAAGAACTTGAAGATCTTCTCTTATCCCAAATAACGGCTTTCTATGGCGAAAAGGTTATCTCTGTTGTAGTTTTTGGATCTGTCGCCAGAGGTTGTCAGAATTTTAATTCGGACATCGATGTATTAATCATTGCCAACAAGGTTCCCGACGGCCGGATCAAGCGGATCAGGGAATTTGAAGCAGTGGAAGATCGGATTGAACCCTTTTTGAAATCCCTTCAAAAAGAAGGAATTAACACCCGGATATCTGCGCTTATAAAGACCCCGGAAGAGGCTAAGAAAGGGAGCCCGCTGTTCTTAGATATGGTTGAAGATGCCCAAATCCTTTTCGATAGAGGGGGGTTTTTCTCAGTTCTATTGAAAAGAGTAAAAAAGCGGCTCAAGGTCCTTGGGGCCAGGCGGATTTGGAAAGGGAATGCCGGGTATTGGGTTCTAAAGCCAGATCTTAAACCCGGGGAGGTCTTCAAAATGTGACCAGCAGGGACCTTGCTAAGAGCCTTATCAAAAAAGCAGAGGATCGACTTGATATCCTTGACCTTCCCTTGACAAAGAGGACCTATTCGGACGTGGTGAGGGAAGCCCAGGAAATCGTGGAGTTGCCCTCAAAGGGTATGTTGAGGGCGGCGGGCATTGAGCCGCCGAAATTTCACGATGTCGCAGCCTTCTCCTGGAGCATAAAGAAAATTACCGTGATGACGTTTCCAGGAAGATGGAGAGGGTTGCTTCTATATCCAAAAGGTTGAGAAAAGAGAGGGAGCTTTCCTTTTACGGAGATATCGACTTTATCCCCACAGAAGAATATAAGCTAGAAGATGCTCAGGAAGCTCGGGAAAGCGCTCATTTTGTGGTAACGCTCGCCAAGAAAGTACTTAAATAAGGTTGTGGGAGAAAATCCGAAATCGGTTGCGGGGGAAATTGACGGGTCAAGTGGTGAACCGGTAACCCTGCTTTAGACTGGCCCGGATCCCCCGGAGGTTTTCTGGAAAAAGGATGAAGAAAAAATAATGAGGCGACCGCTGTTTTTTGCATTGGAAGATGGGCGTAGGCGATAGGACTTACAACTTGGCAGGAGGATGCTTAAAGCTCGTTCAAAAAGAAGGGCAGATTTCTTCAAAAAGCTTCAAATGCTCTTTAGCTGATTTCTCCCATCCAAACCGGCTCGCTCTCTCAAAACCTTTTAAGGTTAACTGCTTCCGGAAGGGATCATCCGTTAAAAGTCTTTCCATTCCTTCCCGGATGCTCGTTATATCGTGGGGGTTGACATACAGGGCCGCATCGCCGCAAACCTCGGGAAGGCTGCTGGTATTCGAGACGATCACCGGGCAACCGCAGGCCATGGCTTCCAGAGGGGGGAGACCAAATCCTTCGTAAAAAGAAGGATAGGCAAAGAGGTGGGCGAGGTTGTAGAATTTTCCCAGGTCATCCTCGGGTACGTACCCGGGATAATACACATCCCCCTCCAGGGACTGGATCATCTTCATAATTTCTTTATTCTCCCAACCTTTAAAGCCTACTAGCACAATCTTATACTCCCGCCGAATCGATCCTCCCAATTCCTGGTAGGCACGGAGAAGGTTTCGAAGATTTTTTCGGGGCTCAATCGAGCCAACGGAGAGGATAAATTTATCGGGAAGGCTGTATTTCTTCCTCACCGAATCTATTTCTTTCGGGCTGTACACCTTAAAGATCTTCGGGTCAAAACCAAGGGGTATGGTCGTAACCCTTTCGGGCGAGAAGCCGAAGAGGTGAATCGCCTCTTCCCGGATAAAGTCAGAGATGACGATGATCCGGTCTGCTCTGGAAATCTTCTTCCAGAAGTGTTTTTGGAAATAATGGATTTTATCTTTCGAGTGCCACTGGGGAAAACGGGCGAAGGAAAAATCGAGAACCGTGACGACTGTGCGTTTCGCCGGCATCTTGAGAGGGATGAAATTCGGCTCAAAGTACAGATCAAACCGGCGAGAGGAGAGATAATTCGGCCAGTCCTTAAGATTTCTCACCGCGGTCCCCAGGAAAGGTACCTTCCGGACCGCTTCCTTCAAGCGGTAGAAGTTTTTGGGGTGTTCGCCAGGGGAAATAAGGTTGGGGGAATAATATCCATAAAAATAGGAATACTCGTGGGTCGAGTCGATCTCCTGGAGGACCTTGGCAATCTGGTAAGTATAATGTCCAACCCCCGTAAGAGGGGAGAGGAGGGGGATGGTATTGATGGCAATTTTCATTGGGGAAAATCTTCACCGCCAAGGCGCAAAGGCCGCCAAGAGAATATAAATTGACAGATCACCGTCTGACGTTGAGCTTATCATATAATGCTTAATGCTTTGCGATCTTATCGCCTTCGCGGTTCAACCATTTTCCCCATCAACCCGTTTCAGGTCCGCTTCCACCATGATCTGCACCAGGTCTGAGAACTTGATTCTCGGTTTCCACCCCAATACTTCTCTCGCCTTTTGAGGTTTGCCGAGGAGTAGATCCACTTCCGCTGGCCGGAAGAATTCGGGATCGACCTCAATGAGAACCTTGCCGGTTTTGCGATCTACCCCCTTTTCATTCACCTCTTTCCCCGTCCAGTCAATATCGATGCCCACGCACTGGAAAGCCGATTCTATAAATTCTCGAATCGTATGGGTTTCCCCCGTGGCCACGACGTAATCGTCAGGTTGGGGTTGTTGCAGCATCAGCCAAATCGCCTCCACGAATTCAGGAGCATAGCCCCAGTCTCTCCGGGCATTCAGGTTCCCTAGGACCATCTTATCCTGGAGCCCATGTTGAATACGCGCCAAGGCATAAGTGATCTTTCGGGTAACAAATTCCAATCCTCGCAAGGGAGATTCATGGTTGAAAAGAATGCCGGAACAGGCAAAGAGGCCATAGGATTCTCGGTAATTTACCGTGATCCAATGAGCGGAAAGTTTCGCTATGGCGTACGGACTTCGGGGATAAAAGGGAGTCTTTTCATCCTGAGGAACGGTTTGTACTCTTCCAAACATTTCGCTCGAAGAAGCTTGGTAAAACTTTATCCTGGGATTAATGGCGCGGATGGCTTCGAGGACTCTAAGGGGTCCAAGGCCGGTAACATCGAGGGTAAAAATGGGTTCTTCAAAGGATAGGGCTACAAAACTTTGTGCGCCGAGATTATAGATCTCATCAGGTTGAACCTTCTCGATGGCTTTATAGAGATTGTTAAACTCGAGAAGTTCCAAGGGGAGATACTGGATTTTTTCGTGCACTCCCAGATACTTTAAACGGTTCAGGTGAAGATCAGAGGTCCGCCTGAAAGCGCCGTACACGTCATATCCTTTGTCCAGGAGAAGTTTGGAAAGATAAGCTCCATCCTGCCCTGTTATTCCGGTTATTAGTGCTCTTTTCATTTTTGCTTTCCTCTCTGGACTGGTTAATTTTATCTCTTCAGGAGTTTAACAACTATTTAGGGTTAACGGTTGATTGAGGTCCACGCAGTTTCTTCCATTTGAAGTGATGCTTCAGCCATCCCCACCAGAGCTGGCATTCCGCCCGAGGGACGCGATGATTATACGCTAGAAATTTTTCCAAGCTAAGAACAATCAGACCCATAATGAAAATCAAGTTCTCTAAGGGCTTAGACCGGTCCAGATACTTTTCCAAGAAGGCGTGGCTGTACCCGTATACCCAGGAGGCCGGGACCGACTGATGATACCGGTGCACAACTTCTAGGATTTCTTTGTGGACTTGAACTTTTTGGCCAAGCGTTTTGGTTTCCCGATAGAAACGAGTGCTAGCCAGATATTCCGGAAGATATCCAAAGTCATATCGGCGAGCGATCCGAAACCATAAATCGTAATCCATCGAGTATCGCAAGCCTTCATCCAGAAACCCAATTTCTTGCAAGACCTCTTTACGGATAAAAACAGTGGGCTGGCAGATGTAGCAGGTTTCCGTCAGCCTTTTCCGGTCGAAGGGCTCAGTGGGGTATCGCTCGATGATTTTCCCGTTTTCTTCGATGTGATACCCTTCTCCGTACACGGCACCGCATTCCGGGTGGTCCTGCAAAAAGGCCACTGCCTTGGAGATCGCCCCCGGCAGGTAGATGTCGTCGGAATTGAGCCAGGCCAAAATCTCTCCCCGGGCCCGGCTCCATCCCTTGTTGATGGCATTCGATTGACCTTTATCCTTTTCGGAGACCCAGGAAAAGACATCGCCATAGCTTCGCAAAACCGCCATGGTCTCATCGGTCGATCCCCCGTCGAAGACCAGGTATTCGACGGGTCGATAATCCTGCGAGAGCACGCTTTCGATGGTCTCTTTGATGAAACGACCCTGATTATAAGAAGGAGTAACGATAGACACCAATGGGTTCAAAACAACCTCACCTGAGGGGTGAGTGATGAAGGACGGGTGATCGGTGGCGGAAATCTGATCGTTGGCTCACGGACCCCTCATCCCTCGACACTCGTCACAGCACATACCCTGCTTTCACCGCGTCTTCCCGGAACATCTTAACCGTATCGAGAGAGAAGGCATGGAGATCTTTTCCCACCAACTCCAATTTTTTCAGGATGTCGTTAGTGGCGGTGATCACCTGGCACCCGACCTGGTCTGCCTGGAAAATGTTGAGAAGCTCCCGGGGGCTGGCCCAGATCAGCTCCAGTTTCGGGTACGGCCTAAGGATTTCCACGGCCGCGGCCATGAGAGGCATGGGGTCCCGTCCCGTATCGGCAATTCGCCCCGCAAAAACGGAGACATAGGCGTGCGGCCCCCCTTCCAGGGCCTGGGAAACATCGCGCACTTGGTCCAGGGTCATCAGGGCGGTGACGTTGACTTGCACCGCGGCTTGGGATAGCTTGCGAATCAAGGGCACGGATGATTCCCTCCTCGTATTGGTAACCGGGATTTTTACGTAGACATTCGGCCCCCAAGCGGAGATTTTCCGCGCCTGGACTTCCATTTCCTCGAACTCATCCGAAAAGACTTCGAAGGAGATGGGGCGGTCGGGGATATCCCGGAGGATCTGCCGGGCGAAGGCGGCGTAATCCTTGACCCCGGCCTTGCGCAGCAGAGTAGGGTTGGTGGTGAAACCCCGGATGAAAGGCTTGCGGTACATCTCTAGCATGCCTGCCTTATCCGCTCCATCGGCGAAGA
>Ga0187854_10001226_pt1 | contig 25999 bp, 23 predicted proteins | sample June2016WEW_6_15_FD_132445 | JGI IMG/M metagenome (GOLD analysis project Ga0187854, IMG submission 132445) | Peatland microbial communities from SPRUCE experiment site at the Marcell Experimental Forest, Minnesota, USA - June2016WEW_6_150 | ecosystem: Environmental > Terrestrial > Soil >...
AAAGAAAGCCTCTGATACTGTGGCCCAAGAAGACCTTCGGCAGGCTTATTCTTCGGCTGTAAATTACTTCATGGATCACCCTACGGGCATCCTCACCTCGGCTGACCTACAGAACTATGGTTTCAAGGCCTCACCCAATGTGCAGGTAATGGTCATTAACGGCCGACTATCCGATCTTTTATTGATTTCTTCCTATAACGTACCTGGATCCCAGATTTATATAGCCTCTCCCCAAGGGATGAGCCAGCCCGGGGCTTCTGGTCAGTCTTCGGGGGAACCCAACCAAGGATCAGGAGGTGGCACTGGCGCATCTACCGGTCAGCAAAATACTAACCCTGCCGGGAATCCCTCTCAGCAACAGAATCTGGCAACGAATCAAGATGTAGTAAAACTATGTAACCAGGCAACCCTAATGGATCTGATGGATGCGTATGGGACGGCTCAGGGATATTTGGGAAGAAATCCCGGGCAAGAGGTCACCAAAGACATTCTATTAGGTAGCGGCTATATTCCCAACGAGAATGTCAGTTTGGTGGTTCTTAATGGTACTTCTTCCAATTTATCGATGTCGGCAAATTTCAATTTTCCGGGCACTACTGATTATACTATTGGCCCTTCGGGAATCAGCTCCTCAACTCAATAAGCCTCATCGTTCTTTATAGTTTTGGACTACCCTCCCACAACCCCAACGCACGATTAAATAGGCGACCCCGACAACCAGACTAATGGGATTAGGAATACACCGGCAATTCGGAGTACAGTCCATGCTTCTGCCTGCTTGGCCTTCCTTTGGTTAAATTTGTAAGACTGTGCTGGCAAGGGGCATTGCAATGGATCGTATTCTATGGTAATTTCTCCCCGAAATATCCAAAGTAGGTGGTACTCATAGAAACAAGGTCTTGCGGCTGAATGGCGAGGAAGATGGAGGCATATCTTCCGCCGAGTTATGAGCAAACTGAGGCAGAAAAATAGAAGGAGGTGTCGATGGTAGGAATCACCAGCTATGGGGTATACATTCCCAGGTATCGCCTGTCGCGCGACATTGTGGCCAAGGCCTGGGGTCCCCGGTTCATCTCCGGGGAGAGGGCCGTGGCCAATCATGATGAAGACAGCTTAACCATGGCTACCGAAGCAGCTTTAAACTGTCTTTTGGGGATTGATCCCAAGACCGTAGATGGATTGATCTTTGCTTCTACCACGTCTCCTTACTTGGAAAAACAGGCTTCCACCCTGGTGGCCACAGCCGTGGATTTACCCGTCGAAATCTACACAGCCGACCACCTCTCTTCCATCCGGGCGGGCATGGCAGCTTTAAAAAGTGCCATGGATGCCGTGAAGGGAGGGAGCGCCAGGAATATCCTGGTAGCTGCGGTTGACTCCCGCAAGGGGGAACCGGGGTCAGACTCGGAGCAGCTTTTGGGGGATGGGTCAGCTGCCGTGATGGTCGGGGGGACCGGAGTTGTGGCTTCCCTTGAGGGGGTTTATTCCCTCTCCGAGGAATTCATGGATTCCTGGCGAAAACAGGATGATGATTTTATACAGAAAGGGGATGCCGCTTTCGTCCAGGCCTATGGGTACGGCCGGATGGTGCCCGAATGTATTCGGGGAATTCTTAAGAAATATGAAATGAAAATTTCAGACATTGCCCGGTTTGTTATCCCCGCACCGGATAGCCGGGTCTACGCCCGGCTGACGAAAACTCTAAATCTTCCCGCGGGATCTTACCTGGAAGATCCTCTGCTGGCCACGGTGGGGGATACCGGCGCCACCGCGCCGTTCATGCTTCTGGCGGCTGCCCTGGAGAAGGCCAAGGCAGGCGAGCGGATTCTCCTTTGCGGCTACGGCGCAGGAAACGCGGACGCCTTCCTCGTTCAAGTCACCCCGGAGATCGAACGGTTGAAAGACAGACGGGGAATCTCTCATTACCAGGCTTCCAAGAAGCCGTTGACCAATTACGAGAAATTTCTCAAGTTCCAAAGTACCTTGCCTAACGAGCCCTTGGAACCCTATTCTTCGTGGGCGCTTCTCTGGAAAGAGAAAAAGCAGAACCTGCAGCTCTACGGCACCCGCTGTAAGAAGTGCGGGACTTTCGCTTATCCGAGGCGGAGGGTCTGCCTGAAATGTAGCGCCAAAGATGAGTACGAGGACGTCAAGCTTCCCCGCAGGGGTAAGATTTATACCCTGGCCAAAGATTACCTCTTCCCGAACCCGGATCCACCCACGGTGATGGCGGTGGCGGACATGGAAGGAGGAGGCCGTTTCTATGGACAGGTGACGGACTGTGACCCGGCCCAGGTCGAGATTGGCATGCCCGTGGAACTGACCTTCCGCAAGTTCCATCAGGGAGAAGGGTTCTACAATTACTTCTGGAAACTTCGCCCGACAGAATGAAAAATTCACCGCAGAGCACGCTGAGACCGCAGAGACATAATATGAATGAAAAAACCAAACGCGTCGTTTGTCTGGTTTTATCCTTTTATTGAAAATTCTCTGCGTTCTCTGCGGTTAAGTTTTTAGGTTTTCTTTAAAAAAGGAGGGGAAAGATGAGCATCAAAGATCGAGTCGCGATCATCGGCGTGGGGGCCACCAAATTCGGAGAGAATTTTGAGATGACCTACCAGGATATGGCCCTGGAAGCCGTGTACGAAGCCTATAAAGATGCCGGTTTGGAGACGAAGGATATGGAAGCGGCTTGGCTCGGGACTCTTTCCCCCGGCCTGACCGGGCTGGAAGGGGATGCCGGAGCTTCTCTTTCTGAGCCACTGAACTTCTACCCCCGGCCGGTAACCCGGGTCTCGGCCTACTGTTGTTCAGGGATGGAAGCCATCCGCAACGCCGCCTTTGGGGTCGCCTCGGGGGAATATAAGATGGTTTTGGCGGTGGGTGTGGAAAAAATGCGGGAGGTCCCACCCCGGGGAAGTCTGGTGGCAAGGCATATTCTCGAAACCCATCCGATCATCTCCAAGGGACGAACCGCACCCGGGATCTTTGCTCCCATCGCCACCCGCTATTTCTATCAGTACGGGTACGGCAAAGAGACTCTGGCCAAGGTGGCGGTAAAGAATCACTACAACGGATCATTGAACCCCAAGGCCCATTTCCGCTCTCCCATCACGGAAGAGACGGTCTTGAAAGCTCCCATGGTGGTCGATCCGCTGGGTCTTTTTGACTGCTGCCCCACAACCGACGGGGCTGCCGCGGTCATCCTCACCACCCCCGAGATCGCCAGGGGTATGAAAAAAGATTATGTCTTGATCAAAGGGATGGGGTTGGCCGTGACCTACGGCTACTTTAGCATGGCTTTTCAGGAGGACAATGACTTCCTGGGGTTCAAGTCTACCCGCGAGGCTTCGGCCATGGCCTATCGACAGGCCGGGATTCAGAATCCGCGGAAGGAGATCCACGTGGCTGAGGTCCACGATTGTTTCACCATTACCGAGCTGGTGAACTATGAAGATCTGGGATTTTGTGGCCGGGGCGAGGGAGGCAGACTCATCGCCGACGGGGTTACAGCTCTGGATGGAGAACTGCCGGTCAATACCAGCGGCGGACTGAAATCCTGCGGCCATCCGGTGGGAGCCACCGGGGTGCGGATGGTGGCGGACGTGGTGAACCAGATGCGCGGCCGGAGCGGAAAGCGCCAGGTCAAGAAAGCGGACCTAGGCCTGACTCACACCCTGGGCGGCCCCGGCTCGATCGCCTGCGTTTTTGTTTTAGGACGACCCTAGCAAAAGACGATGCGGAGAAACGGAGAAAGGGAGACGTGAAAAAAAGGATCTCCGTGTCCCCGAGTCTCCGCATCTCCCATTCAGCTCTTTTATTATAGCATTTATATCTCTGAGGTCCCTGCAAGAGAAATGTTTTTATGAGCATGGAAAAGATTTCCTGGAAAAGCGATGGCCTTACGATCATCGGGGAACTTTACCTTCCCGCCGGCCGAAGGGGAACTTTCCCTGCTTTGGTCATATGTCATGGAATTCCCGCCAAGGTTAAAGGACCGGATGACCGGGGCTACCCTTTGTTGGCCGAGCGGTTCTGTCAGGAAGGGTTTGAGGTCTTGATCTTCAATTTCCGCGGAGCCGGGTTGAGTGAGGGAGATTTTGACATTCTGGGATGGGCCCGGGACCTCGAGGAAGGATTGGATGATCTGACCCTTCGTCCGGAAGTCGATCCCAAGCGAATTTTCCTGATGGGCTTCAGCGGCGGGGCTGCAGTCTCCATCTATGTGGCTGCTCATCGAAAAGATGTTGCTGCCCTGGTCTCCTGTTCCTCTCCGGCGGAATTCCGCGACCTGATCACCGGAAAAGGTTTGGATGATTTTCTGGTGCATGCCCGGGATGCAGGGATCATCAGAGACCCCGCTTTTCCACCCTCACGGGAAAACTGGAAGAAGAGCTTCCAGACTGTAAAGCCCGTCGATTGGATCGATAAAATTCCTCCCCGTCCAATGCTCATCATCCACGGCACCAGGGATGAGGTGGTCGATGTGAGTCACGCTCAACGCCTTTACCAAAAAGTGAAGGGCAGAGCTGAAATTTTCCTCGTCGAGGATGGCGAGCATCGATTGCGGGTTGACGAAAGGGCAATGGAGAAAGCCCTGGAGTGGTTGAAAAAAATAGCAAGCAGCGATCAGCAGTCAGCTATCGATAAAAATTAGGGTTGTTCGTTTGCTGAAGGCTGATCGTTGCTTGTTGAAAGCTGGAGTTTTAAAATGCCCATAAAAGAAAACTATGAGAAAGCCTTGAGGCGGGCCGCGGAATCGGCGCCTTACTACCAACTTCTCCAGATCACCCTGGACCAGATTGATACGGGATTCGCCCGCTTTCGCATGCCTTTTCGCAAAGAATTGACCCAGGCTTATGGTGTCGTTCATGGAGGAGCGATTGCCACGCTGGCTGATACGGCTGTGGCTTTCGCCGTGATGACCCTTATTCAACCCGGAGAAAAGGTCACCACCGCAGAGTTTAAAATCAACTTTTTCTCCGCAGTCACCAGCGGTGAGATGTTCGGCGAAGCCCGGGCCGTCTATACGGGGAAACGGCTGGTCGTAGCCGACATGGAGGTCAAAAACGAAGACGGAAAACTCTTAGCCAAGGGCCTCGCCACCTATGCCATACTCGGGAGCCTTAGACCGGAGAATAAGTGATTCCGAGGGGATTCCCTTTTCGAATGGAGGCTCTTCTAAGCTCGTCGGCTACGAAGCGAAGAACCTTACTCTCTCAGGGTGAGGAAGAAGAGAAAGAAGCCCACAAGTGCCAATACCCAACCTCCTGTGGTTTTAACCTTGTCTTTTCCTCCGTAGTAGGCGATACCGGCCAGCCCCAAGGCAGAGAGCAGTAAAGGCCACCCAACTTTTAGACCGCACGTAGCAATGTCTCCCAAAGCCTCAAAGATAAAGGCCACTTTTTCCCCTCCGTTCACCCAAGAAAGATAATCAGGCTTGATCCCCCGGGAAATTTCTGATAAGAATGATGGAGATCGGGGGAAATCCTGTGTTTATGCGAAGCCAAAGACAAAACTGGAAATTAATTCTAGCCTATGCCCTATTGCTTTTGGGCTTTTGCATTCTCCTCTATTATTACCGGGAAGTCTCCCTGGGCGTTCGAGAAGCCTTGCGCTTTTTCAGGAGCCGAGCACGGGTTGGTGCCTACGTAGCCTCTTTCGGCCCATCCGCTCCCTTCGTTTTCATCGGGCTACAAATCTTGCAGGTTGTGGTTTCTCCTATTCCAGGGGAGCTCACCGGCTTCATCGGAGGATACCTTTTCGGAATCGGGGAGGGATTTATCTACTCAACCGTTGGTCTCACCATAGGCTCGTGGCTCGCTTTTTTGATGGCCCGCCGCTTCGGTATGCCTTTCGTTCGCCGGTTTGTGGGAAAAGAGATTATGGATAAATTCGATTACCTCATGGAACATCAAGGGGCTTTCTTTTCTTTCATTTTTTTCCTTATCCCCGGACTACCCAAAGATTTCTTTTGCTACATCCTGGGACTGAGTCCCATGCACGTAGTAACCTTTTTGGTTATCTCCACAGTCGGAAGAATTCCAGGGACGCTTCTCTTGACCATGCAGGGACAGGCGGTTCGTTCGGAAAATTACCGTGGCTTCTTCGTGGTCCTGGGGCTGGGTCTTCTCCTGATTGTTCTCACGCTGATCTTCCGTGAACCGATTGAAAGATGGTTACATAGAAAAAACACGCCTAAAGGAGTAAAAAGAATAAAGAAAAAGCCGTAAGTCCGACTCCTCTCTACCAGACCAGAAACAACTGGTCATCTCCCTGAATTCCCAACCCATGTTTCACCGCTGTCTTGATCTGCGGCAGGGCCCAGGCATCCATGACCAGGTGGTTCACCGCGGCATAATTCTGGAGAAGTCGCACACCTTGGACATCCAGGGCCACAGGATCACCGGAGGCCAGGATAACGCCGGGATGAACCGCCAGCCCGATGGCCGGGCCCCCGCTGACAAAAGAGACCCTTCCGTCCATGATGATCAGGTCAGGCTTGACGGGGATGTTCATCTCGGCAGCCCTCTGGGGAACGAACATATTATTGTCTCCGTGAAGGATGATCCGGTCGGCCAAGTGGGTCAGGCCCACGGTGAGCTTTAGACTCATGGAGAATCCCGCGGCAAAATGGGTCTTCATCGTCGGCAGGTAGATGAGCTTATCAAAGTTTTCCAAATCCTTGGGGTAGGCGATGAGGTCGAGGTATTCTCCGCCGATGGGTACATCCATGTACTGGAATTGGTCAAAATCCAGCAAAGGAATCTTGGCCTCCGCCATTTTAGCCGAAAGCCCGGCGTTCTTGAAAACCCTGGCAGTCGGCACCCAGGGCCGCCCTGCGCTATCTCCCACGGAGATCTCGGTGCAGCCATGCTCTCGCAGAAGTTCAATGACGGCCATCAAAAAATCTAAAGCGGTGGATCCCGGCGGAGGGTCATCGCTGTTGAAATTGGGTTTCAGAAGGCCCCGGTCCTGGGATTTTATGGACTGCCCCAACCCTCCCAGCAGGTCCACAGCCTTTCGGATATCACTTTTCAGGTCCTTTCCAGTCACCACGAAAGAGACCAGAGCTTTCCCTTCCCGAAGATAAGGATTGGGCCGACGATGGCGAAGGTTCACTCTCCCAACGACTTCTTTCTTCAGAAGGGGCAGATAATCTTTGGGTCGCATCTCCGCCAAGATGCCCTGGTACTCTTCCCGATGGAAATTGAGTTCTTCAGGTTTGAATTTCATTCCCATGAGTTCCTCCCTCACAGAAAAAAATGGTTTCATATCTCGTGATTTGAAAGAAGAATGGCCCTTCTTTGACCTTAAGAATTATAATACCGAAAATGCTGTGCCTTGCCAATGGGAAAGGGAGCGATAGCCCAAATTTCTCTTGGAAATTTCTCGGGAATGAGAGAAAATAAAGCTCAATGGAAGTATGGCAACACCTCCTCCGGTATCTTCGAGAGAATATATTCTACAACCCAATCGTTTGGGCAATCGCAGCTGTAGTTTTATGGATCATTGGAGCGGCCTTCATAAAGGCCTGGCGGGGAAAAGACGAGGAATGAGATGGACAGACTTAAGGAAAGAATAAACTGTAGCAATCTTACCTGTAGTCAGCCTATCGAAATTGAATTTACGGAAGCTACGCGAAAGTTGAGGATCACTTGCCCCGCTTGTGGTCAACTCAACCAGGTAGAGATTATCCTCTCCTCGGATCGGGGAGGTTCTGCGGATCGGTACGGGCCGCCGGAGAATGGCGCCAGGATGAAAATTGTTGTTGTTCCTGGAGATTAAAAAAATCCGGAGTTTAGAGTAATAAAACCTTTTTACTCCGAACTCCGAACTTCTTCTATTTTTTAAATTCCCAGATAAGCCTTCCTCACGTGTTCGTTATTCAGAAGGTCCTGCCCCTTTCCTTCCATAGAAATACGGCCGTTCTCCAGGACGTAAGCGCGAGTAGCCACGGAGAGCGTATGTTTGACATTTTGCTCTACGAGCAGCACGGTGACGCCTTCAGAATTGACCCGGGTCACGACGTTGAATACTTCTCGCACCATGAGCGGAGCCAGGCCCAGGGAAGGTTCGTCCAGCATCAATAATTTAGGGCGGGCCATCATCCCCCGGCCTACAGCGACCATCTGTTGTTCGCCACCGCTGAGCGTTCCCGCCATCTGTTTCCTCCGCTCTTTAAGGCGAGGAAAGATGCTGAAGACCCATTCCATCGTTTCCTTGCGTTTCGGCTTGGCCTCCGCTTTATAGGAGCCCAGCTCCAGGTTTTCCTGAACGCTCATCTCGGGAAACAGCCTGCGACCCTCGGGAACCTGCGAAATCCCCCAATCCACTACTTGAGACGCTTCGAGGTTATCAATGCGCTTCCCGTTGAACTCGATGGTCCCACCCTGGGGGTGGAGAACCGAGGAAATCGTATTCAGGGTGGTGGATTTGCCGGCTCCGTTCGCTCCAATGAGAGCGGCTAACTCTTTTTCCTCCACCTTGAAGGAGACCCCCCAGATAACCTGCACGTCTCCGTAGAATACTTCGATTTGATTGACGTTAAGCATAGGCCTCCCCCAGATAAGCTTCGATGACGGCTTTGTCGTTGGCTACTTCTTGGGGCGTACCCTCGGTAATGGTCTGTCCGTAATTGATGGCGTGGATCCGGTCGGAGATGGACATGATCACTTTCATGATGTGTTCGACGATCAGAATGGTTACTCCCTGGTCCCGAATCTTTCTGATCAGGGCAATGGCCTGGTCAAGCTCGGTCGGGTTTAAGCCGGCAGCGGTCTCATCCAGCAGAAGAACTTCAGGTCGAGTAGCCATGGCGCGGGTGATTTCCAGGCGTTTGCGATCGCCGATGGTCAGGCTCTTGGCCAGATAGTCCTTACGGTGGGTCAAACCGCAGAACTCCAGGGCCTTCATGGCCGATTCCCTGGCTTCTCCTATGCTGTTCACCCGGCAGAAGGCTGAGGCCATGACGTTCTCCAGAACCGTCATACGCGATAAGGGCTTAACCACCTGAAAGGTACGCGCGATCCCCTTCTTGCAGACCACGTTGGGCTTGAGGCCGGTGATGGGTTCTCCCTTAAAGAAGACCTTCCCGGACGAAGGAGGATAGAACCCGTTGATCATGTTAAAGACCGTGGTTTTTCCGGCTCCGTTAGGGCCGATAAGGCCGAAGATCTGTCCTTTCTCCACTTTGAAGGAAAGGTCCCGAACCGCCGCCAGTCCGCCGAAGTATTTGGTAAGACTTTTCACCTCAAGCATACTTTCTCCTCTTCAGGTATTCCCGGATGTCCATGAGCCCATTGGGAATGAAGATGATGATGAGGACGATCAGGATTCCCATAATCAAAAGGTTGGCGCTGCCGAAGTATACCCGGAAAGCCTCGCTACAGATAACCATGATCACGGCGCCAATGGCGGGACCGTAGAAAGTTCCCGCTCCTCCCAGCATGACCACGAGGATCATCATGATCGATACGTCGGTAAGGGCAAAGACGACACTCGGGTCGATGTAGGCCATGTAGTTCATGTAGAAACCGCCGGTCAGGCCGGTGAAGAAGGCCGAGATCAGGAGGGAGAAGAGTTTATATTTGGTCGTGTCGATGCCCATGGATTCCGCAGCATCCTGGTCCTCCCGGATGGCCACGAAATAGAACCCCCATTTAGAGTTGATCACCAAGCGGATCACTAAAAAACTCAGAGCAGCCAAACCCATGGCGATATAATAAAAAGAGACTTTACCCATGGTGGGTACGATCAGGATTCCCACGGATCCGTTGGTGAAAGAAATCCAGTTGGTGGCGATGAGGCGGAGAAGCTCGGCCAATGCCAGCATGGCCAGGGCGAAGTAAGCTCCGCGAAGGCGGAAGCAGATCAGGCCCATGGGCACCGCAAAAACCATGGCCATCAGGGGGCCTAAAATCATTCCCCACCAGGTGGAAGCTTCAAAGTGGAAGGCCAGAAGCCCGCCGGCATACGCTCCCACCCCGTAAAAGGCGGCGTGGCCGAAGGAGACCTGGCCCGTGAACCCTCCCAGCAAATTCCAGCTCTGGCCCAGGCAAATCCAGATGAAGACCATGATGATCATATGGAGAAAATAGGGGTTATCCATCACGAGAGGCACTAAAGCCAGCAAGCCCAAAATAATGAAGGGAAGGTATTTCTGAAGTTGCTTCTTTTGTTCCATTGTGCTCCCTCTCTATACGCCCGTTAATCGCTTCAACCCGCCGGGGAGAAAGAGTAAGACCAGGATGAATATCACAAACCCGACGGCCTCTTTATAACCGGGGGAGATATAGACGGCCCCCAGGGATTCCGCAATCCCCAGCACCAATCCTCCGACCGTGGCCCCGATGGTGCTCCCCATCCCTCCCAGCACGATGACGATAAAGGCCTTGGTCGTGAAGGGTTTGCCCACGTTGGGGAATAAATAATATACCGGGAGAAAGAGCGAACCGGCCGCGCCCGCCAGAGCGGCGCCCAGGGCATAGGTTAAAACCGTTATCTTTTCGGTTTTAATCCCCATCAACTGGGCGGCGTGCTTGTCCTGGGCCGTCGCCCGGATGGCCTTTCCTGTGTCCGTCTTCATCAAGAAGAGGTAGAGGAAGGCAGTAATGCCGGCGGCGATGACGAAGGCAATCGTCAGAGGCACATTGATCGATAAACCGCCTACATACCAAACGGCACTGCTGTAACTTGTTTTGATCGTCCGGTAGTCTCCGGTAAACAGGAGAAGAGCGATATTGCTCAGGACCAGCCCGATAGCGAAAGTCAGGAGGACCTGGGTGTGAGGAAGAAGGGTTTGAACCCGCATGACCGGCGTGATGGCGTACTTCTGGATGAGAATCCCGACCACAAAAAGCACGGGCATGGAGAGGAGGAGGGACAGATAGGGATCAATCCCATAGAGAGTAAACAGCCAGAAGGTCACGTACATGCCGATCATCATCAGGTCGCCGTGAGCAAGATTGAGGATCAGCATGACGCCAAAGATCAGGGTGAACCCGACCCCAATCAGTCCATAAAGTCCTCCCATCAGAATGCCACTGATCATCGTCTGGAGAAACATTGCCCATTCAGACATTGAAACCTCGCTTCCATGATGGTTCAGGGATATCCTGTCGATCCCCGAGGCCGGGAAAGCCCCGGGGATCCTGCCTCCATCTCATTTTGACTTTTAGCGTTTATCTTTCCATTTCGGTTGGGGGTAGACGTATTTGGCCGCAGCCGCATCGGGGGGCCAGATGGTCTCATGTTTCTGGTTGATCACCTGGACCACCACGGAGGGAACCTTGTTCTGGTTGGTGAATTTTTTGTAATTAACGAACTTCACCGGGCCGAAGATGGTCATCATGTTGGTCTCGGAGAGGGCCTTGTACAGATCTTCTTTGGAAAGGGATTTCGTCCGCTCCAAAACGTCCTGAAGGACGTAGGCCGCGGAGTAGGCTTCGGCGCCGTGGTAGGTTGGGGACAGATTGAATTTCTTCTTAAACGTGTCATAAAACTTCCCGGCTCCCGGGTATTTGACATCGTGGCTCCACAGGACTGCGGTCATGACCCCTTCTGCAAGCTTCCCTACACCAGCCAGAAATTCTGGCAGGGCAAAACCGGCAGCTCCTCCGGCGAAAAGTTTGGAGTCAATGTCCAGCTCGGCAGTCTGACGGGTGAGGAGGACCGCATCCATAATGTAAGAAACCATGAAGATCACTTCTGGCCTGGATGCTTTTACCCGGGTCAGGAGCGGCTTGAAGTCCGCGGTCCCGGCTTCATAAGGTTCGAACATCAGGACTTTAATACTATTTTCTTTGCACCATTCTTGCATTCCCTTAGCTGTGCTGGTGCCGAATAGGGTGTTTTCGAAGATGATGACCATGCTCGTGGGTTTCACAATCTTGACCATGAAATCCTGGAGGCCGGTGCAGTATTCGCTGGCAGGTTGGTTCAGGCGGAAGACGTTCTTCCAACCTTTCTGGGTAATATCATCCGCCGCTCCGCTGGGGGACAGGAAAGGGGTACCGTATTGCGCTGTGGTCCCGGCAATGGCGTATACCTCTGAGCTGGCATATCCCCCCATTATAATAGGGAGCTTATCACGGGTGATCAGCTTCTCGGTCACGGCTTTGGCCTTTTCCGGTTTCCCCTCATCATCTTCATAATGGAAAGTCAATTTTTTCCCCTTAAGCACACCCTTCCGGATCCCGCCCCCGGCTAAAATTTCTTCCAGGGCCAGCGTATACCCATTTTTATGTTGTTCTCCAAATTTCGCCTGGGCACCTGTGATGGCTAGGGGAATCCCGATGACCACTTGATCCTGAGCCCAGACAGACTGGGGTATTGCCCAAAGAACCAATAAGCCTGCAACCAGGAAAAGCAATAATCGTCTCGCCATTTTTCCCTCCTTAAAATTATTTTGACGAAGATAAGACTGGACCACCCTCGTGGCGCAAGTCCACCCCTTAGCGCTTAATTGGGTTTTCCTACCATTCAAGAATCTATTTCATAAAGCCCATGTTGGGCTGGACAATTTTTTAGAGGAACTCTGCTGGCTATAGCAATCATGTAACAAAAATCAGCTAAAAATGTCAAGCAGGAAATCACTTGGCGGATCCTTATCCCGCCGGAGATAAACCAGTCACCTTCCTTCTTGCGGGTACAGGTGTTAACTCTAAGGAATATAAACGACCTCCTTGACGTTTTTAAGAGGTACTGATTTTCAAGGAAGATCCCAAAAAATCCGATAAGGAAGTAAAACCTTCCAAAGTGGGAGAGGAGGATACGGCTGTGGATGAATTGAAGAACAGGTATCGAAAAGCCGTTTTCATTTGGATCGACATGGTTTTTAGTATTTTTCTTTATGCTTTCGTAGTTGAAATCATGAAAATGAATTCTCCCTTTCGCAGAATAGCCTCTCCTCTTCAGGAGAGAGGTATTCCGGTATTTTTATTGTTAGGTTTTGCAATTATGACGTTTTTTCTCATCAAGTATATCCACAACCAAATCCTTTCCGATAAGCTATCGAGTAATCCTGCAGATTCAAAGAGCCCTCTTTCTCCAAAGATTACCAAACTCCTTAGGGCATCGCTGGTATCCAATGCCATCTGTGAAACGGTGGCGATTTTGGGCTTGATCCTTTTCGTGCTTACCAAAAACCCGTTTGATTTTTATGTCTTTATGGTGCTGTCGCTGATCTATTTTGCCTTCAGCTTTCCAAGATACACCCAGTGGGAAGAATGGATTCAGGAAGATGAATGGAAAGGAAGTTCAGGAGTTTTTGCCCCGAGATAACTTCTCCCCTGGCCTCAATTCCACCAGAGTAGCCCCCCATCCCCCTTCGTCTTCTCCGGCTAAACGGAAAGAGATCACCTCCGATAATCGCTCCAGAAGGGAGTGGACCGTCCTTCGCAAAGCTCCAGTCCCTTTCCCGTGAATCACGCGAACCTGAAGGATCCCTCTCTCCCGACAGGCCGCCAGGTAATCGGGCAGGAGATCTTTCACGTCCCTAGGCTGAAAGGTGTGTAGGTCAAGGATTCCATCGATAGGGATTTCGACAGGTTCAGGATCTTCCATTTTTTATAACCGGAAGGCAGTCAATTTGGTAATAGCCCTGCATCTCAAAGGGACTGGAGGAAAGAAATTAACTCGGATTCCGCTGGAAGAGGGCCCTGAGGATATTTGGAAAATTCAAGCGCCACCGGAAGACAGGCCACTTAATCTCTTCTTTGTCGCAGACTGTCGCCATGCTCGCCCGGTCGAAAGTTTCTTTCAAGGCCAGAAGCTGCTGGCTTCGTTCCGGTTCGTCCAGGAGAATGATTCCGTCAACCTTGCGGATCATCTCCCTGGCCAGGAGGATACGCTTCTCCGTTCGGCTGGCGGTCTCCCCGTCCAGAAGGCCAAAACGCTCCTTCAGGCGGTTCAGGCGAAGTCCGGCCTCGTAGGAGCTTTCGACGATGTCATTACGGTTCATCCATCGGGTTTCGTAACTCAGGGTATACTTCCAGCTCGGAGCCAGAAGGGCCCTTCGGTAATCCTCCAGGGTCTTGCAGGAGACGCGATATCCAACCTCATCGGCTTTTTCGAAGGCCATGGAACCGGGGTCGAGGAAGGGAGCCAGCGGGGAGATGAAGGGGTTGAGGCGCCGGTCGAAGGTTTTCATCAGGTATTCACAATAATCGATGGTCTCCATTACCGAAGCGGGAGTCTGCTGGGGGAGGCCGATCATGAAAAAGACGTCAAACTTGGAACACCCATGGTCCAGGGCAAGACGGATCGATTTCTCCATCTCTTCATTGGTGTAAAATTTTCCCGTAGCCCGCCGGACCTTCTCATCATGGGATTCGGGAGAGGTCTCAAAATTAAAGTTGGGGAAAGCTTCGGCAACCATCTGGAAATAGGATTCCGAGGCCGGCGTAAAGAGCTCCAGAACCACCTGATTCTTCGGCCGGACCGGTCGAATTCGAGAGAGAAGAGTCTGGGCATAGTTCTCCCCTGCCTGCCTCAGGTCTCCAACGACGAAGATGGGGGCATTGGTGTAGCGGGAGATGGAGAGGATGTCATCGGCGACCTTCTCCGGGCTGCGGTAAGCACAGGCTTCTCTCGAGTAGAAGCGCTTTAATCCGAAATGAGAACCTCCGCAGAAGGCACAGTTGTGGGTGCAGCCCCGGCAGGTCATGATGGCCGTGATGGGGTATTCCCACCAGTCATGGATGGGGATCAGAGATTTCAGATCGAAATATTTCATCGCCGAGCGAAAGAGGTTGGGGTAGTTGTTGGAGTATTCGTCTAAGGACGTAAGGACATGGGTCAGGGGGTTCGTGTGCACCTCTTTCTTTTCATTCTTCCAGGTTAGATTGGGGATGTTTACTACGGATTTATTTTCCTCCAGAGCCGCCAGAAGTTGCCGCAGCGGTTCCTCTGCCGAATCGCCCCGGACCACAAAATCAACCTGGGGATAACGGATCAGTTCCTCGTGGAAGTAGGAAGCTGAGTATCCACCGAAGATGACCGGGATACGAGGATGGTATTTTTTGCAGAGGGCGGCAATTTCCAGGGAACCGTGGGCGTGGGGCAGCCAGTGGAGGTCAAGGCCGAAGGCTCGGGGATGAAGTTTAGCAAGGAGGGTTTCCACCTCAAAATTTTTATCCTTCAACATCCGAACGGCCAAGTTGATGATTCGCACGTGGATCCCATTTCGCTCCAGATGTTCAGAAATGGAGGAGAAACCAACCGGGTACATTTCAAAAATGGGAGTGGATGGAACCAGGTCACTGATGGGCCCGAAGAGAATGGGAAGTTTGCGGAAGTCATAGACCGACGGCGCATGTAGCAGGATTAAATCCGGTTTGGCAAACATGGTAGACCCCAAATGCCTTTCTTTATGAAGCCCTGGCAAAACTCTTGGCCTAAAGGGAAATCGTCATTCCGAACAAGCGAAGCCCTGCACCGCATGGTGTTCAGGGCGAAGCGCGAACCGGGATCCAGTCCCGCTGAAGGCGGGATTCGAGCAAATCTGGATTCCCGCCCCCCGCTTTCGCTGGGACAAGCTTTGCGGGAATGACGGAACAGAGGACTTTTGCAAGAGGCTCTTAAGCCTCCAAAATAACAGAGACAACCCCAGAATGCAAGATTCTGGCTCATTCCTGAGGCTTCGGGATAACGCTGTGAATGAAGCCGATCAAGCGGCCCTCCACTTCTTCTCAGAATCTTGGGCTACGCTTCTCTGCAAACGCCAGCAGACCTTCCTTCCCGTCCGAGTGAGCGGCGCAGCTTTCCAGGCCCGCCCGTTCCCGCTCCAGCTGGGCCTCAAAGGCGGTATGGAATGAATCGGTCATAAGCTGCTTTGACCATCCAAAAGAGTGAATCGAACCTTTCACCAACTCCTGGGCCATTCCGACTCCTTCTTCCAGCGCGTCTCCATCTTCTACAACCTTCGTTACCAATCCCCAAGCCAGGGCCTGGTCGGAAGAGATGGGGCGATCAAAAGCCGCGATTTCCAGCGCCCGGGTCAGACCCACAAGCCGAGGGAGAATAAAAGTCCCTCCTCCATCGATGCAGAGTCCGTTTGAGGTGTAGGCCTGGCGGAAAATTGCCGAGCGGGCCATGACCCGAAAATCACAGGCCAGAGCCAGCGAGAACCCGCCGCCTGCCGCTATCCCGTTGACTGCGGCGATCACTGGCTTCTTCATCCGGCGAATTTCCAGGATGGCTTGATGAAAACGGGCGGCCAATTCGTGAAAGCCAGCAGCCGGACCGCTGGAAAAGCGGAATGCCCACCTTAAATCTCCACCGGCGCAGAAAGCTTTTCCCTCACCGGAAATCACCACCGCCCCTACAGCATCATCTGCGGAAAGAGTAATCAGGCATTCGGAAAAATGTTGGATCATGTTAAGGTCGAAAGCATTGAATGCCTGAGGCCGGGTTAGGAACAAGCCGGCAACCTTACCCTCTTTGATTACTCTTATTGGTTCGTCCATACTTTCCTCCCCGAATATAGTTCTAGCCTTTTCCGCCCTTGTAATTTTTTCCAATCCCCCACGCCTTCCCCGCATTTTGGCCGACGGCCCAATAGTGATTGTCCGGCATGGTCAGGGTAAAAGGATTTATTTTGACGATATCCGGTTTCCCGTCGGTGAGGTATTTTTCTTCCGTGTATGTTCCCATGATCTGGCCGATGAACAGGGTATTGGAGGGCAGGTCTACTGGCTGAATGAGCTTACATTCCATGCCTAGAGGACAGTCTTGGACCATGGGCGCATTGCTCATCTCGCCATAAAAAATCTCAAAGATTTGCGACTTATCTGTCTTCTTTCCCGAGACCAAACCGCAGTAGTCCACCTTTTCAATCAACTCCATGCTGGGGATGTTGACACTGAAAATCTTCTCCCTGTGAATCCCCTCATTGGTGTAATGAGTTTTCCCCAGAGCCACGGCGATCATGGGCGGATTGAAGTTTACTCTCGAAACCCACCCCACAGCCATGAAATTGGCCTTATTCTCGACCCAGGCTCCAACCAGAACCATGGGCATGGGGTAGACAAAAGCGTTGTTTTCAATCTTGACTTTTTTCATAATTGACTTCCTCCTTCCCTTGAAAACTCCAAAGTAATAAACCTGACAGGTCTCTCCTCTCCAACTCAGTTCTTTCTCTTCTTTTCCAGGAAAGCTCTGGTTGCCGCCTTGAAATCCTCCGATTTCACCGATTCTACCATTGGAAGGGCGGGGTCATCCACGAGAAGCAGGTTTGGGTCTTTCAGACAAGCGGCCATAACCTTTTTTGTTTGTCTGATGGAAGAGAAGGAATTGTTGTGAATTTTCAACAGAAGGGACTCTGCACATTCGAAGATTTTATCTGGCGGACTTGTTTCTTCAACCAAACCGATCTTCCAGGCTGTCTCTGCGTCAATCTGTTCCCCGGTAAATACCATCTTCTTGGCCCATGAAGGCCCCACAGCGCGCAACAGCCTGGAAAAATATTCATAACTTTCTACCAGTCCCAGCTTGGCCGAAGGCACACCCAGCTTGGCATCCATACCGGCAATCCTGAAATCACAACACAGGGACAGCTCAAGACCGGTGCCTAGGGCATATTTTTCAATGACCGCGATCGTGGGTGGGGGAAAATCTTCCAGAAGCAAGAAAGTGCGTTCTCTTAACTGGTGGAAACTTCGAATCCCCTCTTCATTGAGGCTCGCAAGCTCTCTGATATCGGCCCCGGCGGCAAAACATCCCCCTTCTCCGAAGACGATCGCCGATCTTACCGTTTCATCCCCCCGATATTGCTGTAATCCCTGCTCCAGCTCCTGCAAGACAGCGCTATTTAAGGCGTTGAGTGCCGATTTTCGATTCAACGAAACCCTTAGGGTGTTCCCGACCTTTTCAAACAAAACAAGGGCCATAGATTCTGCCTTCCTGCTGTTAAAATTTTTGGATCATCTCCAAATTAGTTGCTGGCTAAGGAACTGGCATACTCTGGATGTCGAGTGGTTTCAGGGTCGCGGAAGGAAAGTCATATTGCTTGCAATCATGAGGCAAATATCCCTCCTTGGCTGTGGCGGGGGTGTTCGGCCCTTTCATCGAAGGTTTCTTTTCCCACCCCCGCTCCGCTTTGCGGAAGGCAAGCAGGGGATTTATGGGAAGTGGATATCCCGCCGATGCTTGCGGCGCAATCTGTCTTTCCTTCCGCGCCCTTGTCAGCCCTCCATAAAATATTCGATCAACCAATTTGGAGATGATCCATATTTTTTTGGGTTGGAGTGGCCAGTTCATTGAAGAGTTAGATCTTCAGTACGCTCTCAAATTATTTTAGAATCAACAGTCATCTTTCACAAAAGGAAATAAACGATGGGTCCAAGAAATTTATCCACTCGACGAGGAATTGGAGTCATCAGTGGGCAACTTATCTTTCCAGACTCTCTTTTCATCGATGATATGTACTACCTCCCATCCTCTCTCCTGCAGGCTGCGGCCTATAAAACGGCGGTGACAGCGCCAGGGAAGGCGCTCGGCGCAGAGGAAGGCAGAGCGGCATCGAGATGCCATGCGCTCCAATAGCTCCATACCCATCAGGTATTCAAGCGTTTGGGTATAAGCTTCATACCCTCCCCTGCGGTACCCTCCAAGTTCCTTCCCCAGATAGTAATACCCAAACCCCTGCTCAGCCAGGGATTGCAACAGGGATTCTTTCTTGAAATAGGGGAATTTACTGGTGGGAAAACTGCGCACATCTACTACCATCTCGACTGCGTAGGTTCGAAGGGGGGCGACAAACTCCTCCCAGGTCCGATTACTTGTTCCTAGAGAGTATATAGTTTTTACCACCGGGATAGATCCTTTATCATTTATTATCCTCATTCCTTGTTCCTCGGGCCTCGTTCCTCGAACCTCGAGCCTTCTCACTTTCGCCCTTTTACCATGTTTCCTCAATTCCGACAAGATTTGAGTAGAAAGTTCCAGAGGTTGGTGGTATATTTTCTCAGAGGTTGCAGCATTTAAGGCCCTCTACCGAAAAGATAAGGTAGAGAATCTTCAGACCTCCCCGGACCTGAATGAATTCCATAGACAATGGATCAGGAAGGATCTCGAGTGCCGAGTATTTAGAATCCATCGGTGGGTGGGTGAGCGGGAAGATCATCGTCTTTCTTAATCTTTCCACTCTCCTTTACCTGGTTTTCAAAGCGCTCATCGCTGAACGAAAAAAGGGATTTCCGCTGGTCTTTGAAATTACCCTGCGCCAGATTTATTTTACCGGCGTCGAGGCCTTGAAAGTAGTTATCCTGATTTCCCTGGCCCTGGGTACCGTAATCATCGTCCAGGCGGGAACTCAGCTGGCTTTTCTAGCGGGCGGAATTGATTTTATCGTTCCCATTCTGGTTCTGGTGATGTTTCGGGAGGTGGGTCCCCTGCTCACCGCCATCATCGTGCTCGGGCGCTCGGGAACAGCTATCGCAACCGAACTGGGAAACATGGTTATAGCCCAGGAAATAGACGCCATCCAGGCCATGGGGATCAACCCGGTCTATTTTATTGTTACTCCCCGAATCATCGGGGTCACCATCGCGGTGTTTTGCTTAACCACGGTTTTCATCGCCGTGGGGCTGCTGGGAGGGTTCTGGGTCTCCAAATTAATTTTGCCTATCACCTTCTCGGCTTTTTTGCAGGCGCTGCAGAATTCTCTTAAAGCCAATGACTTGCTATTAGGATTCTTAAAGAGCCTTATCTTTGGTCTTTTGATCGCCCTGACCTGTACCTATCACGCACTCACGGTCCGTTTTTCGTCTATTGAAGTCCCCCAGGCGGCCACCCGGGGTGTAGTAAATGCCATGTTGTTTTGTTTTGCGACCAATGCTCTACTGACCGTTTTGTTTTACCTCTAGTTTGGGAACCATCCGAATGGCCTGTCGCCTTTCGCCAGGCCTGTCGGAAATATAGTAAAAGGGATATTCCACCATGAAGATTCGATGTTGGGGAGCCAGAGGTTCTATTCCTGTTTCCGGGGAGGATTACGTGACCTACGGAGGGGATACAACCTGTATCGAAATCCGGACTCGAGCGGATGAGATCATCATCATCGATGCTGGTTCGGGAATCCGAAGGCTGGGAAACCTGCTGATTCAGGAGAAACGGGATAATTTTTCGATGATTTTTACCCACTCCCATTGGGACCACATTCTCGGATTTCCTTTTTTTAAACCCATTTACCGAAAAGGTACTTCTATCCAGATGTTCGGTTGCCCAGCGGCCCAAGAATCCATCCAAGCCATGATCTCCCGTACCATGCAGGCCCCCTATTTTCCCGTCAATTTTCAGGACCTGCAGACGGATATCTCTTACCATAACGCCTGTGAAGACGATTTTTCCATAGATTCCGTGACCGTAACCCCCATCCCTCTCAGCCATCCCAATCAGGGGTTTGGTTATAAATTTACGGAGAACGGCAGGAGTTTTGTTTTCCTTACGGATAACGAATTGACATTTCAGCATCCGGGAGGGTTGACTTTCCCGGACTATATGGCTTTTTCCCGCGGGACGGACTTACTGATTCACGATGCCGAATTTACAGAAGAAGAATACCGCTTAACCCGTACCTGGGGACATACGGTTTATACGGACGCCTTAAAGCTGGCCCTGGAGGCCAAAGTGAAAACCTTCGGCCTGTTTCATCACAACCAGGAAAGGAGTGATTCGGCTTTAGAGGGGCTCTTGGAAAATTGTCGCCGGATCATCGCGGAACGGGGGGAGAGCCTGAAATGCTTCGCCCTCACCCAACAGACTGAAATTCAAGTGTAAGGAACTTACGGACGCCGGGAATCGAAAGGGTTGATGGAAATCGCTCTTGAAGTCCGAAATGTTTTTTTTCGAATCGACCACAGGGTGATTTTCCAGGATCTGAGTTTTAGCCTCCGGCGGGGAGAAGCTCTTTTGATTCTGGGGGCCAGCGGCAGCGGGAAATCCCTCCTCCTCAAGATCTGCGCTGGCCTCATAATCCCGGAGGAAGGGAAGGTGACCTTAGGGGGAATGGATCTGGCTTTGGCCCCCAAGGAGACGTTGCAAGACCTTCGGGCAAAAGTCGGCTTCGTTTTCCAGAATTCTGCTCTGATCAGCAACATGGCTATATACGATAATGTGGCCCTCCCGATCCGTTACCATAAGAAGGGGAGCGAGGCGGAAGTGCAAGTCCGGGTAGAAGAGAAAATGGCCCTTTTCGGTGTGCATCAGTACATCTACCGCTCGATCCCCGCTCAATTGAGCCTGGAAATGCACAGACGCGCAGCCCTGGCCAGGGCCTTCATCCTCGACCCCGAGCTCCTCCTGCTGGACCAGCCCACGGGCGGGCTGGAGTCGGAAAAGGCCCAGCGGCTGGGGAGAATCATACGGGACTACCAGAAGAAAGCCGGAGCCAGCCTCCTGGAGATGGACAGCGAATGGCCTCCCCCGGGTCCTCCTGCCGACCGGGTTGGCGTGCTGGAAGGCGGCCACATCGTAGCCGAAGGGACCGTGGAGGAGATGAAATCTTATTTTGAGAAGTTGAGAAACTCTGGGACTCTGTCCTAACCGCATAGCATTTAAAATTCCAAATGACCAAATTTAGAAAGTCCGTCTTCCGAGGGTTAGTTTTCATCCGAAACCTTCCTTTCCCCTTGAGGGAGAGGGGAATTCTCGAGTTTGCGGATGGGCATTAGTTTAGAATCTTGAACTCGATGGATTGGGATTTATTGGTTGTTCGGTGCCTGGTTTTTGGTGCTTTTCGGGATTGGGTATTGACCGGGAAAGAATTTTCTTATAGCGAATGCGCGCTGACCCTTCCATAACCGAGGTACAGCTATGCAAATGTATTTTCGGATCAAACATTTTGACCGTTACGTGGGAATCCTGGTTGTCCTCGCTGTGATCCTGACCATCGTTGCTTTAGTCTTCGTTGCCCGGGGACAGCAATGGTTTGCCCAGCGTATTCCCTACAAGGTGGTCTTCAGTAAAGTCCAAGGGCTGAAGCCAGGCACCCCAGTAACCATCTCAGGCATGGAAGTGGGCCACGTGAAGTCGTTCCACTTAACCCCCCAGAGCAAAGTGGAGTTAAGCCTGGATGTGCTGTACCAGTACAAGGAGAATATTCGGCAGGATTCCAAAGCCACCATCGCTTCGGCCCTCCTGGGTGGCAAAAGCTTAGAGATCACGGTGGGGTCTCAAGCCCAGCCGGTTCTTGCCGAAGGGAGCATGATCCCCTCCGAGGAACCGAAAGAGATCACGGACATTCTAAAGGATATCGACGTAAAAGCCCCTCTGAAGAAACTCGATGATACCCTGGACAATTTAAAATCCGTTACCGCGAAACTCAATGACCCGCGGGGGGAGCTTTTCACGCTGTTAAAGAATGTGGAGTATGTGACCTCGCAAATTAAAAATGGGCAGGGAAATGTGGGGGCCATCCTTCAGGACCCGAAGATACACCGAGAGATTACGGCGGCCCTAGATTCGATCCACCGGTCTCTGTCTCAGGTGGAGGAGGTCGCCCAGAACGCTTCTAAATTCTCAAAAGATCTTCCCGGGGTGATGGAGGAAGTGGACCGGGCCGTGAAAGAAGTAAAAAAAGCCACTGCGGAATTGCCCGCCATCATGGAGGACATAAAGAAGACTACCAGCCATACCCCGGTGATCGCCGAAAATGTAAAGGACATCACCAAGGACGGAAAGGCCATTGCCCAGAATGTGAAAGAAATTACCGGGAGTGTGCAGAAAGCCTCCCCCCAGATCCCCGATTTCCTGGCGAGCACCCAGGATACGACGGAGGACGCCGATAAACTCATCCTGGGTCTGCAGAACCACTGGTTGCTGCGGGGGTCCATGCCCCGGGTGAAGGGAGAAATGCCCATAGCGATCAGCCAGCGCGAGAGCCCCTACGAGAAGAAGGGAGAATCGAATCGATGAGCGGAACCCAGGACCTTTCCCTTTACCTGGCTTTTGCAGCCGGGCTCCTTTCTTTCCTGTCCCCTTGCGTGCTGCCGCTGCTTCCTTCTTATCTGGCCTTTATTACCGGGCTCTCTTTCGAAGAACTTACTCAGGAGCAACCTAAACAGAACCGGCGCCGGACGATTCTCATTCATTCTCTTCTCTTCGTTCTGGGGTTCAGTACTCTCTTCACCGCCTTGGGGGCTTCCGCCACGTTTCTCGGCCAATTCATCTCTTCCCACCGGGACACGATCCGCATCGTCGGGGGGGTTCTGATCATCCTCTTCGGTCTCTTCATCAGCGGAATCCTCTCCCTTGATTTCCTGCAGCGGGAGAAAAAATTTCACTTCCAGAAGAAACGTCTGGGCTACCTGGGTTCTTTTATTGTCGGGTTGACCTTTGCCGCCGGGTGGACCCCCTGCGTCGGACCGATCCTTTCCTCCATCCTCCTTTATGCCAGCACCCGTGAGGATATCCGGTCGGGAATCTTTCTCCTGCTCGCTTACTCGCTAGGGATGGGCCTTCCCTTCCTGGCCTGCTCTTTGGCTTTGAATACCTTCCTCAGCACTTTCCAGAAAACCCGCCAGCATTTGGGAGTCCTCACTAAGGTCGGGGGAGCACTTTTGATCCTGGTGGGAATACTTTTATTGACCGATTCTTTCCCCTTCCTGAGTGACCTCTTCAGTCGTTTATTTCCTGAAACGCCGGCAGGGTAACCCGGCTTCATGATAAAATCCAAGAAAACTGGGAATAGGGTTCCGAAAAAAGGTTTCCCATGATTCGGGAGCTTGAACAAAAATTATCTTTTCCAACGGTGATGGATTTTCTGGAAAAGGGAGAAGGCTTATTCTCCCTCCATGGCCTGAAAGGGTCTTCTCCGGCTTACCTGCTCTCTCAGATCGCTCGCCGGGCCCCAGGGCCTTTTGTCATCTTGACTGCCGATGAGGATAAAGCCGAGCGCTTCTACCAGGAGCTTCTCTTCTTTCTCGAGCCCGAACAAAAGGTGGAACTTTACCCCGGCTGGGACCTTCAACCGTACGAAAGAATTTCCCCCCAGGCCGAAGTCATGGGGCAACGTTGGAAAGTAAGGCAGCAACTGCTCTCGGATTTCAATAGGGGATTCGTAGTAGCTTCTTTGCGGGCCGTCCTGCAAAGAGTACCTCCCCGCCAAATCCATTCTCAGAGGTCCTTCTCTTTATCCCCGGAGCAGGAATTCGGGCGGGAAGACCTGATCAACCGGCTGGAGGGGATGGGCTACATCCGGAGCACTCTGGTTACGGAAATGGGTGAGTTTGCCGTACGGGGACACCTGGTGGATATCTTCCCTCCTTCCACTCCGGGCCCTTTGCGGGTGGAATTTATTGGCGATGTCGTTGACTCTCTGCGCCTCTTTGACCCGGAAAGTCAGCGTTCCTCCGAATCTCTCGAAGAAGTGCAGATCCTGCCGGTAAAAGAGATTCTGTTCTTTCCTGAATTTATCCGGCTGGCCGGGGAGAAACTTGCGGCCGCATTTCCAGAACAGCTATCTCGAAAGGAGTCCGCCCGGGAGGTTCTGGAAAAAGTACAGCAGGGCATTCCTTTTCCCGGCGTGGAATTCTACCTGCCTTTCTTTTACCCCGCCCTGGAAACTTTCTTCGATTTTGTCCCCGCCCGGACCGTGCTCTTTCTGGATGACCCCCCGGACCTGGAAGAGAGCCTGACTCGTTTCTGGGAAGAGACGGAAGAAGCCCGGGCGAACGCCCTCACTCGGGGAGAAATCTGGCCGTCTCCGGGAGACCTCTTCCTGACCGGCGATGAGTTTGCTGAGTTGAGTCGTCTTTTTCCTCGACTTGCCGCTCAGGGGGTGGAGGTGGGAGGGGAAGGACCCCGGTTGCGTCTGGAGACCGAATCGAATGAGCGTTTGAGGGCCGACCTCCTGTCGTCCAAATCCGAAGAGGGCATCTTACAGCTGTTGGCCCAGCGCATTCGCTCGGGACGGGAAAAAGGGGTCACCACCCTTCTAACCTGTTTTTCGATGCGGTCAGCCCAGAGGCTGGGGGAGATGCTTGAAAAGCATGACCTTTCCGTTCAGATCCTGGAGAAACCCTTGGCCTCCTGGGTACCGGCCGATTCCGAGGAATGGGAGGTTACCTTCCTGATCGGAAACCTATCCCGGGGGTTTGTTTTTCCCCAAACCGGCTTAACCGTCATCACCGAGAGTGAGCTTTTCGGGGAGAAGCAACGGAGGAGACGTCCTGCCGTTTCCATGAAGGATCATGCCCTGGCATCCTTCAGCGAACTGCAGGTTGATGATTACGTGGTTCATGCGGACCATGGGATCGGCATCTACCGGGGTTTATGGAAACTGAAGCTGGGGAATGAAGAGCACGATTTTCTCCTCCTGGAGTACCAAGGGGGGGACAAGCTGTACCTCCCCGTCTATCGCCTGAACCTGCTGCAAAAATATGTGGGTGGGGGCGAGGGTGGCCCCCGGGTCGATAGGCTGGGGGGAACTTCCTGGGAAAAGGCCAAGAAGCGGGTCAAGAAGTCCCTGCGCCTTCTGGCCGAGGAGCTTGTTCAGCTCTATGCCACCCGCTCGGTGGTCAAGGGGCATTCTTTTGCTCCGGCGGATGAGTTCTTGAAAGAGTTCGAAGCCTCCTTCGAGTATGAGGAAACCCCGGATCAGATGCAGGCCATCGAGGATGTACAGGCCGATTTGAGTATTGAAAAGCCCATGGACCGGCTGGTTTGTGGAGATGTGGGCTTCGGCAAGACCGAAGTGGCCCTGCGGGCCGCTTTCCGGGTTATGATGGAAGGGAAGCAGGTCGGGGTATTGGTGCCGACTACGGTGTTGGCCCAGCAACACTACCAGACTTTTTCCCGCCGTTTCGGCCCCTACCCGTTCCGGGTCGAGATGCTCAGCCGGTTCCGGTCGCCTGCAGAACAGAAAAAGATCCTGGAGGACTTAGCCGGGGGAAAGGTGGATCTGGTCGTCGGCACCCACCGGTTACTGCAGAAAGATGTCGTCTTCAAGGATCTTGGGTTGCTGGTGATCGATGAGGAGCACCGCTTTGGGGTAGGG